>RCND010002412.1_pt1 | contig 10331 bp, 9 predicted proteins | sample 2041351 | NCBI WGS metagenome assembly RCND01 (sample SAMN09708230, study PRJNA481090) | Marine sediment metagenome, whole genome shotgun sequencing project. | biome: marine sediment; feature: ocean; material: sediment; isolation source: Sewage treatment plant 12B marine sediment (STP12B) ...
CATCAATTAGTTTCCTGAACTAAATTCATGGCTAATGTTGAAATAGCCCGGGTACTCTATACTCTGAGAACCCACCATTACACTGGGTTTGATTTTCATGGTAAGCTTGCTTGCCTGACCACCTGCGCCGGCCAAATTCAAAGCAAAGTTCATCATGGAACTGGGACTATCCCCTTCCAGATAATCCATCAGGTCCACATGAACCTTTACCGGAATCATAGCGATTCCTCCCACGGCAGGTATTTCTACCCTTCGATTTACAACTCCCTGTGCCACCTGCAGATCATCAATAAAGGCGATCCACTCAATGGAGTTTACTGCAGCTGTGCTTGTTCCGGGATTTTTCACCTCCACATTAAGGGTGATATCGAGTGGAAGGGTTTTTTGCAACAGTTTTATAGCAATGGCCTGTCCTTCCATAAAGCTAAAATCCGACCAGGATCTTTTCTGACTTACGTCCACACTGCATAAAGCAGGGTCCTGGACGGAATGGAGCCGAAACTCACATTTTGTAAAAGCTGTAAGTTCAGAAAGGATGGAACATCCGTTCAAGATCAGGGTCAGAGAGGCAAGGAGGAGGAATTTTCTCATGTTTCAGTGTTAATTGCTAAAGATAAACTTAGGAAATATATCATTAGATAATGGAGATATTGTACTAACATCTTAATTTTGCAGCGCATGGACGAATTATTTCAATATGGTTGGAAGGGGATTCTCCAGTATATTAAGAAAAACCTGGTGCCCATTCTTTATACGCTGATTGTCCACCTGGTGGTGCTGATCATCCTTGTCTTTTCTAAGGTGGAAACACTGAAGAATGACCAGGAGCTTGGAATCGCACTGGAGCTGGAGGAAAAGACCGTTGAAGAGAAGATTGAGGAGGCTTTGGTGGATGTTCCTGCCGATTGGCTCGAGGAGCTGATGCGCCAACGTGAACTTTCCAGCAACAGGGCGGTAAACCTGAATGCCGAAAATAAATTTACTGAAGATATATCCACGGACGATTATGTCAATGATCTGCTGGACCAGATAGAGGAAGCCCGCAACCAGGATGATCGCGAAAAGCTGGAGGAGCTGCAATCGATTCTCGCTTCGGCCGATTATGTTGCACCTTCTACTGAAAAAAACGATGAGCAGGCTGAGTATGCCGGTCCAACCACTATAACTTTTGAGTTTCTGGAGGAGCCTCGCAGCAGAGGGAAAGTAAAACTTACTATTCCGGTCTATCGTTGCCAGGGATCTGGCCTGGTAAGGGTAGAGGTGGAGGTTGCTCCCAACGGTACTGTCCGGGAGGCCCGTGTGCTGGAGCCCATCCAGGGGTCTGACAGAGTTTGTTTCAGTGATGCAGCTCTTGCAGCGGCCCGATCGTCGCAGTTCAGGATAGAACTGAGTGGCCCTGAAAAACATAAGGCCATTATCACCTACTCATTTATTGCACAATAAACTGATTTCAAGGGGAGTCCCAGAGGCGGTTGGCTGCTTTGGCAATGCCTTCCAGATCCTGGTTCAACATACATTTGAAATGGCCTTTGGGGCATTTCTGATATCCTATCTTTGAACAGGGGCGACAAGGGAGGTCCTGGACCTCGAACTGAACAGATGCGGGGTTTGCCCGATAGGGGTACATACCAAATTGCGGTACGGTATTTCCCCATACCGAGATGATCTTAAGCTGAAAGGCGGCCCCAATATGCATCAGTCCGGTATCGTGAGTAATCAGCACCTTTGCCTGTCTGACCAGTGAAGCCGACTGATGGATGTTATATTGACCACAAGCGTTGAGAATTTCCTTCCCGGGGAGGGCAGTAACGATGGCTTCCCCTGTAGTTTTGTCACCGGGACCTCCCAGAATGATTAAGGGATGTTTAATTTTTCGGCAGAGCTCCACAAGCGATTCAACTGGGAGTTTTTTGGTTTCGTGCTGTGCCCCGATGGAGAGCCCCACATAAGCTAAGCGAAAGGCCCCGGGAAGTGAAGATTTGCTAATCTCATCTTTTTCCGGAATGAAATAATCGAGGCCCAGCTTATCCCGATCTTCAATATAGGATTGAATGGTGTCAAGATTCCGGTCGACCATATGTATGTCAGGCATACGATCCCTTTTAAAAGTGACATAGAGCCACTTCTTCCAGTTAAGTTTATCCACAGTAAAAGCGAACCGCTTTAGAGAGTACTTGATCCGGGCCGAACGGGCATTATGATGAAGATCAATGATATAATCAATTCCCACTTCTCTGAGAGAGGCAATGCAAGCTTTTATATCACCATCGAAGGAATGGACCTTATCTATGTATGGATTGGTTTCTAACAGGGAGGCATAAGCTGCCTTGGTGAGGAAATGAATCTCGGCATCCTCCACCTGCTTTTTCAGATGGCGGACCACAGGAGTTGTTAGAACAATATCTCCGATAGAGCTGAACCGGACTACCAGGAACCTAACCATCTACACCAGGTCCTTGAAGAAACGAATCAAAGCAATCCAGTACTCTGAATTTTGCTCATAATCCAGCGAAAGAGATGCAGTACCACGATAACCAGGCCCTTGTTTGGGTTTGAACAGAGTAATATAATTTTCATCAATACCAGAGGCTAGCTCAGAAACATAGGGAAACTCTGTATTGCTGGAGGAGATAAAGACCGGTTTTTGCAGAGCTGCAATGGTGTCTTGGATTTTGATTTCGGGCATAAAATATTCTCCCGGGCTCAGGGCAACCACCGCTCTTACGTTTTCACTTGTAAGTGCAACTTTCAGGCAGACTGAGCCGTTGACACCGCTTCCAAAAAGTACCTGGGGAATTGCGGATTTCTCAGAAACGTAGTTGATGGCCGCCAACATATCAAGTTCAATTTCTTTGAAACCCGATTCCAGCTTGCTCCTATTGAATTCCTTGGTGGTCTGATTGGAAACAAAATTGCTGTTGCCACCATTTCGCAGATCCACAGCAAGGCAGTTGTAATCCATTTTACAAAGCCTGCGGGCTATGGAATTAAATTCTCCTCTGCTGGAGCCCTGTTCGTGAAACAGAAGAATATAGGGATTGTCGGGTTCAAGGATATATTCGTCTGCTGTGACCCGAAGGCCATCCTCAGACGTGAAGCTAACCGTTTTTACACGGATTACACTAAAGGAGCTGAACGCAAAAAATAAAAATAAGATGCACGCAAGGGATACTACCTGTTTAGAGATGCGCCTTAGGCTGCTATGTTTTTGCTGTTTCTGCAAGAACTATGATTTTATTGTTTTTTGCTTCGATAATGCCACCGTCTACTTCATAAAAGCTTGTTCCACCTTTAGAATCAACAATCTTGATCCTTCCTTGTTCAAGGGTTGAGATAATGGGAGCATGATTTCTAAGGATCTCAAATGAACCCTTGGAACCGGGAACCTGGACCAGGTCCACCTCTCCTGAGTATAATTTTTGATCCGGGGCAATAATCTCAAGCAACATGTCTCTTTAAGCTTTGGTTTCGGCAAGCATTTTTTTACCCTTTTCAATGGCATCCTCAATGGTTCCTACCAGGTTGAAAGCCCCTTCAGGGTATTCATCTACCTCACCATCCATGATCATATTGAAGCCTTTGATGGAATCTTCAATATTCACAAATACTCCGGGAATACCGGTGAATTGTTCTGCCACGTGGAAAGGTTGTGAGAGGAATCTGGACACCCTCCTGGCCCGGTGAACCACCTGCTTATCCTCTTCAGAGAGTTCATCCATACCAAGGATGGCAATAATATCCTGCAGTTCGTTGTAGCGCTGCAGTAATTCTTTAATGCGTTGTGCAGTATTGTAATGTTCATCACCCACAATATCGGCCTTCAGAATCCTGGAGGTGGAATCCAATGGATCCACAGCCGGATAGATACCCAGAGATGCAATTTTCCGACTCAATACGGTTTGCGCATCCAGGTGGGCAAAAGTTGTAGCAGGAGCCGGGTCTGTCAGGTCATCAGCAGGCACATAGATGGCCTGGATAGATGTGATGGATCCCCGCTTGGTTGAAGTGATTCGTTCCTGCATAAAACCCATCTCAGTAGCCAGGGTAGGTTGATATCCCACAGCTGAAGGCATACGTCCCAGAAGGGCCGATACCTCGGAACCAGCCTGGGTGAAACGGAAAATATTATCCACCAGGAAGAGTATATCCTTACCACCGGTCTCCTCATCTCCATCACGGAACGATTCGGCGACTGTAAGACCAGAAAGGGCTACAGTTGCACGTGCTCCGGGGGGTTCGTTCATCTGGCCAAACACCAGTGTAGCCTGGGACTTTTCCAGTTCTTTACGATCGATTTTATCCAGATCCCAGGAGCCCTCTTCCATACTCTTTTCAAAGGCTTCACCATACTTGATAACACCCGATTCGATCATTTCACGAAGCAGGTCGTTTCCTTCCCTGGTTCTTTCACCAACCCCTGCAAAAACAGAGGTGCCCTCATATTTCTTGACAATGTTATTGATCAGCTCCATGATGATCACCGTTTTGCCTACACCGGCTCCACCAAAGAGTCCAATTTTACCCCCTTTTGAGTAGGGTTCCAGCAGGTCAATCACCTTGATCCCGGTAAAAAGCACTTCAGTTTCGGTTGATAGCTCTTCATATTTGGGAGGATGGTTGTGAACCTGGTATCCATTGCTGGAATCCACAGGACCAATCCCATCGATGGGCTCGCCCACAACATTTAGCAAACGTCCTTTAACGTTTTCACCTCTTGGCATTTTAATAGGTTCGCCGGTAGCGGTAACTTTCATTCCGCGTCTAAGGCCATCTGTTGAGTCCATTGCAATGGTCCGCACGGTATGTTCACCAACGTGTTGCTGGACCTCAATGATTATTATCTGTTTATCATCGCGTACAATTTCAAGGGCTTCATAAATACTGGGAAGCTTTTCCCCTGTTTCTTCAAAGCTTACGTCAACTACAGGTCCAATCACCTGTATGATCTTGCCAATCATCTTTGCCATTACTAGAAAGCTATTTTATGCAATAAAAATTGTTATTTTAGAAGCACAAATTTAGCACTTTTTTAACGCGAACAACTCATTTTGCTTAGAAAGTTGAAACCCTGTTAAATGGAAGGATTTAATATGGAAAAATTGAAACCAGATTGACCTGGTTTTCGTAGAATCAAAAACCTAAAACTGACTTAAGTGAAAATCTCTGCCCCCTCTAAAATTACAATACTCCTTACTGCCCTTTTCCTGGTAGCGGGACTAAATAGCTTCGGACAGATCCACCGTTTTGGTGGTGGATTAACTTTCTCCTCAGGTGCCGAGTTTAACTATGGTGAGACTGGCAATCCGGGCCTTGTTCTGAAGACCTGGCTGGCATTGAATAAGGCTAGCACCATTCATATTGTTCCCTCTGTGACTGCCTATAATCGCTACAAGCTTGAAACAGGCATGTATGTATTGAAAAACCTGATGTTTCAGGGCGATCTTGATCTCCAGTACACTATTTTTAAAGAAGGAACCGTTAAAGGAGTAGCCTTTGGAGGTGGGAATGTGACCTATTTGAACTCAGATTTTGAAGCTGTTGTTGTAACAGGAAATGAGACGGTCACAGACGACTCGGATTTTGCAATAGGAGCTAACCTGGGAGCAGGACTTGAGTTAAGAATGGCACCTAAATGGGACTTTAATATCAGTGGGAAATATCTCTTTTCCAGATACTCCCAGTTTGTTATTTCAGTGCAGGGTGTGTACTATTTTAAAAGCAGAAGAACAGCTTACAGGAGATGATTTTTTTATATCTTTAGTCCTTATAATGAGTATTTACCTGTTTCAGAATTGACATATTTATGGCAAGCTTAAGTTTTTTACTTGGGATGATTCCCGGGACCGAGAAGGTGGAAGCGGCAGATGATCAACTACGTGCTAATTATCAAGCATATAAGGATTATGAAACTTCTGATGAGCTGAAACATTACCTGGACCTTGAGAAGGAGGTGAAATCAAACGATTTTGCTCTGAGAAAAAGGAAAATCAAGAAGAGTGAATACAAGGATTCGGCGGAATACCTTAAACAAACTGAATATGCTATTCTGAAGAAATCAGAAAAGGTACAGTGGTATTTCAAAACCAAGAAGAAGTACCCATTCAAGGAGATTGAAAGGTGGGATCTCACTTTTGATGAGAAATTCAATGAAAGTAAGCTGGACGGAAGCAAATGGATGACTCAGAATTATTGGGGTGAGAAAGGTCTGGAGGAAGCTTTTGCCATGGAGGATGATAAGAGTTTTCCTACCAATGGGGAGAACATTGAATTTTACGATAACAAGGCACGGATTGTAACAAAGTCTGGTAAAGCGGAAGGACTGGTGTGGAGATCCGAACAAGGATTTGTACGCGAAGCATTTGATTATACTTCGGGAATGATCAGTACTGCAAAGAGTTTCAAGCAGAAGTATGGCGTTTTCAATGCAAAAATAAAGATGGCTGGAGGCTCAGTGGCCCAGGCATTCTGGATGGTGTCTGAGACTATGTTACCTCATATAGATGTGGCCAGGTTCGAGAATGGAAAAATCTATTCCAACTACTTCTGGGGCAATAGTTCATCCTCCCAAAAATCCCTCTCTAAAACCGGTGGAGCCAAGTATGCTGATGAATTTTTCATCTATACCCTGGAGTGGACACCCAATAAGCTTACCTGGAAAATTAATGGCAAAGTATTTAAGACCCAAACCTCGGGAGTTCCACAGGAGGAGATGTGTATCAACTTCTCATCCAATCTGAAGAAAGATGCCTCTGAAAGCGGACTTCCCTCTGCAATGGAGATCGACTGGATCAAGGTGTATAAGTTGAAAGGGAAATAGTACCTGGTGCCTGGGGAAATAGTGCCTGGGGAGAAAAATAATATGAGACCCTGTTTCCGCCTTGGCGGAGACAGGGTTTTTTGTATTTTACTGGCGATATATTGTTCAACAAGACATATATAGAAAATATGAAGAATCTACTTTTTAGTTTGAGCCTGTTTATGTTGTTTACTGTCACCTTTGCTCAGGACAGGATTACAGGAGAAGCGTTTGCAACCCGGTCGGAAGTAATTGCACAGCATGGAATGGCCTGCACGAGTCAGCCACTGGCCACGCAGGTGGCCCTTGATATTCTGAAAGCAGGAGGAAATGCCATTGATGCTGCCATTGCAGCGAATGCCTTACTCGGACTGGTGGAGCCCACCGGGAATGGAGTGGGAGGAGACCTGTTTGCCATTGTATGGGATGCAAAAACGAAGAAATTGTATGGACTGAATGCCAGCGGCAGGTCGCCCCGTTCACTGACAATGGATTATTTCAGGCAGAATGACTATGAAAAAATTCCTGCTTTCGGTCCAATTCCTGTTTCAGTACCGGGATGTGTGGATGGCTGGTTTGAATTGAATAAGAAGTTTGGGAGTATGGAAATGGATCAGATTCTGAAACCTGCCATTGCTTATGCCAGGGAAGGATTTCCTGTAACGGAACTTATTGCTTATTACTGGGGTGGCAACGCCAGATCCCTGAGCAGCTTTCCTAATGTTTCCGATGTGTATATGCCGGGAGGAAAGGCTCCACAAAAGGGCGAAATATTTAAAAATCCTTACCTGGCCAACACCCTTGAGTCCATTGCCTTAGGCGGCAGAGATGCCTTCTATAAAGGGGAGATTGCCAGGACGATCGATTCCTTTATGAAAGAGCAGGGAGGGTTTCTCTCCTATGAGGATCTGGCCAGTCACCATTCTGAGTGGGTGGAACCGCTAAGTACAAATTATCGCGGATACGATGTTTGGGAACTTCCTCCCAATGGTCAGGGCATTGCTGCTCTGCAGATATTGAATATTCTTGAGGGCTATGATATTGCCTCCATGGGATTTGGAAGCAGTGAGTATATCCACCATTTTGTAGAGGCAAAGAAGCTTGCTTTTGAGGACAGGTCAAAGTATTATGCTGACCCCGCTTTCAATGAACTACCGGTTGATGAACTGATTTCGGAGGAATATGCTGCCCGGCGAAGAACCCTGATTAATCCTGACAGGGCATCACGTAACCTGGATGCAGGTGAGATGGAACATGGAAATACAATTTACATGACAGTAGCTGATGAAGAGGGCAATATGATTTCTTTGATCCAGAGCAATTTCAGGGGACTTGGTTCAGGGATGTGTCCCCCGGGACTTGGTTTTATTCTGCAGGACCGCGGGGAGTTGTTCAGCCTGGAGGAGGGGCATTTCAATATGTATGAGCCCGGGAAGCGGCCCTTTCACACCATTATACCTGCCTTTATCACCAAAGATGGAATGCCATATATGAGCTTTGGGGTTATGGGTGGTGCCATGCAACCCCAGGGTCATGCCCAGATAGTTGTGAATATGATCGATTTCGGAATGAACCTGCAGGAGGCCGGAGATGCCCCGCGAATTCGTCATGATGGATCATCTCAACCAACAGGCGAAAAAATGACAGACGGGGGAGTAGTGAACCTGGAGTCGGGAATCTCCTATAAGAGTATTCGTGCTTTAATGAAGCGTGGTCACCTTGTTCAGAGTTCTACAGGTGGTTATGGAGGATACCAGGCCATTCTGTGGGATAAAGAAAAAGGGGTGTATTTTGGCGCCTCCGAGTCCAGAAAAGACGGACAGGCAGCAGGGTACTGAGTGCCTAGGCACTAAAAGGGCCAGAAGCGTGGAATAACCAGCAGAGAGATGATCAATGCCAGGATATTGAGAGGCAAGCCTATTTTCCAGTAATCACTGAACTTATAGTTGCCAATACTCTGGACGATCAGGTTGGTCTGATAGCCTATGGGGGTTGAGAAACTGGCCGAAGCAGCAATGCATATTGTAATAAAAAAGGGCCTGGGGTCTACTCCAAGCTGAGTGGCTGCTGCATAGGCGATGGGGAAGGTGATGGCCGCAGCTGCATTGTTGGTAATGATTTCGGTGAAGACGTTGGTAATAATAAAAATGGCAGCCAATACTCCCAGTGGCCCAAAACCTTTGGAGATATTGATGGTGCTGCGTGCAATGAAATCTGCGGCTCCTGAGTTTTGAAGAGCACGGCTGATACCAATGGCACAAGCAATGGTGATCAGCACATCCCAGTTGATGGGTTTGGTATATTTTTTCGCGGAAAATATTTTCATCAGTGCCATCAGAACCACCGTAACGGCAGCGAAGAAGAACATATCAAACTGATTTTTCCCATGCGCAGGGATGAATTGACCAAGGGTTGCTCCTGCGATCATAAGGAAAACAAGAATCATGGCTATCCATCTTCTCCTTCGATCCTTGGAGTCGTCCATCTCACCAATTTCGGATGCCATATAAAAGACCCTGGATTCGCCCCAGTACCTGGTAAAATCTTCTGTGGTCAGGAGCATCAGGTTATCACCGGCCTTAAATTCAAGCTTATCAAGGTTGGTGGTAATACGTTCACCATTGCGATGCACAGCCATAACTACGGCATTGTAGTGACCGAAGAAATCAAACTCTTTAAGTGTACGCTGAATACCGGGAAAGCGGGGAGCAATGACCACTTCCACCTGTCGCAGTGATTTTTTCAGGAAATCGGGAGCCACATTTTTCAGGGCTTTCATCTTCACCTCTGTGGCCTGGGTCAGGTAGCCCACATTTTCAGAACTTCCGGCAACAATTAACTTGTCATCGGGCTCCAGCAGGAAGGGAGTGTTTGAAATCTTAATATGCTTCTCGTCTCTGATGACAGTACGTACCGAGAATTCATCCAGACCGGGAAGTTTTCGTTTTTCAATTACTTTTCCAATGAGGTTGGAATTTTTTGGCAGGTAGAGATCAAAATAATATTCTCGGGTATCGTTGGGAAAACTAAACCTGGGGATCTTCTCTCCCGGTAAGAGCCGGTTAGAAAAAAGGTTCATGTAGATAAAGCCAAAAAAGACCATGAAGAGCCCCACTTTGGCCAGTTCGAACATCCCAAGGCCTTCCATTCCCTGGTCGAGCATCATCCCATGTACCAGCAGGTTGGTTGAGGTGCCGATAAGGGTGCAGGTGCCACCGAAAATGGTGGCATAGGAGAGGGGAATCAGGAACTTCTGGGAGGGCAGGCTCAGTTTATCGGCCCACTTTTTCAGCATGGGACCGAAAATGATCACCACCGGTGTGTTGTTGAGAAATGCTGAGATGGCTGCAACGGGGATCATAATCTGCATCAACAGCCTTGGAATGGGTTTGCGCTTTTTGGGAAGAATATATCGTCCCACACGGGCCAGGACTCCCGATTCTTTCACCCCTTCACTTACCAGGAAAAGAAGGGCTACGGTAATCATTCCCTTGTTGGAGAACCCTGACAGGGCGTCCTCTGCAGAGATAATGTC
>RCND010002413.1_pt1 | contig 10330 bp, 8 predicted proteins | sample 2041351 | NCBI WGS metagenome assembly RCND01 (sample SAMN09708230, study PRJNA481090) | Marine sediment metagenome, whole genome shotgun sequencing project. | biome: marine sediment; feature: ocean; material: sediment; isolation source: Sewage treatment plant 12B marine sediment (STP12B) ...
GGCGCACCAGGCTGCTCCGGCTGTGGGTGACGAGATCCATGACTCGGATCTCCCGGTACCCTTCGGCCGCCTTGACCGCGGCCGGAAGCGACAGGGCGCGATAGTGCCGCATTCCGAGGGCTGCTTCGCGGTAGTTGTGAAGCTCGAGTTGGCTCGTGTGGGCGTTGATGGCCGAGGTCAGGGGCTCGATCCTGTCGCTGACGTCGACGAGGAGATCCGGGTACAGGGGGTGGTTGACCTCGTACAGCAGAATCCGGCAGTTGATCATGATCTCATCGAGATCGGTGCCGCCCCTCAGCCCGGTCAGAGCTTGATGAAGCGAAGCGAACGCAGCCCGATGATCATCTGTGATTTCGCAAGGGGAGATCGACAGGAGGAGATCCGGTCGATGGTCGACAATGACGCGTCGGATCGCTTCGGCCGCCGTGTCAACGGATGCGCGGAGAGCACCGTCGGGAATGGACAGCATCTCGAGCTGTGCTATCCCGAGGATGTCGAGGCCGCGTTGAGCCTCCGCCCTGCGTCTTGCGGCATAGGTATCCCGGTCCTCGGTGATCTCCGAACCACCCGAAGAATCGGTGAGGTACAGGACACGTATCTCGGCACCGGACTCGGCCAACTGGGCCAGAAGACCTCCACAGCCGAAGACCTCGTCATCGAAGTGGGGTGCGAGGACCAGAACCCGACGCGCAGAGACTGTCGTCGTTTCAGTGGGCGGTGCGAGATTGAGTTGCATCGTCCTGTAGATATTACACTGAGCGGTCAATTTTGAATTATGAATTATGAATTATGAATTATGAATGACATCGCAAATGCTCAGAGGAACCCTGTGACGGAATTCAAAATTCATAATTATTTTGCGTCGTCTGCCTCTGCTACCATCCGCCCATGAAAGCTGAATTGCGACGATGCCTGATCCGGAGCGTCATCTGAGCCGGGTCTTCATGATCTGCCCGGAGCCCATCCGCCGGCTCACGGCCGGTGTCGGGACTCGATTCGTCGCCCTGGCAGAGGTCCTGAGTCGTGCCGGCCACGACGTCACGCTCGCCATTCCCAATGATCCTGCCGAGGCCGAAGCCGTCAAACCACCGATTGGGCTTGTGCAGGCCACCCCTGACACCCTCGGGGCCCAGGCCGATGGTCACGATTGGGTCTTGATCCACGGCCATCTGGGAAACCACTATCTGTCCCAGCGCGACGACCTTCCGGTGGTTGTGGATCTCTATGATCCGTTTCTCGTCGAAAACCTCCACTATCACCGCGAGCTCGGGTTCGAGCCGTATCGAACCGATCATGCGACCTGGAAGCTCCAGCTCGGTCGGGGAGACTTCTTTCTGTGTTCTTCAGCCCAGCAGCGCTTCTTCTATCTCGGGTGGCTTGGCGCCCTCGGACGGGTCAATCCACTCATCCTTGAAGACGACCCGGAGTTGCACGGCCTGATCACTGAATTGCCGTTTGGAACCCCCCGGGAGGGACCGCCCCCCCGCAAACGTGGTCCTGGATTTCTGCAAGGGGTGAGCGAGGAAGCGCCGGTTCTCTACTTTGGGGGTATCTACGATTGGTATGACCCTGAGGTCGTGCTCCGGGCCTTGCCTTCCATCATCGAGAGCGAACCCGAAGTGGTTGTGGTCTTTGTCGATCATCCCCATCCGGATGACACGCCGCTTTCGGCCGCCGGCAAGGCTCGCAGGATCGCGGAGGAGAAGGGATTGTTGGGATCCTCGGTTCGTTTCGAGAGTTGGCGGCCGTACGACCGGAGATTCGATCTGGCCTTGGCGGCGGACCTCGCAGTCGTGACCCACCGCCCCGGTCTCGAAACGGATCTCAGCTTGCGGACCCGCATGGTCGATCTGCTCTGGCTCGGTCTGCCGGTGGTGGCGACCCGTGGCGGCGCCATGTCCGGGATCGTCGAGGCGGTCGGCGCCGGACGGATCGTGGCGCCGGGCGACGCCGCCGAACTCGCGGCTGCGGTTGTTGCGTTGCTTACCGATCCCGATGCTCGAGAGCGGGCCGGAGCGGCAGGGCGCTGTTGGGCAGAGGGACGGCGCTGGGAGAAGGTCTCGAAACCGCTCTTGGATTTTGCCGCGAAGCCCCGAAGAGATCCCCACCGCGATCGGTTTGTTAATCTCGCGCCTGCGGCGAGTTCCGCAGAGGAGCCGGTTGTCCGGCGAGTCAAGAGATCCCTGAAGCGGTGGATCGGGAAATGACGCGGGCGAGCGTCATCATCGTTGTCCACGCCGGGATGGATCATCTCGAGGACAGTATTGTGTCCCTCGAAGCCGAGGGGGAGCGGGGCCGCAGCGAGATCATTCTGGTCGACAATGCCTCGCCCGATGAATGTGGCGAGGCAGCTTCAAAAAGGTGGCCGTGGCTGAGGGTCGTCAGATCCGAGCGCAATCTGGGTTTCGCGGGGGGCGTCAATCTCGGTGCCGAGGCTGCGACCGGCGAGGTCTTGATTCTGCTCAACGACGATGCAGCAGCCGGCGAGGGTTTTGTCGAGGCGCATCTCGAGACCCTGGCGGCGTACCCCGGGGCTGCGGCGTCGGCGGGGCGGCTGACCAGCTGGGATGGCGCACGGCACGATTTTGTGCGCGGTGGTGTGACCTTCGACATTCACGCGTTCCAGATCTCTCAGGGTTGGCCGGCCGATGAAGTGGCTCCTCCGCGGGCCGGAGAGCCGCTGCCTTTTGCGTGCGGCGGCAATATGGCCATCCGGCGTCGCGATTGGGATGAACTCGGCGGTTTCGATCCCGGTCTCTTCGCCTACTTCGAGGATGTCGAACTGGGGTGGCGTTTGTGGGCATTCGGTCGCACGGTTGTCGCCGCTCCGGACGCCGTTGCGCGACACCGTGGGGGAGCAACCTCCTCGGGACTCGGCGACTTTCGCCGAGGGGTGCTCTTTGAACGCAACGCGTTACGGACCTTTTTCTCGTGCGCCGATGACGACTACCGATTCGCCTTTGGGCCTTCGGTCTATGCGACGTTCCTCCACCGGTTGACCGCCTTTGTCGATGTCGATACCAGTCTTCGATCGTTGGCGGCGGATCCTTTCAGCGAAGCGCCTCCGGCTCCGAACCGCGCCGAGAGGTGGCGAAAGCGGCTCAGAGATCGTGGGGTGGTCGGTGCGGCGCGACACCTGCTCGCGCGCGCTCTGCTGGGTCCGGATGTCGGCTCCCCGACGGTATCCGACGGCCATCTGTTGATGCAACTGAGGGCGGCCGACGGTTTCTTTACGGGTCTCGATGCAAACGAAGCCAGACGCGTGGAGATCGCCCGCAGGCGAACGGTTCCCGATCGCGAGATCGTGACCCGCTTCCCCCGGCTGGTTGTCCCGACCTACCCCGGGGACGACAGATGGTTTGCGTCTGACGCATTCGCCGGTCTCCTGCCGGATGGCTGGCCGGTGGATCACCGGCGTCTCGATGAGGTTCTTCACTCGAGCCTCGTGAGGGTCTGACCTAAGTTGAGCGATTCTCACCGGCGATCTGCACCAACTCCTTGCGCTCTGGGCATTTGCAAAAAGCCTCGACATACAACCAGTATTCCTGCGTTTTTTGCAAACACCAGAGCATCAAGGAGTTGGCACATCTCATCCGGCAGAACCGCTCAACTTAGGTCTGAATCATGAAACCAGCCGCGGACGATTGGTCTTGAAGCTCGAGGCATTCAGATCCCAGGGGCCTCCGAGCCACGATCTCGCCTTTGAGAGCGAGATGCTCGATCGCGCTGCAGACGGCCGGTGCAGCGCCTTGGTGACATCGTGGCCCGGCCCGGCGGTGGTGCTCGGATACGCTCAACCTCCCGAGGATGTCGATCTCGATTGGTGCCGCGGTCGGGGGATTCCGGTGCTGCGCCGGCTCACCGGCGGAACCGGGGTGATCCATCGGGGGGACCTCGGTGTGGCCCTGTCCCTGCCAGCGAATCATCCATGGGCGGAGGGCATCGTCGGTCTCTACGACCGCTTTCTCGACGTGGTCGAACCCGCATTGGTCGAGCTCGGGAGTGCCGTCGAACGGATCGAGGATCCTCGCCGCGGCAGTCGCGTTCGATCGCCGATCTGCTTTGAAGACCAACTGGCCGATACCTTGCTTGTCGACGGCCGCAAAGCGGTCGGCTGTTCGCAGACCAGAAGAAAGGGCGGTGTCTTGATCCATGCGGCCGTTCTACTGGGGCTGGATGCCGATCTCTATTCCCGGATCTTCGGTGTCGATGCCCGCCGGGTGCGGGAGGGTTTGTCGCCGGCCGTGACCGGTGTTCCATGGGCGACGGTCGGGGGCGTCATTCTCGATCGTCTCGCTCGCCAACTGGAACTTGAGATCACAGTTGAGGCCCGTCCGGATCCGACCGGTAAGGATCTGGCGGTGTATCTGGACGATCGATGGGCTCCGGTGCGAGATGGCGGAATGCAGTCAGGATCGGCGGAGTTGATATAGTCGGTCGGTCAATATCGCTCGGGCAGTTTTCTACCATTGAATGCAGATTGCGGATTCGGGTTCTTTTCGACAGGGCACCGGATCCGAAATACCCTGACCGGCCAGCATGTTTTCGTGAGTAACCATAGCGGATGAAAGGCGGGCGCATGCCGCGAACCCAAATCTACAACGCCGTCACCGAACGTCTGGAGATTCTCGATCCCAGCGGGATCGTCGACGAGGAATTGATGCCCGATCTCGATTCGGATCGGATTCGCGAAATCTACCGCGACATGATTCGGATGCGTGCAATGGATGAGAAGGCCCTCAAACTTCAGCGCCAGGGACGCATGGGCACCTGGCCGCCCATCAAGGGACAGGAAGCGATTCAGGCGGGCGTTGCATACGCGATGGAGGACGGCGACTGGTTGCTCCCCGCGTTCCGTGAGCACGGAATCATGCTTCTTCGAGGGGTGCCGGGGCATCTCATCTACGCCTACTGGGCGGGTGATGAGCGAGGCTCCTGCTACCCGGAGGGGGTGCGGGTCTTTCCGGTCGCCGTTCCGGTCGGCAGCCAGTGGCAGCACGGCACGGGTGTCGGACTTTCGCTCAAATTTCGCGGTGAGAATGCGGTCGCTGTCACCCTTGGCGGCGATGGTTCGACCTCGGAGGGCGATTTCCACGAGGCCATGAACTGCGCCGGGGTATTTCAGTCGAACAGCGTCTTTGTCATCCAGAACAATCAGTGGGCCATCTCGATACCCTTGCACCAGCAGACGGCGGCCGAGACCCTCGCCCAGAAGGCGCATGCCTACGGAATCCCGGGGATCCAAGTCGACGGTAACGATGTCTTTGCGGTCTACTCGGTTACCAGGGAAGCCCTCGAGAGGGCGCGCAACGGCGGTGGCCCGACTTTGATCGAGGCCGTTACCTATCGGTTGGGCGATCACACGACCGCGGATGATGCGAGCCGGTATCGCGAGGATGAGGAAGTGGCCAAGTGGGAGGGACGCGATCCCATCCTGAGGTTGCGGCACTTTCTCGAAGCCCGCGGTCTCTGGGACGAGGAACAAGAGCAGGCGCAACAAGCTGCGGCGCAGGCATGGGTCGACGAGCAGGTCGCCGCCCTCGAGGCCATGCCGCCGCAAGATCCATCGGATATCTTCAGCCACATGTATGCGGATCTGCCGCCCCACCTGGCCGAACAGATGGCCGAGGTCCTCGAGGAGGTGGGTTCGTGAGCACCGCGGAGATCAGGGTGGCGGACGACGGCAATCCTCAGCCGACCGAAAAGCTGACCATCGCCCAGGCGGTCCGCGATGCCATGGCCGATGAGATGGATCGCGACGGATCGGTGGTCGTTCTCGGTGAGGATGTCGGTGTCGATGGTGGCGTCTTTCGAGCCACTGACGGCCTGATCGAGCGTTTCGGCGCCGAGCGCGTCATCGACACTCCGCTCGCCGAGAGCGCCATCATCGGCATGTCGGTGGGGATGGCCGCGACGGGGATGCGGCCGGTGGCCGAGATCCAGTTCATGGGTTTCGTCTATCCGGCGGTCAACCAGTTGCTGGGGCATGCCTCGCGGATGCGGAATCGTACCCGGGGCCGCATCACGCTGCCCATGGTGGTTCGGATGCCTTTCGGCGGTGGGATCCACCCGCCGGAGCACCACTCCGAGAGTTACGAGAGCATGTTCCTCAACTCGCCGGGTATCAAGGTTGTCGTGCCGTCGAACCCCTACGATGCCAAGGGTCTGTTGACCGCCGCCATCCGCGATGAAGACCCGGTGCTCTTTATGGAGCCAAAGAGGATCTATCGTGCCTTCCGCGCCGATGTCCCGACAAGCCCTTACACGGTCCCCATAGGCAAGGCCGTGATAGCCCACGCGGGCGAGGACATCACCTTGATCTCCTGGGGGGCCATGGTTCGGGTCTGCCTCGATGCGGCGGAGATGATGGCCCGCGACGATGTCAGCGTCGAGGTCGTGGATCTGCGGACCCTCAACCCGCTCGATCGCGAGACCATGCTGGCGAGCGTCGAGAAGACCGGGCGGGCGGTGGTTGTGCACGAGGCGCCTCGAACCAACGGTTTCGGGGGCGAGATCGCCGCGCTCATCGGCGAGCATCTGCTGCTCCAGCTCGAAGCGCCGGTGCTTCGGGTCGCGGGCTTCGATGTGATCTTCCCGGCTGCCAAGAACGAACAACTCTATCTTCCAAACAGAGATCGGATCGCCAAGGCGATCAGAAAGACCCTGAATTTCTGAGCGCTCCGCACTCTGAGTTCAGCGGATCGAATTCGAAAAGACTCGCGAGGCAATTGATGGCAATTGAATTCAACTTCCCGGATGTGGGCGAGGGTATTCACGAAGGGCGGGTGGTCGAATGGCTCGTCGCCGAGGGTGAGACCGTAGCCGAGGATCAACCCCTGCTCAAGGTCGAAACCGACAAGGCGGTCGTCGAGTTGCCGTCACCCGGCGCGGGCACGGTGCTCAAGCTCCACGCCCCCGCGGACGCCGCCATCGAGGTGGGTGACGTCTTGGTCACCATCGGCGAGGCGGGAGAGGTCATTTCGGGTGGTGAGACCGCGGGTCAGACGCCGACCCTGGTCGAGGTCCCACGTCCGAAGCCGGTCGAGGTCCCCGCTGCGGCCGCATCCACCGGTAAGCGCCGTCCGTTGGCCACCCCGAGCACCCGTGCTTTGGCGCGCCAGCTGGGTGTGGACCTCGCGTCGATCCAGGGCTCGGGTAACGGTGGCAGGATCACCGATGAGGACGTCAAGCGCAAGGCTGAGACCCCTTCGGTAGCGGCCCCTCCAACCGCGGTGATCGCGCCCGTCGGGATTGCGGAGGTGACTGCCCACGGCGAGGTGGAACGCGTTCCCATATCCCACCTGCGCAAGCTCATCGCCGGCGCCATGCGGACGTCAAAACAAATTTCTGCCCATGTGACCCACGTGGAAGAGGCCGATGTCACCGATCTCTTCGAGCACTACCGCACCATCAAAGCATCGGTGGAGGCGGATGGCGGGAGATTCACCCTCCTGCCGTTCTTCATCAAGGCCCTCGTGACGGTGCTCAAGGAGTACCCGATCTTCAACGCCAGCGTTGATGAGGAACGGGGTGAGATCCTACTCAAGAAGTTCTACAACATCGGCATCGCCGTCGACACTCCGCAAGGGCTCATCGTGCCGGTGATCAAGCAGGCCGATGGGAAGGACATGATCGAGCTCGCCGCCGAGATCGTCGATCTCGCCACGCGGGCTCGCGAGCGGACCCTCGGTCTCGATGAACTCAAGGGTGGGTCCTGCACCATTACGAATATCGGTCCGCTCGGCGGGGTCTTTGCCACTCCCATCATCAACCAACCTGAACTGGCCATCATCGGACTGCACAAGATCCAGGACCGGCCGGTGGTGGTCGACGGTGAGATCGTGATCCGGAAGATGATGTATATGAGTATTTCGTTTGATCACCGGTGGATCGATGGCGCCGAAGGCGCTCGTTTCATGACCGATCTGGTCAACCTGGTTTCAAAACCGGGACTTCTGATGGCGAGGTTGTAATGGTTGTCGGTTCCGTTTCTCGTGGTTGCCAGGTTGTGGTTGTGGGGGCCGGTCCCGGTGGCTATGTGGCTGCGCTGCGGTTGGCTCAACTCGGCAAGGATGTGATCCTGATCGATAAGGGCCCCCGTCTCGGCGGTGTGTGCCTCAACGTCGGTTGCATCCCTTCGAAAGCGCTGATCCACGTTGCCGATCTCGCATACGAGGTGCAGCACGGAGAGAGCATGGGGCTCAGCGTGGACGGGTTGAGCATCGATCTGCCCAAGATGGTCGAGTGGAAGGACGGGATCGTCGAGCGCCTCACCAGCGGCGTCGAGTTTCTGTGCTCGAAGAACGACGTCGAGGTGGTCTACGGCTCTGCCCGCTTCACCTCCGACCGCAGCCTTCAGGTTTCCGGAGACGACGGCGTGACGGAGATTCAGTTCGAGACCGCCGTCATCGCCACCGGTTCCAAGGCCATGGAACTGCCCAATCTTCCCTTTGACGGTGAGCGCGTCATCGGTTCCACCGAGGCGCTTTCTCTCAAGGAAGTGCCGTCCCGGCTGGTCGTCGTGGGCGCCGGCTATATCGGGCTCGAGCTGGGGACAGTCTACGCCAAGCTCGGTTCGGAAGTGACAGTCGTCGAGTTCCTTCCGGAGATCATGCCCGGGATCGATCGCGACGCTGCAAAAGTGCTCCAACGGCGATTGAAGAAACTCAAGATCAAGTTGATGTTGAATCACCGGGCTGAGTCCTACGACGCCGGAGAGGATCCGGCGCTGGTCGCCATCGGCCCCGACAACCAGGAGATCCGGATTCCGGCAGATCTCGTGATGATGAGCGTCGGCCGGGTGCCGCGGTCGGCCGATCTCGGACTCGAGAAAATCGGCGTCGCGACCGACGGCAAGGGATTCATCACCGTCAACGATCGACAGCAGACCAACGTCCCCGGCATCTACGCCATCGGCGATGTTGCCGGCGGCATGCTGCTCGCGCACAAGGCCTACCAGGAGGCGAAGGTGGCGGCGGAGGTCATCGCCGGTGAACCCGCCGCGTTTGACAACGTCGCCATTCCGGCTGTCGTCTACACCGACCCCGAAATCGCCTGGGCCGGTCTCACCGAGACCGAGGCCGTCGATCAGGGCTACGAGGTCGTGACCGGGACCTTCAACTTCAAGGCATCGGGCAGGGCCATGACACTCGATTCCACCGACGGATTCATCAAGGCGATCGCCGATGCCGAGACCAAACTGCTGCTCGGTGTGGTCGCGGTGGGTCGTGGGGTTTCCGAACTCATCGGCGAGGCGACCCTGGCGCTCGAGATGGGCGCCTTCCTCGAGGATGTGGGCTTGACGATTCACGCCCACCCGACCATGTCGGAGGCTTTCCAGGAGGCGGTCGAGGCAGCGCTCGGCAAGGCCGTGCATCAGGTCAACAAGTGAGTCGTGAGTCGTGACTCACGACTCCTGAAGTTCCTCCCACGCTCTCACCGCGCGCCTCAGATGCGGAATGACGATAGACCCACCGACGACGAGCGCGATGGACATGGCTTCCTGGAGTTCTTCGGTGCTCACACCTTCTTCGTGACAGCGATCGAGGTGATAAAAGATGCAGTCATCACACCTGAGAACCATGGAAGCCACGAGACCGAGCATTTCCTTGGTTTGAACGGGCAGCGCGCCTTCGCGGTAGGTCTGGCTGTCGAGGCTGAAGAACCGTTTGATTTCGAGGTTGGCCTTCTCGAGTGTCAACTCGGTGAGTTCGGTACGTTCGGTTCTGAATTCGTCGATGGTCCTGTGCGCCATGGGTACTCCTTGAAATGGTGGACGGCGCCGGGTTCGCGCCCGGCGCCCTATCCTACCGAAACGGGACATCCCCCGCACATCGGAGCGGGAAGGCTCGATGGGTGGTACTCCAGGACCAACGGTTTTGAAACCGGATATCACAGCCGCTGACCGTGGGGTCTTGGGATTCTGATGCCTCGCGTCATCACGGTTCTACAGCGATGCTCCTGTTCGGCATCCAGCATCCACGATCCAGCATCCAGCATCCAGAATCGCGCCGCCGGCAATGCTACTCTTTTCACCCGATGAAAGGTCGAAGATGAACCCCGTTCGTCCCGGTGGCGGTTGGATCGAAGTCGTAGCCGGCCCGATGTTTTCGGGCAAGTCGGAAGAGCTGATCCGACTGCTCCGGCGGGCGGCGATCGCCCGCCAGCGGGTTCAGGTCTTCAAACCGAAGCTCGACAACCGCTTTTCGGATGACGATGTCGTTTCGCACTCGCAGTTGCGGATTCCGTGTGAGGTTGTCGAACGCGCGGAAGATGTGCTCGCGAAGCTCGATCCGCGAACCGAGGTCGTCGGCATCGATGAAGGACAGTT
>RCND010003841.1_pt1 | contig 10327 bp, 8 predicted proteins | sample 2041351 | NCBI WGS metagenome assembly RCND01 (sample SAMN09708230, study PRJNA481090) | Marine sediment metagenome, whole genome shotgun sequencing project. | biome: marine sediment; feature: ocean; material: sediment; isolation source: Sewage treatment plant 12B marine sediment (STP12B) ...
TTTTTCTGGGCATCACTTAACTTCTTGTCCGGATTTTTTTCCAGGTATTTTTCAGGAGGCATTTTTCCCTTTTCAACCACATTAGCAATGTCGCCAAGTACAGCTACTTGCTTGCTCTGCCTGTAGTTCTCCCACTCATCAAAATTCACGGCCTTAAGCGCATCTTCTGATTTGGCACCTGTGGTATGACAACCATAACATCTCGTTTCCAGCACTGTGCTTACTTCTTCAGGCATCTGTGCGATCAATTCAGGATCGGGTAGGTTGGACTGAAACAGGATAAACATACCTCCTGCAATAACAATCAATGCAATTCTCTTTTTCATGGGCTAGCTTTTTAGATTCTCAAGATAAATAATTTGACTCAATAATAATAACTGAACTCAACTTGGTATACCCTCCAGAGTGGATCTGGAATACAAGTGTTCTCTTCAAAAATCTCCAGGTGCAGTTTGATCTTTTTCCCATAGACATCCATAAAGGTTGGTATATCGGAAAGAAACCAGGACAAACTGGCTGTATAATTCGATCCCTCACCTCCCCAGCTGATACCACCCAGGTATTCACGCTCCTCATTTGAGACCCAAACGCGGTGCGAAGGCAACCTGCCAACCAGATCGCATCCCCCGATTACGTATGAATCCAGGAACAACATGGCTTTCTCAGCATCTACCGGGACTGAGATAAAATCTCTTAATACCAGGTATTGTCCCTTTTTCAGGATATAAAAACCATCCGATTCAAGCCCCTGGGACTCCCATTTATCGCTTTCAGATAGATAAACATCAGACAGAATGGTTCTTTTAATTTTGATTCTGGCATTATAAGAAATACCAGAGTTGTCCATATCAATCTCATAAATCATGGAGTCATTGAGGAAATGACTTTCATTGCTTTCGCTCATAATCATCAGGTTCCTTAAACCTACTGGGACATTTTCCAGTAAAAATTCACCAGCGCCATCCGTATATCCATACAATTCGCTCTCTGATTCATCGGGATTAAGCAGCACAACTTTCAAGCCCTCATAGATTACATCATCAATGGTTTTTACGATCCCCGAAACTCTTCCGGTATGAATGGAGCTGGTCATAGATATATGAAATACAGACTTGGGATTGTCCACATACACCTCTGCTTCAAAAGGATCAAAGCCCTGTTTTTTTGCTATTACAAGCGCACCACCCTCTTTAAGATGTTCTATCAGATACCTTCCATTATTATCGGTGACCGTAGTAAACTTTCCAATGCTGATTTCTGCCCCGGGAACAGGAATAGAGGTGCCGCTGTATGTAGCAATACCAGTCATCAGGAGTCCCTCACTCACTTGAATGGTATGTGTTTCTGAAACTATCGATTTTTCATCTGAAACAGTTACAGTGATGCTTTCGTAGCTTGAAGGTTCCGCACCCATATCAAGTTCCCAGTTTGTGCTTCTTTGATTTGGGGTGGAGAGAACTCCTCCATCAGACTCCCACAAAAACTTGAGTTCATCCTGGTCGCTGTCCTTTACATCTACGGTGATTTTAATATCAGAACCCGGAGTAAAATTTCTTCCTGGTTCCAAAATAATGGCCTCAATAACCGGGGGGTGATTTGCCGGATCTTTCTGGCATGATCCTAAGAGAAGAATGCCTAAAATCCATATGTTTCTCAGACCTCTCATGGTTTGCAACTAGACAAATATAACACTTTGGTAAAGAAAGGATTATTTGTTCCTACTTAATTTACGGCTGTGATTCCAGTTACTAATCTTACGCAAGAGGTCAAATACCAAAGTGGTGTAAAAAAATAGGGTGGAGAGCCATATGATGGCCAGATTGAACCAGAACGTATCAAATGAATGGTTCCCAACTCTTTTCTTTGGAGCAAAAAAATGTGCCCTTCCAAGCTTTGAAGCAGGTTGCTGGTAAATGGGAGATATTTTTCTCACCAGCCTGTTGTTCCATTTAACTACAAACTGACCCTTGTTTAATAAGATTTCCTCCAGTCGCTTATTTGAATAAGTTCTCCGCATGATCAGGAACTGCTCCTCTCCACCCCATTGCTTAATAAGAGACATGGAGAGGGCATCGCTCAGCTTACCATTATGGTTCCTTACCCCTTTGAAGTACTCACTGGCTTTATGGAGTGAATCCCTGACTACCTTGTCGACACTCTCATTATAATATTCCGGATCCATTAGAGATATATCCCCAAAGGAAGCGACCACATTCATTTCTTGCAGGTAAGCAAGTTCATTTCTAATGAGTGCAAACTCTTCTTCAGACTTGTACAGATCTTTGTCATCCAGGAATCCAAAATGAATTTCATTCAGATGCTGTTGAATGCTGGAGATCCGATCGCTCTGGAATGCCGCATTGTTCCGAGCCTGATCAATTTCAAAAAATTCCCTGGTGAACTTATTACCCTTAAACTGGTGAACTGCCATTGCTTCAAAAGCCCATCTGGAGGTCATCATATCTCCTATGATGGGTACATAGCCAGGATTATTCACAAGATTATTTAGCTTGTCAAAGCGAATCATTACACCACCGAACAGAAGCTGTGGAACAACAATAAACGGAATAACAATATAGGTGTTAACCACAGAATTCATTCCTGATGATATATTTAATCCCAGCATATTTGCCATACAAGCGACGGTAAACAGGATGGCCCAGTAGTGAAAAAGCATCCCTTTTATTTCCAGGATGGAATTGCCAACGAGTACAAAGGAGAGTGTTTGAACAGCCGAGATTAGAAAGAGAACCAGGATTTTTGAGTGCAGATAACTGAGGCGGCTCAGGCGAAGGAAGGACTCGCGGTCAAGGATCTTACGATCCCTGATAATCTCCTGTGCACTGATCATCAAACCCATGAAAAGAGCCACCACTATAGCCATAAACATATATACGGGCAGGTTCACATTCTCCCTGAACACATAACTGCCTGTGAGAGACAGATCCTTTGTATACCTCGTGAACCATGTGATCACAAGCGCAAGAAGGGGTGCTTCCAGAAAATTAATCAGTACATATTGACGGTTGGCCAGTTTGGTCAGAACATTCCTTAAACTGAAAATCTGAAACTGGCGAACAGGCGACGGAATACGAAAATCTATCTCAGGCAGGGTGGTTCTTCTTGTCTTTATCTTCTGTTTTGACTCAATCTTTTTCTGGTAGATTTCATACCACTCTTCAGGGGAAACTTTTCGCTCTCTGGTAGCTTTCCCATATTCATCCACTTCCTTTGCCTCAACCATCTTCAATATCTCTTCCGGCATCACATTACCACAAGAAGCACAGTGCCCCACATCAGCATTCACATAATCACTGAGCTCTTTGAAATAGGTAATAGCATCTATGGGATTGCCTTTGTATATCACATGGCCCTCCTTGTCGAGAATCAGGAATCTGTCGAACAGTTTGTAAATATCTGAATAGGGTTGATGTATATTCACCACCACCAATCTCCCTTTCATAGCTTGCTCCTTTAGCAGCATCATGACTTTTTCGGAGCCCATGGAAGAGAGCCCGGAGGTGGGCTCATCCACAAAAAGTATGGCAGGTTCTCTGATAAGCTCCAGGGCAATATTCAAGCGTTTTCGTTGACCGCCACTAATAAGCTTCTTCAAGGGACTTCCAACCTTCAGGTGCTTGATATCCTCAAGATCCAAATCTGCCAGGACCTGGTTTATCTTTCTTAGAATCTCCTTCTCAGTGTAATTACTCAGACACAATTTTGCATTCAGATATAAATTTCGGAACACTGTCAGATCTTCCAGCAGAAGATCATCCTGCGGCACAAAGCCAATGAGACCCTCAATTTTCGAGGGCTCCTTATGGATATTTATACCGTTGATAAAGATTTTACCCGATTGGGGTTTCAACTTGCCTGAGAGGATGTTCAAAAGTGTTGATTTACCAGCCCCACTTCCTCCCATAATACCTATGAGGTTGCCCGATTCTTTGCTAAAACTAAACCTCCTGATTCCTTTGGAGCTGTTTTTAAAGCGATAGGCTATATCCCGCGCCACAAAAAACAACTTGCTAGTCTCTTCTGTATGGTGAAATTTCCTGGAAATGTCACTGTAGTACACAGGAGTTATGTGGGTCCCGGTAATCAAAGAACCTTGTTCCAGCAATTCAATCCTTTCAGGAATTATATTTTGTCCATTCAGGAAAAGATTCATGGTTCCCAGGTAGCGAAAAACAAGAGTGTCGGTGGTGGGATGGTGCAGTATAGCAATCAAGCCTTCCAGTTTCTTCTCCCGGATATGTTTGATACCATCCACAAAAGGCTTCTTTTGGCAATCAATCAAAAGAACCTTATCAGGTTCAATCTCCCCGAATGCGTTGAGTACAAATCTCTTTGTATTCTCATGTTCCGCCCTGGAAATATTAAATGAATCGGCAACGGTCCGGATAAATGCCAGCTCCCTTGCTGTCATCACATCATCCTCATTAATAAATTCAACAAGCCGAAGAAAAACTATGAACTTTTCGCGCTGCAAGAGGCTTTTATTAATCTCCTCAGCAATCTGTTTAAGCTTTTCAGAATCGGAAAGAGTCTGCTTTGAAAGCGCAATGCCGCCACCGAACAGATGGGGATGATGAATTTCCAGGTAGTGATCAAACACCACCAGGTATTTATTGATCAGGTTGGTTTTCAGATGTTGCCTGAGGAAGGTCTTGACAATGGACCTGGCTTTGAAAGAGACGCCATCCTCTGATACATTTGCAATAATTGCAAAGAGTTGTAACAGCGCATTTAAAACTGTCTCTTTCATTATGTGAGGTCAGCGTTTAGCTGACTGAAAACTAAACGATGCTTTCGCGCAATACTCCGATCTGGGAAGCTATCGACTCCAGTTGATCAACAGTCAAGGCATCCCCTACTCCTTCATAAACATCCTGGAGCTTAAATAAACCTTTGTAGATGCTCTCCACCTCTTCTACATCTTTCACCGGTTCAAGCAAGGTGACCAGTTCGATGAGAGAATTCTTTTGTTTCGCAAGGATAGATAGTATTTCTGCATTGTCTCTCGCCCTTGATGCAACATTGGTCGTAATGTACATTCCTTGAATCCAACTCCCGCATACCACCAGGCGTGCCAATACATCCTGCTCGTTTTGGACCAGATAGTTCCATGTATCCCCAAATGACTCTGAAACAATGTTAATGAGGGAGTCCCTGTTATCCATGTTCTTTTCAATCCTTGCTGCATAGTCGACGTTGAAGGTGGTGGATATCCCCAGTTCATCAATCAGAATTTTCGATGCTTCCAGGTAGTTCATGGTGCCCTGTTTCATCATATAAGTAGTGGCATAGCAGAGGTCGGTTGCATAAACACCCAGATTTAAAACTTTATCACGATGGGTGATATAATCACCTGCCTTAGCAGCTGAATTAGAAAGAGACATGTAATAGGGTGCCCCGGATTCATAAATTAACTTTGTAATTTCGTAAGAATCAGGAATGGGATAACCCGATAATTCCTTAATAACCTCCTCTTTGGGAACCGGGTCTAAATCAGGGGAAGATACGTTTTCCTGTTTTTTAGTGCCGCTATTGCATCCAGAGAGAATTAGCAACATCATGGCCATAAAGCCGCAAAGTACTGATATAGAATGTATATATGATTTCTTCTTCATGGTTACAGATTTATTAGATGTTCATTTTTTAGGTTAAAACGGCCACACAATTTAGTAAAAAGAGGCATCAATTGAAAATTTAATTTGCTGTAGAACACCTTGATTCGATGAGTTGTTCAATCCGGTTGAAATATTTGTCAGGACCCTGGGAAGCTAGTTCTAAAAATTTGGATCAAGACAAGGTCGAAAAGTGATTTCTATGGCCTTATTCATGGAGAATTGTTAAAAAGAGAAAAAAAAGAGAAATTCTTTATAAGAAAGATGGAACCCAATCAGAACTATCCCGTACAAAGAAACGGAATCCTTACATTTGATCTTATTATATTTGTCGTATGAAACGTACACAAAAAATAGTTGCATTTCTTCTTCCATTGCTGGCTCTGTTTCTTATCCCAAGTTGTCTCAATCTTGATGAGGATCCCCTACTCACCGTGAATCCAACGGTTGAACTTAGTGCTCATATAAAAAATGAGAGGATAACTGCAACTGCACAGATCAATGTGAATCCCGATATTTATTCAGCAGGGACTTTGAATATGAGGTATGTATACATTGGCGACCTTGCTATTTATAATACGATCACAGGGAATATTATCGATGTAAATTCTTTCAGCGGCGGTGGGCTCTCACAGGTCTATCACGTAGAAGCAGATACTGCTTCCCATGAAAAGCTGGTTGTTATTGCCGAAGGGGAGATAGAGGCCTATGCGGACATTGAAAATGATGGAGATCCCTCCAACGATAAATTAATCTCTTCCGCTGGCTTTCACCAGGAAGCTGTCTATACGATATCTGAATTACCCTCTACTGTACCTGACTAATAGGAGCGATGAGGCTCCGGATCTTTCATATCAGGTCACTGATCACCCTTGCAGGGTTTTTACTTAATCTGGCTCTCTGCGGACAGGCCATACCTTCCGGTCCGCTCTCCATTCCGATTTATCACCCCATAGTGCTAAATCCAGCCTATGCAGGAAGTAAAGACTTTACCAATATCGGTTTTACTTCAAAAGCCGTTAGGAACCCATATAATATGGTGCTTAGCGCACATTCCAGACTGAGGAACACCAATGGCAGTTTTTCAAAATTTGGATTGGGGGGCTATACTTTTCTGGAGCAGCTTGATCAATCATGGAATACAGGGCTATCTATTGCCGGATCATACCATTACACGATTGATAAATCCAGGCTTCACAATCTGTCTGCTGGAGCAGCTTTGAAAGGCATTTTTGTCACTCCCAGAAGTTCTGATGAGGCTATTGGAGATACCCTCTCTTCCACCTTCACTCCTGATATGGACCTGGGATTATATTACTATGGCCCCAATGCATTTGCCGGCATTTCAGTTACCTCGGTATTTGAACAATCTAGGGGCTATCATTTATATGGCGGTTACAAATTCCTGTTAAACAAGAGTTCAGCAATTGTCCTGGAACCCTCATTGCTAATATCCTTTAGAGATTCTACCATGGGTGAACCCACTGAGCAGATTACACCCTTCCTCAAACTATATATGCAGAACTTTTATGTGGGTACTTACGTCAAGTCGGATTATCTCTTTGCGCTTTTCTTTCAGTATCAGTTTCCAAGATTTTATACGGGAGTATTTCTCGAATTCCCATGGAAAGGCTACCTTAATGACGATAATATTATATTTGAACTATCGGTTGGGATAAACCTTGGGCTTGAAAAACAGAAGTTTCTTCAGCATAGGCACTGGTAAAATTAAATTGAAATGAACCGGATCAAAATAAAAGCCATCCATATCGTTCACCTGCTTATTTTCTCTGGAGTTTTATCTGCTTGGAATATGTCCGTCTTTGCCCAGGAGGTTCGCGAGCAAGACTCAATCAAAGTTGAAGAGCTATTGGTGAAAGACACCCTTGATCTGGAAATAAACGGGCCTTCCAGTGAGATCACTTTCTACCAGAATGGCATGGTATTTCTTTCCGATTCCAAATACCATCAAAAAATGATCGCTGATCACATCACATTTGGCGTGGTAAAATCCTATTTTGTACCCCTTGACTACATCTCTCTTGAAAGCAGTACACCCCTGTTTTCAAATGACAATTTCCCTTATCCACCTGCGGGCATGTCATTCACTCGAGATTATAAGAAAATCTATTTTACTAAACCTGTGGCACTTGAGGGAAAGGCTCAGGCAGAGAAGATCTTTGAGATGTCAATCCTCGATGGAGAGGCAACTGAACATATCCAATTACCCTTTACAAGCGGCCCTTCTCGTTACCTGCATCCTGCCATTTCAGTGGATGAGACATACATCATATTTTCTTCTGATGCCTCCCCTTCAAAAGGGGGGCTTGATCTGTTTATCTCCAGGAGAAGTTCCGACGGGTGGAGCCAACCCGAAAGTATGGGTTCTCTTATCAATACCAGCGGCCACGAGTGGTACCCCTTCCTTGATGATAACAACAACCTTTATTTTTCTTCCTCGGGACTAATGGGTTTTGGGGGATATGATGTATTTGTATGCTATTTCAATGGAACTGGTTGGGAACATCCTCAAAACCTAAGTAAGTATGTAAACACTGAGCAGGACGAATTTCCCAATAGGCAGTTGGCCATTCTTACCCAGGTGAACAGTTCAGATGCCAAGGTCTTGATGATCAAAACAAATGAGGAAATATTACTTGCTTCAACTGAGGATGCATCGAGACCGAAAGATGTATCTCTGCTTTTGAAAGATCTGATCAGGTCGGGCTATGCAGATGGGAATTACACCCCATCCGCACTTATTGAAGGCAATCCACTGGTGATCAGTGCTCCTCTTATTGGTGATAAGAAAGAGGAAGCCGAAGCCGAAACCGAAGCCCCCCACTTTGAGACCATAGCAGTTGTAGCCCCCGTGAAAGAGCCTGAAAAGCAAAAAGACCCCGAACCAACTCCCCAACCGGATCCTAACAGAGTTACATTTCGCGTTCAGATCCTCTCCAGTGTGAAAGCAAACAGCAGATCCGAGGTATCCATTGAAGGGAAGCCACACTCCACGCGAGAATATTATTACAAGGGTGCATACCGAATTACAGTGGGAGATTTCCTTGACCTGGATGAAGCGAATGCCTTTAGGTTAAAGTGTAAAAATTCAGGTTTTAACCAGGCCTGGGTGGCAGCCTTCAGAGGAAATAAGCGAGAAACAGATCCATCTGTATTTAGAAAATAAGCACATGCTCCATATTGTTGAACACCCCTTAATCGAACATAAACTTACCCTTATACGGAGAAAGGATACAGGGACAAAAGACTTTCGTGAGAACCTGAATGAGATAGCCGGACTCATGGCCTACGAGATCACCAGGGATGTACCTGTCAGAGAAGTTCAGATTGAAACCCCTATGGAGGAGTGTTCAACCTATGAACTTTCCAGGAGCATAGTTCTGATCCCTATCCTTCGTGCTGGTTTGGGAATGGTAGATGGAATAAGCAGCCTGATCCCCACGGTGAAAGTAGGACATGTGGGCATGTACCGGAATCACAGAACACTGGAACCGGAGAATTATTATGCCAAGTTTCCAAAAAATATCAAAGATGCAGTAGTACTGGTTTTGGATCCCATGCTGGCCACTGGTGGGAGTGCCAGCAGCACCATAGAAATCCTCAAAAAGGAAAAGGCTTCAATTATTAAGCTGGTCTGTATCGTGGGCGCTCCGGAAGGGGTGCGACGAATTGAAAAAGATCATCCGGATGTAGATATTTACCTGGCCTCGCTGGATAGGGGCCTGAATGAGAAAGGATATATTGTTCCGGGTTTGGGGGATGCAGGTGACCGTATTTTCGGAACAAAATAGAGTGCTTGCTAACACTAGCAAATTTTATAGCATTTTTTTAACAATCGCCAAACATTTTTAGCCTATATTTGTTATTGATAGAAAGACCTTGAGTTCCTGCATAACCATGAAAAAAATAAATATAATCATCCCCTTGCTTCTGATAAGCACCATTATATTCGCTCATCCACCAGAAGAGCCCAATCCTGTTAATTCGTCTGATGTATCCTGGCACTCCATTCGCCTTGTTGAGTTTGAGAACGGTCACATTGGTGAGGTAAAAGAGATTATTCAGAAATTTGAAACCGCTTCGGCCTCGGCAGGGATACCCGCCAGCTCGGTAAGGTGGTTCGAATCAGGAAAATATGACCTGGTGATCATTTGGGAGATGGACCAGCAACCTGCTACTTCTGAGTGGAACTGGAGCCCTCAAGCAGACAAGTGGTGGAATTCGTTTGTGGCTCAGGAGGGATCTGAAGAAGCCGCTAAAAAGCTTCAGGACCAATACAACTCAATGGTCACCTCAACGGTAACAAATATTGCACGTAAAGCGAAATAGCATTTTTTTCTAAAAGATAGTTGCAGCCTTCTCCTTTCAGGGAAGGCTTTTTCTTTGTATTTTAGTGATGGACTAATTTTACTTAAAAACCTCCTGATGTCTAAATCACATAAAAAGTCCGGCAAGGACAGTAAAAACTCAAAGCCAACAAGACTGGACAAGAAGCTTTATTTCCAGGAACTGGAACGTTTACAACTGGAACTCGTAAAGCTACATGAATGGGTGAAGGGGCAAGACCTGCGGGTAGTGGTTCTCTTTGAAGGCAGGGATGCGGCCGGAAAAGGAGGCGTTATCAAACGGATAACCCAGCGTCTGAATCCAAGGATCTGCAAAGTGGTCGCTCT
>RCND010002416.1_pt1 | contig 10325 bp, 9 predicted proteins | sample 2041351 | NCBI WGS metagenome assembly RCND01 (sample SAMN09708230, study PRJNA481090) | Marine sediment metagenome, whole genome shotgun sequencing project. | biome: marine sediment; feature: ocean; material: sediment; isolation source: Sewage treatment plant 12B marine sediment (STP12B) ...
GAATTTTTTGGTAATAAAAAAGCCCAACTTCTCATAACTTGTAATAGTATAAATAAATTGGGCGTTTCGTTCTAAATTAGATTTTACAAAAACATGCTAAAAATTAGGCGTAAGCTTTTTACCTTTATGGAACTTATAGATTATACTGGCAACTTCATTCGGATCGTCAGTCAAAGTAACTAAATCTAAATCTTTCTCACTTATGTAACCATTTTTAAGCTGATGTTCTTTCATCCAATCAATCAATGGTTCCCAAAATTCTTTACCAACAAGTACAATTGGGAATTTATCAGTTTTACCCGTTTGAATTAAGGTAAGCACTTCAAAACCTTCATCAACTGTCCCAAATCCACCGGGCATTAAAACATAGCCTTGGGCATATTTAAAAAACATAAGTTTACGTACAAAAAAGTATCGGAAATCTAAAAGTTTATCCGGATCGATATAAGGATTTGCTCCTTGTTCATGAGGCAGTTCAATATTAATTCCCGTAGAACTTCCACCGGCTTCCATTGCACCTTTATTACCGGCTTCCATTATTCCCGGTCCGCCGCCGGTTATAATTCCAAAACCTTTCTTCACTAATGCTTTTGCCACTTCTTCTGTAAGTTTGTAATATTTTTCTTCCGGCTTTGTTCTTGCCGATCCAAAAATTAAGATGCTTGGTTTAATCTTTGCCATAGTTTCAAAACCTTCAACAAATTCCGACATAATTCTGAAAACACGCCATAAATCCTCCTGTGAAGTTTGCAGTTTTTGCTCAATTTCCAAATGATTATTATTCTCGTTATTGTTTTCCATCAAAACTCCCAATTGCTAAAAGATGAATATTCTAATATCTAAAGAACAAAGTAATATTTTTTCTTGATAAAAATTATTTCTTCTGCACAATATAAAACGAATATCTTCTTATATTAAGTCCCGTTTTTAATAATTCTAACTACTTTTAATAGAAATAGAAAACTACATTCAAAATAGCGAAGATATAATTGGTGATATTCAATATCTGCATGAGTTTTACAGTACCAATCTGAAAAATGAACGCGACATTATTATTTGGTTGCCGTCATCATATCACCTTTCACAGAAGAATTATCCTGTACTTTATATGCAAGACGGACAGAATCTATTTGATCCAAATACATCTTTTACCGGTTATGATTGGAAAGTTGATGAAGTTTTAAATGAAATGATCGCCGAAAAATTAATTGATGAAATAATTGTAGTTGGAATCTATAATAGTAGAGATAGAATTGAAGAATATAATTATTTTACTGAGAAAGGGAAAAAATACACAAGTTTTCTAATTAAAGAATTAAAACCTTTCATAGATGAAAACTTCCGTACAATTTCTAAAGCTTCTGAAACGGCTTTAATGGGATCATCAATGGGAGGTTTAATTTCATTTCAATTATTTTGGAATTTTCCTAAAATCTTCGGTAAAGCAGCTTGTCTTTCAAATTCATTTTGGGTTAATGATAGAAAAATTTTTAACATGGTTAAAGAAGTTGAAAATGAGTTTAACGAAAAGAATAGATTGTATATAGATTGTGGAACCGGCGAGAAAGAATTACTCGGTGATTACAAGAAAATGGTAAATCTAATTAAAACATTGAAATTGAGTGATACAAATTTCTCTCATCATTTAGCAGCGGGAAAAAGACATACTGAATACGATTGGGCCCAAAGATTACACATTCCATTAAAATTTTTGTTTGGTAAAAACAATCAACAAATATAGTACCTTGATATAAATTTTTTGTTTTAGTAAGATTACTTATCATTATTTCTCATTGTTATGATAAAACGCTTATTTATTTTAGTACTATTTTTTTTCTTCGTTAGTTGCTCACCGGCTAGCTATGTAAATAAAAAAATTATTCTACCGATAACCTTAAAATTGCCAAACCTCTGGACATTGGAAGACTGCAATAAAATTATTGATTACTACACAATATCTAATGTTGGAAGTAACCTTTTCAACAATTCCCCAACGAGGCAAGATGTTTTCATCAGAGCAATGCCTTTTAATAAAAATACCGTTGCAGCTATTACAAAAAAAGAAGTAATTGAAAAAAGACTGCCGCAAGAGGATTATTTACCAATTCTGAAAAGTTATTTAGAGGCATATACAAATTATACTTATGATGCTTCCAGCGGAAAAATAGTTGAGCAAGACTCAAATTATTCACAAGGATATTCGTTTAAAGTGTTTTTAGAAAATACAACCGATCCTTTTGAACCTATATTTTTGGAAGATGGTTATTCTTACTTTTTCTTAGAAAATATGAATAGAAGTTTTAGTCGTGTTGTAGAAGTAACCGGATTATATGCTGAAGACTATATTCAGCTCGATGGATATTTGAATGTTATTATTACTTTCTCGCCATTTTCAGTAGATGGCAAAAGGTTATTTGATAACAAGGACTTAAACGAAAGCTACCAATTGGTTTTTAATGGATTACAAAAGGAGCCGATTAGTATTCAGTGGAATTTAAACTAAAAGTAAAAAAATAAAAATAGTATTGGAATTAAAACTCCAAGAGCAACAAACCATTTACCTCTACCGACTAATCCTTTTTTACCCTTTATCATAAAAATTCCAGTTATAGCCAAGAAAATTAAACCAACCGCAAAAAGGTCTGCAATCCAAGTCCATATTTTTTTTGGGTGATTTAAGTGAAGAAAGTTTGTTTCCCTAATTATTGTTCTGCTTTCAACAGTTTCTAAAGTTGCTACTCTCGATTTTAGATTTGTGGAAAGTGTTTTTTTATTAAAGAAAATATCAATTGAGGTTGGACTCGATCTGAAAAAGCTCTTAACAGTATCTTCAATTGAAAATGATTGAAGAAGGTTTTCAACAATTTCATCCGATGCTAAGGTTGAATCGATACTTGGAGAAACTATTAAAGTATCCTTAGTAATGACATAATTAGGATTCCAATCACTAACGTGATTTACAGCAATCCCGGAAACTGAATAAATTATTGTTAAGCCGAATGCCACATAGCCAACATCCCTGTGAAGTAAGCGAATGAGTTTACGAATTTTCATAATTGATCTCACCTTAAAAAACGAAACCTCCGAGGTTTCCCGCCCATCAAAATGGCGGGCAAGTACAAACCTCGGAGGTTTTTCAATAAAAGTAGAATAGTTATAATAATTTACTGAATGACAGCACCAAGTCCTTTAATCATATAAACTTTTTTGGTGGTTTTCTCGTGTTCACATTTATGATCTTCACCTTTTTCGCCTTCTTTGTTTTCGTCGGCGCAATCACCTCCGCAGCCTTCACCTTCTGTAACGATAGAGTAAACTTCACCTTCAACTAAAGCTTTCTTACCTTTTGCTTCCATAGGAAAAATAATTTCACCGTCATTCACTTTAATTTTAATTTTCTCAAAATCATTATCACCACTTATATCCATCCAGCAGCCTCTTTTAGCACAAACACCAACTACTGTCCCTTCAACTAAAACTTTTTTACCTACAAAACTTTCAGCATCTGCCAATATCTCGGAGATAGCAGTTTTTTGTTCAAGTGTAATTTCAGCTCCATATTTTTTTACTTCTTCAGCAAAATTATTTATTGATAAAAATGCTAAAAGTATAAAGAATGCTAATATTTTTTTCATATTATTTTTTCCGTTTAGTTTTTAAAATCTTATTATATAATTTAGTTTTGAGATTAGAATTTTTCAAGGAATTTCGGTTAATTAAATATTAATAATAATTATGGTATATACATCATTATAATCATAAAATAAGATATGAAAAAAAATTATCTAGTATTTCTAGCAATATTCTTAATGGGTTCACTTTTTGGTTGTAAATCAGTCCAAATTAATGAGATTGAAAAACCTGCACAACCCCTACTAAAAAAAGAAATCGTAAAACTAAAACCCGCTAAACTTAAAAAGGGTGATACAATTGGTTTGATTGCACCCGGAAGTTATATTACTCAATCACAGCTTGAAGAATCAATTAAGAATTTTGAGGAATTAGGATATAAAGTAAAATACAGTAAAAATATTTTAAATAAGCATGGCTATTTGGCAGGCTATGATACAGAAAGAGCGGATGATATTCATTCGATGTTTGCAGATAAAGAAGTTGATGCAATTGCTGCCGTGAGAGGTGGTTACGGTTGTGCTAGACTACTTCCAATTTTAAACTATGAATTAATAAAATCGAATCCTAAAATTTTAATTGGGTATAGTGATATTACCTCATTGCTTTACGGTATTTATGAAAAAACTGGTTTGGTATGTTTTCACGGTCCGGTTGGAACCTCAACTTTTAATGAATATTCTGTAAATCATTTATATAATATTTTGGCTGATCCAAAATCTAATTATGAGATGAAAAATTTGCATGAAGATGAAGAGCAACTTTTTGTAATTAAAGATGGTGTTGCTGAAGGTGAGTTAGTCGGTGGGAATCTATCAATTGTTGTTTCCATGATTGGAACAGAATACGATATTGATTCTGAGGGTAAAATTATTTTCTTGGAAGAAATTGGCGAAGAGCCATATCGGGTTGATAGAATGCTAACACAAATGCGGCAAAGCGGAAAATTTGATAAGTGCAAAGGAATTGCTCTGGGTGTTTTTAGAAGATGTGAAATTGATGAAAGTAGTCCAGAATTTGAAAACTCACTTTCTCTAAAACAAGTTCTAAAAGATCGATTAGGTGATTTGGGTGTACCGGTAATTTATGGACTATCATTTGGGCACATTACAAACAAATTTACATTGCCATTTGGAATTAAAGCTAAGTTAGATACTTATAACAAGAGACTTACACTTTTAGAAAAAGCAGTTGAATAATATGTATGCAGAAGTAGTTTTCCCTTTACCGTTCAGAAATTCATTTACTTATTTTATTACAGATGAATTTGAAGACCAAGTTGAAGTTGGTGTGAGAGTAGTTTGCTCTTTTGGCAAAAGGATATTGACCGGTTTTGTAATTAATGTAAAAGATAAAGTTGATATTAAAGAAAAAATAAAGCCAATTCTGGATGTGCTTGATAGCCAGCCAATCTTTAGTAAAGAATCATTAAAGTTTTATGAGTGGGTTGCTGATTATTATTTAAGCTCATTAGGTGAAGCTCTTAAAAATTCTGTTCCCTATGGATTAGAAGTTGAATCAAAAAAAACAATTGTAGCAGATTCAGAATTTTGTTTGCAGCTATTGGCTAAAGAAAAAAATGTAAATTCTACAAGAGCTAAAATTTTAAAACTCCTTTCCGAAAAAGAGACCTACAAAATTGGTTACTTACAAAAACTTGTTAAGAAGAAAAATATTTATTCAGTCCTTAAAACATTAGAAAAACATGGCGCAATAACAATACTGAATGAAATTGAAGATACAAAGGTTAAGATTAAGTATATAAAGTTTGTTTCGCTTAATAAAACTATTGATGAAGTTTATGAGGTGCTTCCGGAGATTGAGAGACGTTCGCCTAAACAAGTTGTAATTCTTTTAGAGTTGCTCTCATCAAAACAAAAAAGTGTGCAGCAAAGTGAGCTATTAAAAAAAACTAAATCAAATCAATCATCACTTAACTCACTTGAGAAAAAAGGAATAATTAAAATTGAGCTGAAAGAAGTTGAACGAATCTACAAAGAAACTTACAACGAGGAAATAAAAAAGTTTGAGCTGACTGAGCAACAAAAGAAAATTATTAGTGTTGTAGCAGAGAATATTAATAAGAAAAAATTTCTTCCCTATTTATTGCATGGAATAACCGGTTCAGGAAAAACTCAAGTTTATATTGAGCTCTCTAAAGTGGCTATTAAAACTAAAAAGACGGTTTTGATTTTAGTGCCGGAAATTTCACTTACGCCACAGATCACTTCTCGTTTCTTCAATAATTTTGGTGATAAAGTAACAGTTATTCACAGTCGCATGTCGATGGGAGAAAGGTATGATACTTGGCGAGGAATAATAAATAAGAAGTATAATATTGTTATTGGTCCACGCTCAGCCCTTTTTGCTCCATTAGAAAACTTAGGATTAATTGTTGTTGATGAGGAACATGATCAAAGCTATAAACAGTATGATTTGGTTCCAAAATATAATGCCAGAGATGCAGCAGTTTTAAAGGCAATGTTCAGTGATTGTCCGGTTCTTCTTGGCTCCGCAACTCCTTCTCTCGAAAGTATGTATAATGCTAAGATTGGTAAATATCAATTACTGGAACTGCCCGAACGTGTAGATAATGCAAAGCTGCCAAAGATAAAACTTGTTGATGTAATTATTGAGAAGAAAAAGAATAACATGGTAGGCATTTTCTCTAAGACTCTCCTGGAAGATATTGATGAAAGGTTAACCAAAAAAGAAAGTGTAATAATTTTGCAGAATCGCCGGGGTTTTTCCACACAAGTTTATTGCGATGACTGCGGTGAAATTGATATGTGTGATGACTGTTCAGTTTCAATGGTGCATCACATTTCTAAAAATATTATGAAGTGCCACTACTGCGGAGCTGTAAAACCGGTGCCACGTGCATGCAAGGTATGTGGTTCAATGGCAATTAAATTTTTTGGTGTTGGTACTCAGCGTGTTGAAGATGAGCTTTCTTATCATTTCCCAGATGCAAAAATTGAGCGGATTGATTCTGACTCCGTTTCAAAAAAAGGTCAGCTTGGAATAATTCTCAATAGTTTTAGAAAAGGTGAAATTGATATTTTGGTTGGTACTCAAATAGTTTCTAAAGGTATGGATTTTTCTAATGTAACTTTAGTCGGTGTTATTTCTGCTGAAACATCTTTGTGGCTGCCTGACTTTAGAGCAGATGAAAGGACTTTTCAATTGCTCACACAAGTTTCTGGCAGATCCGGAAGGAGTAAGGAAGAAGGTGAGGTAATTATTCAAACTCAGAATCATAAAAGTTTTGTTTTACAAAAAGTACTAGATAATAATTATGAAGATTTTTACCGACAAGAAATAATGCTACGGCAGCAAAATCAATATCCGCCTTTTTCGCGTATTGCAATGGTGGAAATTAAAAATGAAGATGACCAAAAGGCTAAGCAAGCAGTTAATGATTTTCATAAGAGACTAATAAAATTTGGAGATAAAATTCAGATACTGCCGCCGAATGAAGCAATAATTTCAAAAATAAAACGAGTTTATCGTTATCAGATAATGATTAAGAGTTTAAGAAGAACTGATCCGAACGGAAAAATATTGCGGAATGCACTTAATAATGCTTTTGTTGATTATAACCAAAAATCTAGATTCAAAGATGTTAAAGTTTATTTTGATATTGACCCGCAAAGTGTGATGTAGAACTCAGATTTCTGCATTTAGCAATTTCTTTTGCTGGCTAAATATCTTTTTAAATACTAAAAACCTCCGAGGTTTTTGCTTGCCCACCATTTTGCTGGGTGGGAAACCTCGGAGGTTTAGTTATGATTATAAATAATTGTTTACCAATCTTTTTTACATTCCAAACCATTTTAAGAATGGGAATGCTTGTGCAGCAAAATATATCAATAAAGTAAAGCCAATCCACATTCCTAGAATAGAAATAACATATTTCATTGTGTTATCTGACTTAAACATTTTAGCATAAGCAATACCAACAACAGAATAAAACCAAAGTGAAAATGGATCTAATTTGTGCATCAACCATCCCAGCATACCATCTTTCTCTATCCCCATATAACTGCCAATGCTTGTATCCTCAAACATTTTGCCGAATACAATTGCAGAAACAATCATAATAATGATTTGAATTACAACAATATATTGGGGTAAACCGTATGCTAACATAGAAGCTTTATAATCACCGTTACCACCTAATGCAAATTTTGAGAGAAGCAGAAAAACACCCGATACAATAAAAAACATTAAAAACACCACAATAAAAGCTCCGATAGAACCAAAGATTAATGCAATACTTCCGCCTTGTTCCATTTGCTCTTGTATGGTATCTAATTGTCGGTCAGCTTGCTCTTGTGTCATTTGTCCCTTATCAACTTGTTCTTGAAAGTTCTCTTCAAATCGCTCCATCTGCTTTTCAACCATATTTGCTTTTATTTCCGGATTGCTGTTTGTAATAAATTGCATTGCTATAATAGCTACAATAACGAGAAGTAATGGAAGCACCCAATCCATTGTTTTAACCGGTAATTTTGATAATGATGAAAACAGCTCACCAGGTTCGGTAAGTACACTTACCATTTTATCGGTTATACCCAGTTCTTCTTCCTCTTCAATAATTTCTTCGATTGGTTCGTCTGGTTTGTTTAATTCGTCCATTTGCACAGTCCCTTTTTTTTGTGGCTAATGTTGAATTGATTTAATTCACAGTTGTAAAGCAATAAACTACCAAAAAATAAGAATAAAGTGTAGTACATAAGAATAAAATTATTAGCCCAACATTATAAAAAAATAACTAAAACCTGTAAGTTAGTATTATTAAATAGGAGAAATAATGAAAACCATCATTGAACCCTTTCGAATTAAATCTGTAGAGCCGATAAGGTTTACCACAAAAGAAGAACGAATAAAAATTATAAAAGATGCCGGCTACAATACTTTTTTAATTCACGCAGATGATGTGTTAATTGATTTGCTTACCGATAGCGGTACATCTGCAATGAGTGCTTCACAGTGGGCTGGAGTTATGGAAGGTGATGAATCTTATGCCGGCTCAAGAAGTTTTTACAAGTTTGAATCTGCAGTTAAAAAAATAACCGGACACGAATTTATAATACCAACTCATCAAGGAAGAGCTGCGGAAAAAATTCTTTTTACAATTTTAGGCGGAGCGGGAAAATATATACCGAATAATACACATTTTGATACAACCCGAGCGAATGTTGAATTTACCGGAGCTGAAGCTGTAGATCTATTAAATGAAATTGGTAAAAAGCCTGAAGTAAAGGCCGACTTTAAAGGAAATATGGATGTTGAAAAGTTAGAAGAATTTATTAAAAAAGTTGGTAAAGAAAATATTCCTCTTGTTATGATAACGATTACAAATAATTCTGGAGGCGGTCAGCCTGTCTCTATGCAGAATATTAAAGATGTAAGAGCTGTCTGCGATAAGTATAATTTGCCTCTTTTCTTAGATGCATGCCGATTTGCTGAGAATGCTTACTTTATCAAAAAGAGGGAAAAGGGATATGAGGGAAAATCAATATTAGAAATTTGTCAGGAGATGTTCTCATATTCAGATGGTTCAACAATGAGTGCAAAAAAAGATGGTCTTGTAAATATAGGCGGATTTCTCTCATTAAATAATGATGAACTTGCAATGCAGTGCCGTAATTTATTGATTGTAACCGAAGGATTCCCCACTTACGGTGGACTTGCCGGCAGAGATCTAGAAGCTGTTGCAATAGGTTTGGAAGAAGTGGTTGATGAGAACTATCTTCATTATAGAATTAGAAGCACTGAATATTTAGGTGAGAAAATTGTTGCTGCGGGTGTGCCTATAATTGAACCTCCAGGCGGACATGCAATTTATATAGATGCAAAAAGATTCTTACCTGATATCCCTCCATACGAATTTCCGGGTCAAGCAATAACCTGTGAATTATATATTGAAGGTGGAATTAGAGCAGTGGAAATTGGGAGTGTGATGTTTGGTAAATATGATAAAGAAGGTAGTATAGTTTCTCCTCCAATGGAATTAGTACGTTTGGCAATTCCAAGAAGAGTTTATACTCAAAGTCATATTGATTTTGTTGCTGAAGTAGTTATTGAAGTTTTCAATAATAGAGATAAGCTGAGAGGTTATAAAATAATTTATGAAGCTCCAATGCTTAGACATTTTACAGCAAAGTTTGAACCTATGAAATAAGAGGAACTAGAATAAGATGGGAAACTTTGATATTAAAGTTATATATCGCTATTTACTTTGTATCACTTAAAGAAACTAATGAAAAATATGGTTTTAATAAGAACTGTCATTTCGACCGAAGGGAGAAATCTATTTTTTAGATAATTTTAGGAGATTCTCACCCCGCGGAGTTTATCCCGATATGTTTGTAATCGGGGCTCCTCAGAATGACCTGTATTTTTAATTTTTCAGAAGCTTCCTAAACTAAATATTAACTAATGCAAGTCATGAGAAATCAAAAAATTCGCTTTATTCATTTTGACAGTTAAACCATATAATAATAAAACTAAACTAAAATTATAACTTATGCGACTCAAAAAATCTTTTTCTTTTACAGATAAAAATCAAATTTGGCGATTGCTAATTAGTGATACCGATAGACTTGTTATAGAAACTAGAAACACAGAAGCAAAAGAAGTTTTTTTCCATTGTATAGAGTTGGAAAAAGGCAAAGTATTATTTAAAG
>RCND010002417.1_pt1 | contig 10321 bp, 5 predicted proteins | sample 2041351 | NCBI WGS metagenome assembly RCND01 (sample SAMN09708230, study PRJNA481090) | Marine sediment metagenome, whole genome shotgun sequencing project. | biome: marine sediment; feature: ocean; material: sediment; isolation source: Sewage treatment plant 12B marine sediment (STP12B) ...
TAAAAGCCTTGTTCTCTTCTTTTAACCGAATGGCAATTTCTACATCGACCGATCTTTCGGGAGCTGTACCATCGTCATAATATTCATTCTTGACATATTTACCGCCCAATTCGTTCATTTCAGGTCTAAACTTGCCTTGCAAATCAACAAGTGGCACCGGATTCTTATTTTCATCCAACACCAACATTGGTGGTACTTCAGGAACGGCCTGCTTGGCAACCATAGCATCATCAGCACCAAATGTAGGTGCTGTGTGTACTATTCCCGTACCATCCTCAGTAGTTACAAAATCCCCGGAAATTACCCTAAAGGCATTCTCTGGATTTTGATACGGTAAGGTATAGGGCAATAATTGTTCATATTTTATGCCTACCAATTCCTTACCTACAATATTGGCAATGACTTTATATGGAATCTTTTTACTGTCGGAAGAATACTCGGTAAAATCACTTTCACTTTCTGCTTCGAAAAATTTTCCGCTGAATTGTTTGGTGACCAAATTCTTTGCCAAAACTACTTTGATAGGTTCAAAAGTGTACTGATTAAAGGTTTTGACCAATACATATTCAATTTTTACACCAACAGTCAAGGCCGTATTTGATGGAAGCGTCCATGGTGTGGTCGTCCAAGCTAGTATATGAATATCGCCTTCAATGCCATCAAAAACATTCGGCAAGGTTTCTTTTTTAACCTTAAACTGGGCGGTGGCCGTTGTATCCGTTATGTCCTGATAAGTACCGGGCTGATTTAATTCATGGGAACTTAACCCTGTACCCGCTTTTGGTGAATATGGCTGAATGGTATATCCTTTGTAAATAAGGCCTTTGTCATAAATCTGTTTCAATAACCACCAAACAGATTCCATGTACTTGGACTTATAGGTGATGTAAGGATCATCCATATCTACCCAATAACCAATTCTTTCCGTCATCTCATTCCAAACATCGGTATACCGCATTACCGCTTTTTTACAAGCTGCATTGTACTCCTCCACTGAAATCTTTACCCCAATATCCTCTTTGGTAATACCCAATTCTTTTTCAACACCCAACTCAATAGGAAGACCATGTGTATCCCAACCCGCTTTACGTTTAACCTGAAAACCTTTCATGGTCTTATAGCGCGGAAAGATATCTTTAATAGTTCTAGCAATTACATGATGAATGCCAGGCATACCATTAGCAGATGGTGGCCCTTCATAGAATACATAACTAGGATTACCTTCCCGAGTGGAAACACTTTTTTCAAAAATAGAGTGTTCTTTCCAGTATTGCAGTTCTTCTTTTGCAACCTTAGGTAAATCCAATCCTTTGTATCCGGCAAACTTCATGCTATCTCTTGTATGGCTCTATTTATTAAGGCTGCAAAATTATAAATTTAGATTGAATTAATTCCATATTATAACAAATGATATACAGGTGGTTACCTCCACAATTGACAAATGTTAAAATAAAGCATCCAAAAGAAGGTATGGTACGTATATCAATACAGTTGAAATAAAATAAACACGTAAACCAAAACAAAATGAAAAAAGTAATTTTAAGTGCAATTTTAATGGTAGCCATGAGCGTATCATTTGTATCATGTAGGGAAACTGCTGATAAAGCCAAAGATGCTACAGAGCAAGCTGGTGAAGCAATGGGCGAAGCTGCCGATGCCACTGGCGAAGCTGCTGAAGGTGCAATGGAAAAAGCTGGTGAAGCTGTTGATGCTGCTGGTGAAGCCGTAGAAGATGTTAAAGACGCTGCAGGTGAAGCTGTGGATGCTGCTGGTGAAGCCGTTGATAAAGCTAAAGAAGCTGGTGAAGAAGTTAAAGATGTCGTTAAGGACTAATTTTCCGCTACAATAATTTTAAAACCCTGACGGTACCGTCAGGGTTTTTTGTTTAAAAACTATAGCCTACACCTAAAATCAGATTGGTGCCGGGAGCCGCTATACCAGAAGAATATGAGCGATAAAGCTGGTTTGTAATGTTCTCTAAACTAAGGCTGACCTTAAAAGCATTTGTGAGATAGTACTGGCTACGCAAATTCAAAGTATACCATGACGGGGAATAGGGTAATCCGTTAGCATCCTTAGCATAAATATAGCTTTTGTTCTGTTCTGAGGTCGCCAAATCATTATTCGCAATTTCACCGTTATAATTCAAGAATAAATCGGCCTTTAGATTTTGGTTTTTCCAGATCAAATGAAAATCACCAAATGTCGGAGCAACATGTCTAGCAGGCGTATCATTACCATCCACATCCTCTTCAATACCCTCTGTTAAGGTGAGGTTAGATACCAGTGATAGGTTTTCCGAAAGAAATGCCTCCAAACCAAACTCAAATCCATATACATAAGCTTTAGCAGCATTCTGCATGGCCTGTACATTGCTCAATTCGCCATTGTATGCTATCTGGGATAGACCATTGAATTGGTAATCCCTTCGTACCAAGGCATCAACCAAATAGGTATAAAAAGCAACTCCTTTAAGAACGACTTTGTCCTTGACATTTTTTTGAACGCCCAATTCAACATTATAGGCATATTCTGGCTCTAAGTCAGGATTGGGAACAACAACAGAACCTGGTTCGGAATCAAAGACCTTACCCACATCGTCTATGTTTGGGGAACGAAAACCGGTTGACCCATTAAAGGTAATTTGAAGATTTGCTTTTGGGAACCAACTAAAACCCATACTACCAGTAAGTGCTCCAGTGCTTAAATTGGTATTATCAAAAGGAAAAGGGTAAAAGGTTTTGTCAAATTCGGCATCAATCCAAACATGACTGTATCGCAAGCCTGAAAGTAGCGTAAAATTAGGTTTTGCTTTGTATTCCCCATTTAAATATCCCGCCAAAGTTTGCCAGGAAGAACCATCAGGGTAACGCGATGCCGCATCTGATTTAATATTTGTGGTGATATTCTTTTGACTGCCATCTGAATTTACGTAATTATAAACATATTCCGCTCCGTAATACAACCGAAGATCACCGATTTTCTTATTTTCAAAATCAATATTCGTTGATAAGGCATTGACCATTTCTTTTGTGGAATACAAAATAGGATCTTGATAACCGCGCTCGTTTCGGCTTTCTTCAAAATACTGGTATGCGGTGGTGATTTTTAATCCATCATAAAACTTACCCTTCCCTTTTTTGTTTAACTGCATATTGCCCATAAACCACTTTTGGGGTCCGTAATACCACTCGGCTGAACGAAGTCCCGTACCATCCCGGTCAGGTCTTATCAATCTATCATAACGGGAATAATCAGATGTTTCAGAGTAAAACAGACCTATGTCCATATTCCAATTATTATTGGGTTTATGGGTTATTTTTTGCATCAAATTTACTTGGTCATACCCTGTAGATACCTGTTTCTGAGCATTATCATTAGTGACTAGAGCGTCGACACCATTGGTGGTAGTGACATAATTTTTTCTTAGATAAGAATCCGGACCTTTGGTTCCCATTTTAAGGTCATCAAAACTGTTATAGGAAACACTGGTTAAATATGCCCATTTCTTTTTACCCAGATTAAAATCAAAATGGACCGTGTTTTCTTTATTTGCTGAGGCAAAACGATAATTGGCATTGCCTGAAAATGAAAGGCTATCAGTACTTGAAAGCATTGCATTTTTCGTATAGAAGTTCATTACACCTCCAATGGCATCGCTTCCATAAATGACCGATCCCGGACCGAAAATAACCTCAGTATTCTTTATCCCATAAGGATCAATTGATATTACATTTTGAATATTACCACCCCGAAAAATGGCATTGTTCATTCGAACACCATCAACGGTCAACAACAATCTATTAGTGGCGAAACCCCTGATCATAGGACTACCACCTCCCAATTGACTTTTTTGGACAAAAACCTTACCGCTATTTTGTAGTAAATCTGCCGATGTTTGCGGATTGGTAAATGCAATTGCCCTGGCACCCATGGAGACAATTTTATTCGGAATATCTTTCTTCTGCTGCTCCCATTTGGAGATTGACATAACCACCTCATCCAACTGTTCACGCATAAGCACCATATACGCCCGAGCATTGTTCCTCAATAATTGTGATTTGGATGATTTGAAAACCTCGTAACTAATATGTTTAAAAGTGATACGCTCATTGTTGCTAAAAATGGAAATATCGCAACTACCATCCTGTTCAGACAGTGCCGTTTTCGATTTATCAGCATTGAAGACTGCCACATTGATGATGGGCTCCTTGGTATAAAAATCCAAAACCTTTATTTCCTGAGCAAAACCAGTAGCAAAAAACATGAAAAATACTATAAATACTACCTTGTTCATACTAGCTGAAAACTTCATTTAATATAGCGAGCGACTTAGGTTTTCGAAAACCCTGTAAATGTAATTCAAAATAAAGAACCAAAGATTGTAACAACTCTTGTCTATTAGCCTTATTCATTTTGACCTTATGTATTGTATCAAAATTTATGCCCAAAAACCTTTTGAAGAAACTTAAATTTTCTCCAGATAAATTAGGGTTTAATGTTAGGGTATTTGTAAACGCTCCCTCCAATAGGTCAAAGTATGTTCCTGAGCTGTTCGTGGTATCAGGATAGAAACCCAAATATTTGGTTAGACCAATCAAAAAATACATGTGGAAATTGTTGATTTCGGTATTTGTATCCAACCATTGAAGGGCACTTTCCACAAAATAAAACAAGCCTTCGTTACGCTCCTCTTCTTGAATACTATTGGCCAACATTTCGGCTAAAAAAAGGGTTATCGCGTTCTTTGAAATCTCAGAATGTAATGTTTGGTAATGATAGGTAACTCTGGTTTCACGAATGGCCTCCAAAGTGCCTTTGTTTTTATGGTTCGCAACCAATTCAAGTTGGGTCAAAGGTTGAAAGTAAGCCGCTTTTAGCTTTCCTTTCTTAGCAGTAAGAACGCCTTTTAGCAAGTAGGATTTTAACCCGTCAGACAATGTAAATGCCTTTACAATCAAGCTTGTATCGCCATATTTAAGCGAGGTTAATACAATGGCTCTTGTAGTTACTTGCATGATTGGTGCTTAGGTTTCTTCAAAGATAAAAGTATCTGCAAGAAAAGTTGGCAAAAAGAAAAGGCTTTCCAATTCATGAAAAGCCTTTTCAGTATTATATATCAGTGATTTAGATTACTCCCTGCGCAAGCATAGCGTCCGCTACTTTAACGAAACCAGCAATATTTGCACCTTTTACATAGTTGCAATAACCATCTTCTTCTATTCCATATTCAATACATGAATCATGAATACCTGTCATAATACCTTTAAGCCTCTCATCTACTTCTTCCCTTGTCCAGCTAATTCGCAATGAATTCTGTGACATTTCCAAACCAGAAGTAGCAACTCCACCAGCATTTGAGGCCTTCCCAGGGGCAAATAGAATTTTTGCGTCCTGAAAAGCATGAACTGCATCCAAGGTAGAAGGCATATTGGCGCCTTCAGCCACACACTTGCATCCATTTTTCAATAATTCTTTGGCATGGTCAAGATTCAACTCATTTTGAGTGGCAGATGGCAATGCGATATCACAGGGTACACTCCATGGTTTTTCGCCTTTATGAAAAGTTGCCGTAGCATATTTGTCAGCATATTCAGAAATACGACCTCGTCTGTTATTCTTCAAATCCATTACAAAGTCCAGTTTATCTGTGTCAATACCGTCTTTGTCATAGATGTATCCACTGGAATCTGATAGGGTAACAACCTTACCACCCAATTGTATCACTTTTTCAGCAGCATACTGGGCCACGTTACCAGAACCTGAAATGACTACGATCTTACCTTTTATAGTTTCATTTTTTGTCTTCAACATATCTTGGGCAAAATACACAGTGCCGTAACCTGTGGCTTCAGGACGTATTTTTGAACCTCCCCAAGAAAGCCCTTTTCCTGTAAGCACACCTGTAAATTCGTTTCTAATTTTCTTGTACATTCCGAAAAGGAAACCTATTTCCCTTGCACCAACACCTATATCTCCTGCAGGTACATCAGTGTTTGGACCAATATGTCTGTTCAATTCTAGCATAAAGGCATGGCAAAAACGCATTACCTCATCATCGGATTTTCCTTTTGGATCAAAGTCTGAACCCCCTTTACCACCACCCATGGGCAATGTTGTTAAACTGTTTTTGAAAACTTGTTCAAATGCCAAAAACTTAAGAATACTGGCACTTACTGAAGGATGAAAACGTAATCCTCCTTTATAAGGCCCAATGGCAGAGTTCATCTGGATTCGGTAGCCTCTATTTACATGTATTTCACCTTCGTCATCTACCCAAGCGACCCTAAACGATATAAATCGTTCTGGTTCAACCATTCTCAGAAGAATGTTCTTGCCTCTATAGATATCATTATTTATGATATACGGAATTACTGTTTCCGCTACTTCCTGCACTGCTTGAATAAACTCAGGTTGATGGCCATTTCGGTCAATAACCTCATCCATGAATTCTTTGATTTTTGCCTCCATATATAAGTTTTATATTTTATGTTTTTATTGAATTAAAAATATAACGGCAAAAATATAATATTCCTATAATTTAAACCCTGTTTTTTTAAAAATTCGACAATTTAATTGTAGTAAAGGTGCTGCCAATTGACATAATGAGAATTACGGCAGAAATTTCAGAACGTGTTTTAAAGGTTTCGCCTGTCAAGCGATCTTGGGCCTCGAGGTTATATATCGATAACAACACTATTAAAACAGTAAAAAAAGACTTCGTAAAATACGTTTCAAAATAGGTTCTTAAAAACAGGAATACATTATTTTGGCCAGTACAATTCTGGAAGCCCTGCACTTTTCAAAAGTTGATTGTATTTTACGACATCACTATTTCTGATACTTTGTAAACTTGATTTCAAAGTGCTCCATTGTTGCAAGTAGTCTTTACTTACATCTCGAGTTCCTTCTGTAATAGGGAGATTTCCTTTGCCTATTCGATTTAAAAAGTCTTTGAACTTTATTAAAAGACGCCCTTCAAACATATAATTGCTTTGGTAGGTGCGCATTTCTTTTTGAAGGATTTCAGCATTCCAATCATCTATGGTTTGATTAAGGGAATTCCCTTCTTTTTTGAGGTTTTCATCTTTGGTTACTTCCATCACAAAATGCAACTGTTGTTTAATTTTTCGTAGGTCCCGAACACCTTTTGCCATTTCCGTAGCGCCTTCATAAATGGATTTCGAAATATGATCTCTTTCCAAATAAGCTGCTGCAGCATTGTCTATGCTGTTCGCTATGCGCGGGTCTATTTTTATTTCAAAATCTTGGGTCTCGGTAAAATCTCCCACTTTCAATCGGACTTTGTACTTTCCAGGGGCGGCATTATAAGCCGTTAAATCACGGTTGGTTGTATACAATTCAGTCAAGCAATCAAAACGACCAACTTTCATGTTCCATTTGTACCGATGTGCTCCTGCTTTTCGTTTTAATTGTGGTTTTACCAAGGTATCGCATCCAACTCTTGGAATGTCGCCAAATTCTGAATGAACCATGGTACCGCTAGTATCCATAATTTCAATGGAAATTGGGGTATCCTCAGAAACTACTTTATTCAAAACATAATGGATTTGAACTCCCTGCGGGGGATTCTCACCAAGTCCACCATCAATACTGTAAGCCACAGAGAGCTCTGTATTGGCATCGTTGGGCTTGTAGAGGTAATAATCTGCTTTAGCAATGTCTTCGGAAATTTGATGTAGTGGTGTCAAATCATCCAAAATCCACAAGGCCCTTCCTTGGGTGGCGACCACCAAATCTTTGCGCTTCACCCTTAAATCGGTTATAGGAACCTCCGGCAAATTGTTCTGTAAGGGCAACCATAAGTTTCCATCATTAAATGATACAAAAACACCCGTTTCCGTACCTGCATACAACAAGCCTTTGCGATCGGGATCTTCCCGAACGGTTCGAGCAAAGGTATCACCAGGAATTCCCTTTACGATTTTTGTCCAAGTCTTACCATAATCATTGGTTTTAAAAATATACGGGCTAAAATCGTTTAGCTTGTAGCCTGTTACGGCAATGTATGCGGTGGCAGGATCATGGGGTGAAGGTTCTACCACATTGATGATACTTTCTTTAAGGCCTTTTGGTGTAACATTGGTCCAGGTATTACCTCCGTCTTGAGTAAGATGTACCAAACCGTCATCGGAGCCAACCCAAATGACGCCTTCTTTCAACGGTGACTCTTCAATATTAAATAAGTTGTTATAACTCTCTGCCGTGATTTGCTCATTACTGATAGGTTCACCACCCTTGCCTTGATGCGCTTTATCGTTTCGTGTGAGGTCTTCACTTAACACCTGCCAGGTAACTCCCCTATCTGATGATTTCATCACATACTGTGAACCGTAGTAAATCACATTTGGATTATGGGTTGAAACGATTACAGGACCGTTCCAGTTGGCCCTATATTTAAGGTTCTTTGGTTGCTCACCAGTTACCCTGGTTGGGTAAGGCATGACCATTCGGGTATTATCGATATCGCGGTCCCACTCCACAAAATTACTCGCGAAATAGGTGGAATATACATAACGCGGATTGTTTGGGTCGAGTGCAACTGTTGAAGATTCTCCTGCTCGCATAACATCCCAATGCATTTCTCCGATGCCATCATCAACCACCCTACTATCAATAGCAATGGTGCTATTATCTTGTTGACCGGAATACACGCGATAGGGATTTCCATTGTCTGTAATCAAACGGTAAAATTGTCCTGTGGGCTGATTGTACATTGAAGACCATGTTTCGCCACCATTAAAAGTGACCGAACCACCACCATCATTAGCATTCACCATAATATCACTATTATTGGGATTAATCCATAGATCGTGATGATCCACATGACTGCCCTTTATTCCTTTAAAAGTTTTACCGCCATCAATAGATTTCATAGCAAAACTGTTCATCACCCACAATTCATCCTCATCATTGGGGTCGGCTATGATATGCATATAATACCATGAACGGGCATATGTAGTGGCATCGTTCGTCATTTGCTTAAAGCTTTCCCCAGCATCATCAGAACGGTATACGCCTGCCTTATCACCTATAGCATCAATGGCAATGTAAACGATATTGGGATTCGCTGGTGAAATTGCAACCCCCATTTTACCCTTCAATTCGGGCAGCCCTTTGTTGATTTCTTTCCAGTTTTCACCGCCATCGGTAGTTTTATAAATGCGACATCCAGGGCCGCCATTGTGCACAACCCACGGTTTGCGCCAAAACTCCCAAGAGGCAACCATCATAAAATCAGGGTTATTTGGGTCTCCGGTCATGTCTACAATCCCTGAATTCTCATTCACATAAAGGATTTTCTCCCAAGTAACACCACCATCTTCGGAAAGATAGACCCCCCGTTCTTGATTAGGTCCCCAAGGATTTCCTTGAGCGGCCACATACACTTTATCTGGATTGTTCGGATGCACATATACATCACTTATATGTCTTGTTTTCTCTAGGCCCATATGCTTCCAGGTCTTCCCGGCGTCGGTAGATTTATAGAGCCCGTCTCCATGGGAAGTCTTTACGCCTCGAACTGGTGATTCACCCGTGCCTACGTAGATGATATTGGGATTGGAAGGCGCTGGGGTAATGTCACCAATACCAGTAGTATTGAAATACCCATCAGAAATGTTGTCCCATGTATTTCCACCATCTGTTGTTTTCCAAACACCACCACCAGTGGCGCCCATATAGTAGGTGAAAATATCACTAGATATACCTGTAACGGTAGTGGAACGTCCACCACGAAACGGACCGATGTTTCGGTATTCCATTGATTCATACAAGTGCTGCTTAATTACTGGTTGGGCAATTTTCTTTTGGGCAAAACAAAAATTTGATAGCCCTAGAACTAACAATAAAGGATAGATAACATTTTTCATTCGGTTGGTTATTTATTGACTAAATATAATGATTTATAGGCTATACTATCCTTTACAATACAATCTGATTTCTCAGTAAATAAGAGGAACAAAAAACACTTAAAGTTGTTTACGGAACCTTTTGTAGGTACTATTTCCCTATGCTTTTTAAAGGAATTCATGAATCTTGAATAAGATGTGGCTCGCGCAACCCCATAATGAAGTTTGGCTATCGCCTACTCATATTAAAGTTTGGCTATCGCCTACTCATATTAGAGTTTGGCTATCGCCTAACCTCGTGAACTCGGTTTGTCTTCCCTCCTTCCTACTCCAATCAAAAAGTTTTACAGCATATATCAAATGTTAAATATTTATTAAATAGTACTATTTTATACATAGTACTGTAACAAAATGATTTTTCCGTCGTCTATAACCTAAAGACAACAATC
>RCND010002418.1_pt1 | contig 10321 bp, 9 predicted proteins | sample 2041351 | NCBI WGS metagenome assembly RCND01 (sample SAMN09708230, study PRJNA481090) | Marine sediment metagenome, whole genome shotgun sequencing project. | biome: marine sediment; feature: ocean; material: sediment; isolation source: Sewage treatment plant 12B marine sediment (STP12B) ...
TCTATTTTAAAATTGAAAATAATTTTGATCCAAAAGAAGCAAATGAATCAACCGGAATTGGATTAAAAAATCTAAAAAGAAGACTATCTTTATTGTACAATCAAAAGCATGAGTTACATGTTAATCAAACTCGTGACATCTACATCGCAACTTTAAAAATTTCTAAACATGCTTAAGTATATAATAATTGACGACGAACCTTTAGCACATGAAATTATAGAAGAATTTTGTAGTATGCTGCCGCATTTACAATTAGAAAAGAATTGCTACAATGCTATGGAGGCTATGCAGTATTTAAATGAAAACAGGGTCGACTTTATGTTTTTAGACATTAACATGCCAAAATTAAAAGGACTAGATTTTTTAAGAACCTTAAGCAAGCCCCCTAAAACTATTATTACAACAGCTTATAAAGAACATGCCTTAGAAGGGTTTGAGTTGAATGTTGTCGATTATATTTTAAAACCTTTTAGTTTTGATCGTTTGGTAAAAGCTGTAAACAAAGTATCAGAAACTCAAACTACAAAAACAATTATTAAAGATATTTCTAATGAAGCAATTACCACGCGTTTCTTTGTTAAAGGCGATAAAAAACACCATCAGATTGATTTAAAGGACTTGCTATACATTGAAGCGTATGGAAATTACTCCAAATTGTTTTTGAAAGATGACATGATTGTAAGCCATGAAAAAATATCTCATTACGAATCTATTTTGACTGATGGTAATTTTTTAAGAGTTCATAAATCGTTTATTGTTGCAATAGATAAAATTAAATTTATTGAAGGCAATCGTATTTTAATCAATGAACATAAAATTCCTGTTGGTCAAACTTATAAAAGTCGTATTAGTAATTTGTATAACAGTTAATTACCATTTCACCCACCTGTCAGCAGACAGGCATTACGCATCCACTAATTCTATTTAGTGCTCAATGCATCTACATGTAGCATATACGTTCCTATAGCGTCTAATTCTTCATCGGTTATTTCTTTTAAAAAACCATCTATATTAGCTTGCATAATAGCGACTTGGCTGGCTGTAGTGTCAACGATAGGTTTTGAGTTTCCTTTTAAAAACGCAACGATATCGGCATTATTTTCTTTATAAACATGCATAATATCTACAACCGATGGTGCTGTTTTCTTAGTATTTATGGCATGGCAAGTAATACATGTTTTTTCTGAAAACAATCGATTACCAAGAAATATTTTTGAATCTTGACTTAATTCTGCACGCTCAGGCACCCCTTTTTCGTTACCTTTTTTTCTGTTTTTATCCGAATTACAGCTGTTAAGCATTAGAATTACAATAAGAACTATAAATAAACGCATGTTAGTATTTTTTAGTTGTGGTATTCCTTACTATGTCGCATTGGCCTTAATTCTCCCGCAATGCATTAACATGTGTAAAAATCGATACTCCTTTTAGTGTGGTTTCCACAGTGGTATTGATTAGATATATGCATAGGGCCTTTTAAACTAAAGTTTATTCCACCTGAATAAACGTTTTATAGTGCTCATAGCGCTCAAAGATATTATCAATATAATTTACGGGTTCAGAACCACGCACATAACCGTATTTTATAAAAGGCTTATTGTAATGCTTGGGTAAACTTAAATCTATAAGCATAGGTTCTACATTATCCTCCCAAATGTTAGGATCTAGGCCATTTTTTTCTGCCAGACGTTGGGCATCTCTAACATGCCCGAAGCCACAGTTATAAGCCGCTAGGGACAATTTAATTCTGTTAAGAGAGTCAGGCACCTTAGTGAATTGGTCATAGATTTGATTCAAATACGTCGCACCTCCTCGGATACTTTCTTTAGGGTCAGCGGGATTTTTTACACCTAAGGATTCTGCAGTGGCAGGCATAATTTGCATTAAACCTTCAGCGCCTGCCCATGAGTTGGCTCCTGGGTCGAATTTGGATTCTTGATAGACCTGAGAAGCGAGCAGTCGCCAGTCCCACCCAATTTTATCTGCATTGGTTTTTATAAGGTCATCGTATTTACTAATTTGATTATTCTTTAGGCTGTAATAATCACTCTTGGTGCGCCGCTGAAAGGAACGTTTGTTTTTAAAATACTTATTATAAATAACGTTATAACTGGTCTTCTTTCGTTGCGATTTAATCCATGTATTGATAACAGCACTAAACTTTTTGGATTTCTTTCGAGTGACCCAAGCAATGCGCTGAGAAAAGGAAATGGGAACTTTAATATTAAGAATGGGTCTGTAAGCCGCATTTATTTTGGCAAGGTTTTCGTCTGCAATGGTATACTTTATTTTTCCATCTGCCACCATATCAATGATTTCACCAGTGGTGAGCTGACCATCTAATGTATCGATAACAATAGTTCCACCTATTTCATTTGATAAACTCATTAAGCGTTCGTAGTAAGCGGAATTTCGCCGTATTGAAACTGTATCATCAATCAATTCTATAGGATCATGTATAAGCTGCTTTTGCAGGGTACCCCATGACAGATCCCTGTAGTTATCTGGGTTTTTCTGAACAAGAACCTGTCTGGTAAGATATAAATACTCAGTGAAATCCACTTCCCATTTCCGTTGATTGGTAATAGTCATACCATGGGCAATCAAATCGACGTCTCCCCTATTTAGGACTTCAAATTCCGAATCTAAATCATCGGATATTATAAGTTCAAGCTTTAAATCGAGATGTGCTGCAAGGCGCTTCAAAAGCTCATATTCAAAACCCATAGTCTCCCCCCTGTAAAGAAAATAGCTCGTGCTACTATAGACCACCAAAGCCCTAAGGACTCCATCTTTTTTAATTTCGTCTAAATCCCTATCTACGGAATTCTCCACGATGCTATTTAATATCACCTCATTTTTACCCACCATTGATTTTCCTTGCTGCTGGCAGGAAATCATTTGAAGGGCCATAAGTAGTATTAATAATTGCCTAAAATTTATCATCTATTGCTATCAAATATACTAATATTAGATTAAAACAGATTCAACTCATTACTAAGTTATTGTGGGTTTTATGTTGGTCTATAACTAATGACTATTTAAGCTCCATATAAAATAACGATTGGTTGGGATCGCGGGTCTAAAAAGGAATATGCTAAGGCTACATCTAAAGCTGAAATGATAGTGTTTGCAACGTCTTGGAATAAGTCTAATACTAAACTTCCAACACAGCCAAACAACCAGATTACAGTACTAGATCTTTACAATCGCATCGCTATTTTAAAATTAGTATGAGACAAATAGGTAGAATATTTACATTTAATAAAGTTAGATGGCAAATGGAGTGTTATAAACCTTATTTGGCAACATAAAGATATAAATCGCTATCCGAAGGAATAATGATAGAGCATTTATAGGTCATTACGAGCTTGACACGCGAAGCTTCAGCGCAGTTGAACTTATTAAAACACCATCTTTTTACAACCATTTTACACTTTTTTGACATTTAGAAACTACAACAGCACTAACTTTACGGAAACTAAATCACAACTATATGCCTAAGCTATATTCAAAAATTTTATGTGTTGTAGTGCTACTAAGTCTATCCTTAGCGGTTGATGCTCAAGAGAAAACCCAACCTTCTATTGTAAAAGCAGATAGTACCTGGCGTACTGAGATTATTCCATTTCCTATAGATTGGTTACCAAAACTCACCATTAAAGGCTTTGAAGAGTTACGATTTGCTCCTAATTGGTCTAATCCAGAACATGACGAATTTTGGACGCTTGCTATGGCATGGCAGGCAGAAACGACCACAGAAATTTCAATACAAGATTTGGAGTTTAATCTCCATCACTATTTTGAAGAACTGATGAAACCGAATCATTGGGCACAAGAATTCCCTTCTCCAAAGCTAGTTTTAAATACCTTTGAAATGAGGGATAGTGAGGCACCGATTATTAAAGGAAAACTCACTTTTTTTGATGGTTTCCATACAGGTAAAGTCATAACCGTAAATGTTTTAGGTAACCAAACCTTATGTGAAGCTACAGGTCGGTCTGTAATTCTTTTTAGGCTATCTCCAAAGGGGTATGGCGAACCGATTTGGGATGCGCTTAATGAGATTGTTATAAATGATGAAGGTTGTGTGGAGTGAACTTTTCGGGTTAAGTAAAGTGAATAAATTGTGTATTTGAAATTTGAATACCACTTTAAAAACCATAGAATTAAATTCGCTTTCTTATCTGCAATGCCTATTCCCATATACTCCTTGAGTGAAAATTTGAAAAATCAGATTCAATACTATCACTAAAAATGTAGCCTATAGTTGGCATATTGGATTCTGTTTTCAAGATCTTATTTCCTTTTATTATCGCGTAAACTATAGTGGTTTGTGATTGCTTACTTAAAAAATGTGCTCTTAGTACAAAAACAAGTTGGTCAGCATTCCAATTAAGAATATTTCCACAATCACTTACATAACTATTGTTATAACCGTTTATCATATTTGCCATATTAAAAAGAGAACTTAACCATTCTTTATACCCAGAACTTCTAGGCACTAGAATGCCGTTAGAAGATTGGGATTCTTTTCCAACATTAAACTCAATAGTATATCTAGAAGACGCATGATGGTCTGCATCTATATAAAAGTATTTAAAGGCTAATAGCTCTAGCCTATCGCTTAAAGTTGCTTTTGCAATTGTCACTTGTTTGGTTTCGAAACTCCCTTTAATTATGGTTTTGAGTATAGCAATTAAAGCTTATATAACATTGTTCAATAAAGTAGTAATTGACGTTTAATAAACTAATATCTTCGCGCGCATTATGTGGATGTATCTTGGTCTTTTAGCGGCTTTATTTTTAGGCTTACATAACTTATGTAAAAAACATGCCGTACAAGGGAATGAAGTTTTCCCTGTGCTCTTAGGTACTATTTCTTCTGGCTTTTTATTACTTCTTCCGCTTTATATAGGTTCTGTGTTTTATGAAGAATACATGATTAAAATACAGTTTTACATTACTGATATCTCATGGAAAACACATGGTTTTATAGCTATAAAATCTGCTATAATGGCGTCGTCTTGGGTATTAGCATACCAAGCTTTAAAGCATTTGCCTATTACTATTGTAACACCAATACGTTCAGCTGGTCCTTTTTTTACATTTATAGGTGCGATTCTAATTTATCAAGAGAAACCTAACGCTTTACAATGGATTGGTTTTTTTCTCATCATTGGTTCAGTACTGCTCTATTCTAGAATTGGAAAAAAAGAAGGCATTAATTTTAAACGAAACAAATGGATATTTGCCATTATTGGTGCCACATTTTTAGCTGCCTCTAGTGGATTGTACGATAAGTTCCTAATTCAGAGCTTAGCACTAAATCCACAAACGTTGCAATTTTGGTTTTGTTGGTACACCTTGCTAATTTTACTCGTCATTTTATCTGTAACATGGTTTCCTTATCCTAAAAAACGAAAAGCGTTTAAATGGCGTTGGTCTATTGTTGCTGTTGGTATTTTATTAGTAGCTGCAGATTATTTTTATTTTAAGGCTTTGCAAGATCCTGATGCACTAATTATGCTCCTATCTGCTATAAAACGAAGCCAAATACTAATTGCAGTCGTTGTTGGCGGTTTGGTCTTTAAAGAAAAAAATAAGCGTAAAAAATCGGTGCCCTTATTGGGTATTATTATTGGTGTATTTTTTATTTTGTACTCGTAATTAAAGATATAAGTAATTATCTTGCAATCGGTTTAAAACCATATCCAAAAAAACCACAGACCTCCAAAAGCGGTAACGATTAAAAAAGCGAACACTATAGAATGATTTACACCATTATTGATGTTGAAACTACGGGACAAGGAAACCGTATGACCGAAATTTCCGTTTTTAAATATGACGGCAACACCGTCATCGACGAGTTTACATCACTAGTTAATCCAAACAGTTTTATTCCAGCGCATATTACCGCACTCACAGGAATTGATAACGCGTTAGTTGCTAATGCGCCCTCTTTTGAGGAGGTAGCCAATGACATTCTGAGTATCACTGAAGATGCTGTCTTTGTAGCGCATAATGTCAACTTTGATTATAACGTTATCCAAGGGGAATTTAAGCGATTAGGTATAGATTTTACTAGAAAAAAACTCTGTACCGTGCGCTTATCGCGACGTTTATTACCAGGCCATCGGTCGTACAGTTTAGGGAAGTTGTGTAAAGGTTTGGATATCAATTTAGTGGATAGACACCGAGCCAGAGGTGATGCCGAAGCGACTGTGATTTTATTTCAAATACTCTTAGAACAACCAGAAGCTAATGACGTTTTCAAAGAATTTTTAAACAAAAACTCACGAGAATCTACCTTACCGCCTAACCTGCCTAAAGTAACCTTTGAAGCTTTACCAAATACGGCAGGGATCTATTATTTTAAGGATAAAAAAGGAAAAGTGATATACGTTGGTAAAGCCAAGGATATTAAAAAACGCGTGCTTAGTCACTTTTATAGCAAGACCAAAAAATCATTAGACATGGTCAGAGAAACTGGCGATATTGATTTTGAGTCTTCTGGTAGTGAATTAGTCGCATTATTAATGGAAGATGCTGCTATTAAGCTTCACTTTCCTATCTATAATAAAATAGCCAAACGTACTATTCAGTCGTTTTCGATATTCTCTTATGAGGATCGGAAAGGGATTTTGCATTTGGCGAGTAATAAAGGCCGTTTAGTGCCTAATCCTATCATCACGTTTTATAACGTAAGAGATGTACGCGCATTTCTTGAGAAGCTATGTTCTAAGTATAACTTGTGCCCTAAGTATTGCCATTTGCAGGAAGCTGTTTCAGAATGTTCGCATTATAACATCAAAAACTGTAAAGGCATTTGTAAAGATGACGAATCCGTTGAAGATTACAACAACCGAGTTCTCGAAGCTATTTATGATATTTCAGACAATAAAGATGATATCATCCTTAAAGAAAAAGGCAGACATACCAATGAAGATGCCTTTGTAATGATAAAAGGTGGTGCCTATTTAGGCTATGGTTTTATTGATAAAGGTGAAGCCGTTAATCATATTGATGATTTAGAGTCGTTTCTTATTCCGCAGAAGAATAATATGGATATTCAAAAGATTTTGCGACCGCTATTATTGAAGATTTAATTAAGACTTTAACTCTTAGTTTTAAGCATAAATTCCTCATTTATAAAAATAATATTTCTTAAATCATAGGTGCCTAAACTTTTTCTTAAAGAAGCACGTTATAGCTTTGAATTATAACCTCAAAATCTAAAATCATGAAAAAACTATTTCTATTAGCAATTGCCATAATCGGTTTCACAATGACGTCTCAAGGACAAAACTTTAGATTCGGTTTAAAGGGTGGATTAAATTTTACAACACTAAATGGTGGTGATATTAGTAATACAATAGATTCAAAAACTGGATATCATATTGGAGCCGTGGCCCAATTCAGTTTAGGATCTTTTGCGATACAGCCAGAACTTATCTATTCTACTCAAGGTATTGATAATCTTAATATTGACTATTTGAATCTTCCAGTTTTATTTAAATTAAAATTTGCAAAGATTTTAAGTGTAGAAGCTGGACCGCAATTTGGATTTGTGATTAATGATAACTCAGATATTCTTAAGCCTAAAGGTTTTGATCTTAGTGGTGCTGTAGGTGCCGGTGTTGAAATCTCTAAGTTTTTTGCGCAAATACGCTATAATTTTGGACTTACTGATGCTATAGAAAATACTGATGTTAGAAATGCTGTATTTCAGGTTTCTGTTGGGTATTACTTTTTTTAATCTCAGGTCTATATTATATATAAAAAAGTGGAAGGTTTTACTTCCACTTTTTTATACTCAAACGTCTATTTAAAAACCCAAATGAGCTATGTCGTATAACACTTAGTCACTTTAGATAACACTAACCCTAACCTTCTTCTTTTTCAAACGTACATTATTCAATTTAGCCACCAAGTCATCTGCAATACTAGCAGGAACAGCTACAAAAGCACAATCTTGTTTCAATTCGATAACACCTAACTGATCTTTAGTGATGTTGCCTTGTTTAAAAAAGAGACCTGCAATATCACCTTTAGAGATTTTATCTTTACGGCCACCAGAAATAAATAGGGTGGTCCAAAATGGGGGTTTAATTTGACCTGCTTTAGAAAGCATCTGTACTTTAGATTTTTCTATAAACTCAGGAAACACTTCTTTATCCCCTTTTATAAGATAGGCTGTCCCTTTAGAGTTAACTCTAGCAGTTCTACCATTTCTATGTGTATACTCTTGGTAAGCAGAAGGGATTTCGTAATGAATAATATAGCTCATCTCAGGAATATCGATACCTCGCGACGCTAAGTCACTGGCTAAAAGTATAGAGACAGATCCGTTTCGTAATTTTATTAAGGCACGTTCTCGGTCGCGTTGTTCCATACCTCCATGAAAGCACGTATGTGCAACTTTTCGTTTATCTAAGAAGCGGCTTATGTCTTCGAGACGTTCTTTTTTATTGCAAAATACAATACCAGGTTCACTACCTAAATGATGTAATAAATCCACCAAGGTATTATGTTTATTTGCCGAGGGTGACAACACCGTTTTTACTATAAGTTTAGGGCTCGCTTTTTCAGTTAACCAATTTAAAGTTTTAGCCTTATCCATTTTTAAATACGCAGGAATCGAAGCGCCTTGTGTCGCAGAAGTTAAAATGCGCTTATTCACATTGGCCAAATAACTCATAATCGTTTTCATCTCACCGCCTGCTCCAACTTCAATAGAAATATCGAATTCATCAATAACTAAGGTCTTGATGAATTTAGTCGTAAAACGGGCTTGTTCAAAATGATCTGCCAAACGTCCTGGTGTTCCTATTAAAATGGCAGGTGTATGTTTCAGTTCTATTTTGTCCTTGGCTATAGTTCTGCCGCCATAAATAGCATTGGCTTTATAACCAGACCCCATATTTCGAACCACAGTTTCTATTTGAATCGCTAATTCCCTGGAAGGCACAATAATCAGAGCTTGTACTTCTGCACATTCAGGATCTAATGCTGCGAGTAATGGTAATAAAAAGGCTAAGGTCTTCCCAGTCCCTGTTGGAGATAAGAGTATCATCTTATCATTATTTTCAATCACATCCAAAGCTTCTTCTTGCATTGGATTGAGGGCATAAATATTTAATTTTTCAAGAATATCTTGCTGATCTTTGATGCTATTTGCCATAATCTAGGTTTATTTTTTTTTGGTTTTAGAACCGTCTGATTTCTCATTGGCTAAAGCTGTTTGTGCCAACTGATTTGCCAATACTTTTTCTATCAATTCTTCTTTGGTTAAATGATGAAATATGGTTCTGACATCTTTTCTTAAGGTTTCAGAAATAGTGCGATTGGGTTTGGTCTTAAATATTTTTTTTGCCCATAATAAGGCCTTGTTTTCTTCTATACTTTGGGTATCGGCTTTTTTGAACACTTTAAAAATAATACCTAATTCGTCTTCGAAATCTGCAATGTCAACAACTTCTTCTTTCTGTAGAATAGTCAATGCTAATCCGGTTGCTCCTGCTCTAGCCGTACGACCAGATCTGTGTACATAAGCATCATAAGTGTCTGGTAAATGATAATTGACCACATAGGTGACGTCTTTAATGTCAAGTCCACGTGCAGCCAAATCCGTAGCGACTAAAATATCAATATAGCCTTCTCTAAATTGCCCCATGATACGATCGCGAATACCTTGTGATAAGCTGCCGTGAATAGCTCCTGAGGAAAATTTATTTATGGCTAAATTCTTAGCTAATTTATTAACCGCAGCTTTCGTTTTACAAAAGATAATGCCACGTTGTCCTGCTTTCGAATTTAAGAAATGAAGCAATACATCTAACTTTTCTATGGGCTCTACAACCACATATTGATGGTCTATACCTTGATGACCAACAGTAGCCATGTCTGCCTCTATATGCAACACATGTTTAGACATATAATTTTGAACCAATTGCTTTATAGTGCCGGGCATGGTGGCAGTAAACAATAAGGTGCGTCTCGTTTTAGGAATTTCACTAATAATACTATCCAGTCCTTCTTTTAAAGCACTGACCATTTCATCGGCTTCATCTAGTATAAAATAAGAGATATTTGAGATGTTAACCGCCTTACGCTTTACTAAATCTGCTAAACGCCCTGGTGTTGCTACAACAATATGTGTTGTGCTTTCTAAACGCTCTATTTGAGGCTTAATAGGAATGCCACCGCAAACCGTCGCAATAGAAATAGCAGGCATATGCTTAGCAAAAGACGCTAAATTAGCACTGATTTGCTGTCCAAGTTCTCTTGTCGGCGCTAAGATAACAGCTTGTATTTCGGT
>RCND010002419.1_pt1 | contig 10318 bp, 6 predicted proteins | sample 2041351 | NCBI WGS metagenome assembly RCND01 (sample SAMN09708230, study PRJNA481090) | Marine sediment metagenome, whole genome shotgun sequencing project. | biome: marine sediment; feature: ocean; material: sediment; isolation source: Sewage treatment plant 12B marine sediment (STP12B) ...
TGGGAAGGTTTCAGAAGCTTGGATAAGTCAGAAGACCTGCCAGTGATAACCCAGCTTTTGCAGCCCGCGGTGAACGGGAAGCTGATCAATTTTCAACCCTTGGTCTTGCTCACTATCGCCCGCTGCGACTTAAACATTAGTTAATTTAAATCGTAGCTTAATGAAGAAATTTTACCCTGTTTTCACTGGACTGATTCTCGCAGCATTATCTGCATTCGGACAGTCTTACATCATTCCCCAGGAGGGCCATAAAGTGGCTTATTTTTTCTCCGACATGGATCATATCCAGACCCTTGATGTGGGTACGGAGTTCTTTTATTTTAGTGACGGTGATACTATTTACCAGGCCGATCCTGAACAGCAGTTGCTAAGTAACAGATTTGGTTTACCGGAAGATTATAACCTGGTCACATTGTCTAGCTTTCTTTGTTTATCGACCGATGAGTCAACAATCTGGGCAGGGTTTACCGACCTGGAGAATGTTGATGCCCGAATCTACAGCATAGATGTAGGATCGGGAGCCTGGAGCCTGGAAGCCAGGATGCCTTTCAACTGGGACCTGGCTTTTTGGAACGACTCCATTCTTGTATCGGGCTTAAACAGTGCCGACTTTAGCAGTCCCAATGCCATCTATGTGCTGGACACTTCAGGAGGGGACCAGCACAGAATTATTATTGAAACCGGAGGAAGCTCTGCCGGTCTGGCCGTGGATTCCCATGGCGACTTATATTATGGAAGCTCTTCCTTCACTGATCCCAATGCGCTCTATCGTTGGGATAGTGCACAGCTGGCTGCTGTAATTGAATCGCCTGCTGCGGCTCCATTGCAACTTGGAGATGCCGTTAAACTGTCTGATCTTCCAACAGGAGCCTACGATTGTGAGATGGATGCTGGAGATAATCTGGTCTTTACCATGAATACCTCGGGAGGAACACAGGTGATTGGTTGTTGGAACAATATTTCAGGTGACGGATTCAATTATGATACCCTCGCAACTTCCTCTGAGTGGTTGGGCATGGTGAAATCCAGGGGGGATTATACTGTTCCAACAGCAGGCAATAGCCTATTTACTTTGGGCTATGATCAAGCTGTTGCGGATTTACATACAGGTGATTATCCCCCCATTCTAACCGCGCCCCTTCCTGTGATTACCGGGTATGAGTCTGATGTCATTGAGCCCCTTGATCTGTCCCTGTATATAACAGATCTTGATGACCCTGATGGCTTTGATCTTGTGATGACCTACATATCCGAACCCTCTGTAGCTACGCTTAGCATCGATGGAGGGATGCTGACAGGCACTTTCGGATTGGCTGGACAGGCCAACGTAGCTGTTACAGCCATCAGTGCAGGGCAAAGCGTAAGGTCGGAAACGGTGATCGGAACCTGGCCCGATGCGGAAGAGGGTCTCCTGGTTTCTGATTTCGGCGAGCTTTCACTCGATGCTGAAAGCTACTGGAACGGCTCCGACGAAACAGGTCAATTCATTACAGGTCCGGCCCGTTTTTACAATGCTTACAGTACCGAATATTATACCTGGAGTGGTTGGGCCTACTCCTCTAACTCCGATGTAAGTACTCCGGGATTTATGAACCAGTACAGCGCCTATACCGGGGAGGGGTTTCATGGACCCGAAGCATTTAATCAGGTGTACGGAGTAAGTAACCTCTATGGGCCCTCAATTATTGATTTTACAGCGGAGAAAGCCCATGCTGTAGATGGATTTTTTGTTACTAATAATAGCTATACAGCCCTTTCCATGTTGGAGGGGGACATGTTTGCAAAAGCCTTTGGGGGAGTAGATGGCAGTGATCCGGATTACTTCAAACTTCTGGTATGGGGGATGGTTAAGGGAGAAGTAACAGATTCTGTTGAGTTCTACCTGGCCGATTATCGCTTCGAAAATGCAACAGAGGATTATATAATAAAAACCTGGCAGTGGGTAGACCTCGGTTCGCTGGGTAAAGTGGATAGCCTGATGTTTGGCCTGGAGTCCTCAGACAATGGTGATTTGGGAATGAATACTCCGGCCTATTTCTGTCTGGATAACCTTATGGTCCGCCCAGATAGCGTACCATATGTGGCTAATCCCTTGGGTGATCTGTCGATTATCAGCAATGATAGCGCCTATGTATTTGATATCAGTGAGGTATTTTCTGATCCGGATGATGCTGATTCGGCTATTGTGAAAGAAGTCAAGGCAAACAGCAACGAGGAGCTACTGTTTGCATCCATTTCGGGCGATGAGCTTACCCTGAAAGGAAAAGTCATGTTAACTAAGTCCACCTATGAGGAGGTTCAGATTGTTCTGGAGGGAAGCCTGGGAGGACTGACCGCAAGGGATACAGTTATGGTAAGTCTTGAATTTATCACTGGTCTGGAGGAAGATCCTTTGTCTCAGGTGTCGATCTATCCCAATCCCTCTCAAGGTCAGTTCGTTATAGCATCGGAAACAGGAGAAATTCTGGATGTTTCGATTTATAGTATTACAGGAACGAAAGTATATACTAACAGGCACTTACTTTCAGGAGAGAGCATTGATCTGAGCGCTCAGGCTGCAGGAGCTTATATTGTCCACATTCAAAACCGAAGGGGTGTTATTAGTAAAATGATCCAAATCCAGTAACACTGTGCTTCGAAAGCTCATTATATATGCTTTTCTAGTTCTCACCCCTCTGGGGGCTCGAGCGCAGTATATATCGCAGGTGGTAGAATATTTGCCGGCGCCCGGACAGTTTATTAATAGTATGCCCTGGGGTTCTCCCGTCTCGGCCTCCTCCTTGATTGGAGGGGTCAATGGAAGCCTCTCCCTCGGTGCTTTCGGAGGCAAGGTGGTTTTTCGTTTTGCGGAAGCAGTGGAGAACCATCCCGACAATCCTTATGGGATTGATTTTACGATTTTTGGGAATGCCACCTCCGAATGGTCCGAGCCTGGAGTGGTCTGGGTGATGAAGGATGAGAACGAAAATAGCCTGCCCGACGACACCTGGTATGAGCTGGCAGGAAGTGATTACCACTTTTCCACAACACTGAGGGAATACGAAGTAAGCTATGCCAATCCGGGAGGAGAAGAGGCCAGGGATGTACCCTGGTCCGATCAGCTTGGGAACTCCGGAGCGATCAAAGCCAACAGTGTTCACACCCAGCCTTACTATCCGCTGAGCGATTCATTTCCTGATGTTTCTGAAGATACATATATGCTATCTGGCACCCTGATTCAGGGAGGCGTGGATGTGGACCATCCTCATCTTATTAAATCGCTCAGAAGGTGTTTCGGTTATGCAGATAACCAGGTACGGGGATCGGGACCACATACGGTACCTGATAATCCATATACCCTGGAGGTGGAGCACTCGGGAGCCGATGCCTTTGATATCGGCTGGGCTGTGAATGAGGAAGGTTCTTATGTGGAACTGGACCAGATTCATTTTGTAAAAGTACAGACTGGGATTTTACATGAAGGAGGCTTTCTGGGGGAGGTCTCCACGGAGATCACAGGAGCAGTCGATGTGGTTCCGGATCACACCATATCGGGCATGCTCGATCTTCTGGTGATTCAGGACCTAAGTGCAGAAGTCGATACCGGCTCTATTCAACTAGAGTTATATATGTTCCATATGGGCAGGCCGGTTTCTTTGCCTCAGGTTCAGTGGACCAGTAGCGAAGAGTGGGCATCGGTGGATGAAAGCAATATGTTATTTCTTTCCGGAAGCGGGTTACTTACCCTAACAGCAGCGGTTTTAGGAGAACCTTCCATTACTGCTTCAGTATCAACCCTGGTAAACCCAGAGTTACAAGTTGGCTTTGAGTTACGGGAATTCGAAGTCGGACCCACCCTCTATCCCAATCCAGTCAGGGATTTTTTCCATGTAAGCGGGGTGGAGCAGGTCAATCTCTTTTTATATGAAAGCACTGGAAAATTGCTTATGCAGTTTGAGGATTACACTGCTGGGGATGCTATTAGCATCCAGGAACTCTCCCCGGGACTTTATTTCTTAAAGATTGGTGAGGGTAAATATGCTTCATTCTTGAAACTTCTTAAACAGTAATATGAGAAGAGTGGCATGCATCATTGCAATGGCCGGACTGCTGGTTTCCCCCCTATACTCACAGGGAATGCAGGATTCTGTATATGTCATTCAAGAGGTGGCCATTACAAAGGAGCGGATTTTTGTGAAAGAGCAGGCAGGAATGAAACAGACACAGGTGGACAGCGTGGTACTGCAAAATAAGGCCCATCTCTCCCTTTCGGACCTTCTATCGGAGAACACTTCGGTATTTATCAAGAATCATGGACGCGGTGCCCTGGCCACAGCTTCCTTCCGTGGCACCTCTCCTTCCCATACTCAGGTGAGCTGGAACGGCATTAATATCAACAGTCCCATGGCCGGCATGGTAGATTTCTCACTGATCCCGGTTTATATTATTGATGAGCTCAATCTTAAGCATGGCTCTGCATCACTGGCCGACCGAAGCGGTGGAATTGGGGGGTCCATCAATATTAACAACAGGGCAGACTGGAACGATAAGTCCAGCATCGCATACTTGCAGAGCATTGGTAGTTACAGCACCTTTGATGAATTCCTGCAGGTGGGTGTTGGCAACAAGAAGATCCAGAGCAAGACCCGCATGTACCACAATTATTCCAAAAACGACTATACTTATATTAATCGCGGGATCGCAAGCATAGATCCTGTTTCAGGAGCTGTTACCAATCCCATCGACACCAACGATCATGCGTCTTATTTGCGCTATGGTTTGCTGCAGGAGATCTACTACCGTCCCGCAAGCAATCATCTTTTATCGCTGAAATATTGGGGTCAGTTTGCCGACCGGACCATCCCAAAGCCCACCTCTTATGAGGGACCCGATAATTCCAATCTGAACAGCCAGGAGGACAGGGACCATCGGGTGGTGGCTGACTGGAAATATTATGGAAATTTTGGGAAGCTATTGCTTCGTTCCGGCTATGCGGAAAAAGGGCTTGATTACAATCAGATGAACCAGGTACCGGGACTGGGACTGATCCCTGCCATCTGGTCGGAAAGCAGACAGCAGAGCCTTTACAATACTTTCTCTTACTCTGGAGCAGCAGATGGAGATCTTTCCTGGAAAGGTAGTATAGATTTGAATTATCATAAGGTGAGATCGGCCGATTCTGTCTCCGGTGCCGGGTATGAAGGCCAGCGAAACGAGCTATCTACGATGTTTGCAGTGCGCAAAGGTTTCAAGGACAGGGTGAACCTGAACCTGATGCTCCGGCAGGAGTGGGTGGATGGGCAACGGCTGCCTTTTATCCCCTATTTTGGTATGGATCTAAGGTTAATAGAGGGAGTGGACCTGCTCTTAAAAGGGAACATTGCAAGGAATTATCATCTGCCTACACTCAATGACCTCTACTGGCAGCCCGGCGGCAATCCAGACCTGTTGCCCGAAGAAGGATATACTGTAGAGGGTGGAATAGCTTACCAGCAGGCGTTTTCTGGCCACCTGCTGAAAACTGAGCTTTCACTCTACCGTAGCCAGATTGATAACTGGATAATCTGGATTCCCTCCTACAGAGGTTACTGGGAGCCACGCAATATCAGGAGTGTGCTGTCAAAAGGGCTGGAATATAACATTCAGCTCCAGGGATACATCTCAGAGTTCAACTATAGACTGTCTGCCACCTATGGCTACACCAGCGCTGTCAACCAGGGTGATCCGCTTATCTGGAGTGATGAGTCTTATGGAAAGCAACTGGTATATATTCCTCTTCACTCGGGAAACATGATGGCGCACCTTGGGTGGGGCAATCTCTTTTTCACCTACCAGTTCAATGCCTACAGTGAACGGTATACTACTTCGAGCAACGATGTAAGCCGGCGCGACAAGCTCTATCCATATTTCATGAATGACATTTCTGCGGGGAGCACCTTCCGTTTGAAGCGACTGGACCTAAGTCTGGAGTTCAAAGTTTATAATCTCTTGAATGAGCCATATCATACCATACTTTACCGGCCCATGCCTGGAAGGAATTACCAGCTGGTTTTTAAGATCCAAATCTAAGACCATGTTGATCCGGAAGATAATATATATAGGACTGCCCCTTCTTCTTTCCCTCACCGGATGCATGAAGGATGATGAGCTTTGGGAGTTTGAAAAGCCAGCATATGACATTCCCTATGCAGGGATATTTGTCATCAATGAGGGAAATTTCATGTATGGGAATGCCTCACTGACCTACTATGACCCTGAGACCAGGCAGGTTATTGATGATGTTTTCTTTCAAACCAATGCCTTGCCACTGGGCGATGTGGCTCACTCCATGACCATTCGTGACAGCCTTGCATACGTGGTAATCAACAACAGCGGCAGGATCTATATTTTCAATAAAAACACCTTTGAGGTGAAGGGGAAAATTACAGGACTCACTTCTCCCAGGTATATGCATTTCATAAGCGAGACCAAAGCCTATGTAACTGATCTTTATGCCAGGTCCATAGCAGTAGTAAACCCACAAACCATGGAGGTGACAGGGGCAATTCCGGTAAGTAACAGCAATGGAGATTTCTATCAACACGCCACTGAGCAGATGCTGCAGTACGACCGCTTTGTCTATACCAATTGCTGGAGTTACGACAAGCAGGTACTGGTGATCGATTCGGAAGAGGACCGGGTGGTCGACTCTATTGAAGTAAGGAAACAGCCCAACTCCATGGCGATGGACAGGTATAATGACCTGTGGGTGCTGTGCGACGGGGGAACAGAAGGGAGTCCCTATGGAAAAGAGGCGGCAGGATTGATGAGGATCGGGGCGGGATCAACAGAGGCTGAACTTGTCCTGAGTTTCTCTCCCGAAGAGATGCCAAGGGATCTGAAGATCAACGGAACAGGTGATACACTTTACTACATCAATGGAGATATTTACAGCTATGCGGTAAATGCTTCTGCCGGTCCGGAACTCTTGGTTGAAAGCCCTTATGAAGGAAACATGTTGAGTGGATTTTATGGTCTGGAGGTGGACCCGCAAAGCTCTGAGATTTATGTGGCCGATGCTGTTGACTTTGTACAAAAGGGGATGGTTTACAGGTTTAGCCCGGAAGGAATAGCGGTCGATACATTCCGTACGGGTATCGCTCCAGGAGAATTCTGTTTTAATTTCTGAAAATTAATTGTAATTTGCTTAGGCTTTTTCATAGAAAATTTAGCCATGACAATTCAACAATACCAGAAAAAATGCTCAAAGGAGTACCTGAAGAGCATACAATTTCCAAAAGAGACCTCATACCTGTATGGCAATCCGGTTCAAACGGTGATACCCATTGAGACCGCCATTGGTAAGATTATGATCATTGGCCCACAACCTGCTGCCAAGGTGTTTTTTGTGAATGATATACCGGATGTTCCCCTTTATGATGCCACAGCACCCTTTTCCATTGAGCCCTATTATGATGGAAACCGTGTACGCAGCTCATACACCGGGCAGGAACTGAGCGAAGTGATCCTTGAGACCCTGGAGATTTCCAGGGAGAGATGCTGGTTGACCAGCCTCTTGAAAGTCTTCCTGTTTGATGATGATCATGTAAAGAAATACCACCGGCTAGGAAAGGAAATTAAGGAGAGCAGATCTCAATACCACGAATATGCGCTTAAGAGCATGCCATGGCTCCGGCAGGAGATTGAGATTGCCAATCCCATAGCCATTATCCTTCTTGGCCCGGCGGTTATATCCAGCCTGTTGTTGATTTCTGAGGAAGAGGCTCAGGATCTGATAACCGGAGAGGTAGTGGAGAAAAAGATTATTTGGAAAAACTCCAATTTTATTTGTTTGCCACCCCCGGGAGTAATCATGGACCGATCGGCCCGTAATCCCTGGCCCAGGAAATTTGCTCTTCAGATCGGACCAAAAGCCGCTGCAGAGATCAAAAGGCTGGAGGCTCAGCCCAGTATCTGATCCAGCTCTAATTTTGCATGTAAAAACCCACCCCTGATCTCAGAGGTGGGTTTTCATATTCCTAGGAATTAAGCTTTACCCTTTTGCATTCCTGGGGTATGTTTTTGAAGCAACCTGGGATTTTTCCCTTAGGGAATAACCACGTTGCGAGAAAATATACTCCAGGTAGGAAGGGGATACTTAAATTCCGCTAAAGTCAACATTATCAAACACCAGCGATGGCAGTTGCCACGAACGGGTGTCGTCCACATCACTACCCACCGCAACCAGGTCTTTCCATAGCTGCTTGAAGTTACCGGTGATGTTCATCTCAGACACTGGCTGGATCAGTTTCCCTTTTTCCACGAGGAATCCTTCGATACCAAAAGAGAAATCACCTGTGGCACCATTGCTGTTTCCGCCGTTGAATCCGGTCACCAGAATCCCCCGATCGATATCGTCCAGCAATCCTTGCAGGTCTTTCTCGCCCGGTTTAAATAGCAGGTTGGTGGTACTCCCTGAGGTGGATTCCATCTCAAGCTTCTTGGAATAATAGGTGTCGATGTAGTAGGTCTTTAAAACACCCTTTTCAAGCACACTCCTTTTTTCAGTGGCCATTCCTTCACTGTCAAAAAGCCTGGAACCACGTCCGGATACAATAAAGGGATCATCAACGATGGTCATCAGATCGGAACCGATCTTCTCTCCCTTCATTCCAATCAGGAAGGACTGCTTTTGCTGGATGGAACCTCCATTCAGGGCTGAGATCAGGGGTCGGAGGGGCTGACCGGCCATCTTGTTTTCCACAATCATAGGCATCTTTCCAGAAGCAATTTTTGCTTGTCCCAGTCTATCAATGGCTCTTTTCAGTGCCTTTTTTCCGATATCCTTCCGAATGAGTTTATCACTGAAGATAGCCGACTCGTACCAGCCACCACGTGGACGAGCTACACCGTCTGTAACAGAAACTGAAGCACCAAGGGAATAGTAGGAGTTTTCCGTATCTCCCTCAAAACCATTGCTGGCCACCATTACGCTCCCACTCATTCCATCGCTGTATGAAGTGGAAACGGAGATGATGCGATCATCGGAGCCGAGCACCTCTTTTTCCAGGTTAAATGCATCTTTCACCTTCTGCTGAGGATCAACCGATTTGAAGTTGGGATCCAGAGTTTTCAGATCGGGTCCATCGCCTTTGTAGTAGCGAGCTGGGTCGGGAAGGGTGCGGAACTCATCTTCGGCCAGATATCTGGTACCGGCAATGGCCTCCTCAATAAACTTACCCATTTCCTCCTTGTTAGTGATCCTGTTGGTGGAGATGCTGGAGTACTTATTGTCCACATAGAGGTTGATCCGCATGCCACTCTGGTTGGATTCCTGAAGTTTATCAATCTTCTCATCCCTTACCTCAATCTGGCTGCTGTTGTTGTTATATATAATTACTCGGGCTTGCTGCGCACCATTCTGAATGGCGTGTTCCATGGCCCATTTTGCTATGCTGTATTTTTCTTCTTTGGTCATGATTCAATATTTTCAGGATTATGCACTGGTTCCTCCAACGGTGAGTTTTTTCACAAGTACGGAGGGAAGCCCCATACCTACCGGAACCGATTGTCCCCCTTTACCGCAGGTCCATGTACCCGTAGCAGTCTGGTAATCCCCCGCAGCCATGGTAATATCGGCCAGCGCCTGGGGCCCATTCCCGATAATATTGATGTCCTTAATGGGTGTGGTCAGTTTTCCATTCTCGATCAACATCCCGGATTTTACGAAAAAGGTAAAATCACCGGCGCCAATTTTGACCTGGCCATTTGTGAAATTATCCACATATACCCCATAATCGACACTGGAGATGATTTCCTCGGTGGTATGAGGACCATTCTCCATATAGGTGATGCGCATACGGGGAAGCGGTACATGTCTGAAGGACTGCCTGCGTCCGTTTCCGGTTGGATCCACGCCATAGTGCTTGGCACTAATCCGGTCGTGCAGATAGCTTTCAAGGACCCCGTCTTTGACCAGGTAGACCTTCTTCACATCGTTTCCTTCATCATCCACATTGATGGCCCCACGATTGTATTCCATGGTTCCGTCTTCAACTATATTGATAAAGTCCTTGGCAATACTCTTACCCATCTTATCGGAGAAGATAGATTCTCCCTTGCGGTTGAAATCAGCTTCGAAGGGGTGTCCCATTGCTTCGTGGAGCAAGATACCTGAACCTCCGGCACCCAGCACTACGGGTAATTCTCCGGCTTTGGGTTTCCCCGCACCAAAGAGGAAGTTGGTTTTTTTCACCGCCTCCTGGGCCAGCTCTTCAACCAAATCGTCATTCATAAATTCAAAACCCATGCGCAGCGACCGTGCACTGTAATCATTCTCGATCACTCCATCCTTCTCCAT
>RCND010002420.1_pt1 | contig 10312 bp, 14 predicted proteins | sample 2041351 | NCBI WGS metagenome assembly RCND01 (sample SAMN09708230, study PRJNA481090) | Marine sediment metagenome, whole genome shotgun sequencing project. | biome: marine sediment; feature: ocean; material: sediment; isolation source: Sewage treatment plant 12B marine sediment (STP12B) ...
CACTGCATGATGGGCAAATACCTGGTTTGTAAAGATGGCCCGGTTTTTACCTATGATGAAATTAAAGATCAACCCCATATCTGGAATTAGCCATGGCAGAAAAGATCCTTTTTGATCTCGAAAAATTCAGATCCGGAAATCGGCAAGGGGATAATCATTCGCCTTCTGAGGGATTCTATAAGCCTTTGGATGATTCCCATGGATTGAAAAGCATTCTGGAACTGGCAGTTTTTCAGTTTACATGCCGAAGATGTCTGGATGCTCCCTGTGTGGATGTGTGTCCGGCCGACGCACTTGAAAAGAACGATCAAGACATCATCAGCCGCTCCACAAACCTCTGCATCTCCTGTAAATCCTGTGTGGTGATTTGTCCATTTGGAACCATGATGACCTCTTTTTTTGCCTACCACAGGGATAAGGAGAAGTCCTACGATGTAATGGATAAAAATGAGCTGATCCAGTTTATTCAGAATTCGCCCGATGGTGCTGTTCAACTGGTGGATATGGAGGCGGATCCTGAAAAGCACATTTTCAAACTTAACGACCACATTCTTGTAAAAGAGCAAATGTGGAAAAGTGACAATTTGTAAAGCAAGCGTTATGGGAACCTACCTCTTTTATTTCCTCATTTACCCGGGTTTTCTGTTTGTGGCTGTTATTGGGGCGTTTCTATCCTGGTTTGACCGAAAAATAACAGCCAGGGTGCAGTTTAGGAAAGGTCCGCCTCTGTTGCAGCCCTTCTATGATTTCTTCAAACTTCTGCTGGTAAAAGAGACCATCCTTCCGGCCAGGGGAGCAAAAGGGCTATTCCTGGCATCTCCTGTTTTTGCCCTGTTCGGAGCTACCATGGCCGGAGTTTTCATCCTCCTTCCATTGATGAACATCACCACAGGTATTCATGGCGATCTGATTGTGATATTCTACCTGCTTACCATCCCCTCTCTCTCGTTTGTACTGGGTGCAATTTCCTCAGGGAATCCATTGGCGGCCGTAGGTGGATCCCGGGAGATGAAATTGATTATGAGTTATGAACTTACATTTATGCTGGTCCTGATCGGGATCATTATCAAATCAGAAATGAGTATCGATCTCTACCAGGTCATTCATTTACAACAGGAGGGATCTCCCTTTATTGGTAGCATTTCCGGGGTGCTCCTTTTTATTGTGGCCATTTTCTGTTTGCAGGCGAAACTTGCCCTGGTTCCATTTGATATGCCCGAAGCGGAGACCGAAATCTCCGGCGGCATTTTTATTGAGTATTCGGGGACACCCTATGCCATGATCAAACTCTCTAAGTACATGCTCCTCTTTATCCTCCCTGCTTTTGTTGTCGCCATTCTGATGAATGGTTTCGTACTGGAAGGTATTCACATCCTGTGGGCCATACTGAAGCTTATTGCAGTCGTGCTGCTGCTCACACTCATCCGGAATACCAATCCCCGGGTAAAGATCAAGCAGGCCATACGCTTTTTCTTTGTCTGGATGAATCTTCTGGCGATTTTAGCCATTGTACTGGCCCTAATGGGCCTATAAAAACCAAAACCGTGAGTTTTAAAACATTCTGTTTCAAGAAATCACTCTGGCTTTTTCACTTTGGAGGAGCATCCTGCAATAATTGTGATATCGAAATACTGGACTGCCTGACACCCAGGTACGATGTAGAACGGTTTGGAATGTTGTTGGTAGGGAGTGTAAGACATGCCGACGTACTCCTGGTGAATGGATCCATTAATAGAAAGGACAAACCCCGCCTGCTGGAGATTTATGATCAGGCCCCCAAGCCTGTACTTGTGGTAGCCATCGGAGCATGCGGTTGTACCGGGGGGATCTTCGCTGAAGGAAATACATTCGCCGGACCTGTAGATAAGATTATCCCTGTGGATGCTTACATCCCCGGCTGTCCGCCAAAACCTGAAGCCATTCTGGCCGGGATCGTGAAACTGATTGGTAAAAACTGAAAACCATGGTGATTGATGAACTGAAAGAAACATTCGGGGAAAAAATACTCGAGACACTCACTAAGAGTGAACGGAGGGTAACGCTCACCATAGAGCCCTCTGCAATTGTCCCCATGGCCAGACACCTCTTTGAAACATTGGGGTTCCGTTTTATAATCGCATCGGCGCTTCATACAAAAAAGGGATTCGAAATATTTTACCACTTCAGTCTGGACAATACCGGACAAATTCTGAATCTTCTGGTGATCCTTGACGAGGATAAGCCGGAAGTGGAATCTCTTTCAAACATGTTTGAGGCCACCAACTGGATTGAAAGAGAAATGCATGAACTATTCGGGATTGATTTTCTAAATCATCCCAATCTGGATCAACTGCTTTCGGAGGGCAATTGGGCGAAAGGTGTCTATCCCTACAGGAAATCATTTAAATCAAAGGGGGAGGCAGAGGCATGAAACAGACACTGATACCGATAGGACCTTACCATCCCCTGCAGGAGGAACCTGAGCTTTTCAAACTCTACTGTGAAGGGGAGATCGTGAAAGATGTTAAATGGGAAACCGGGTACAACCATCGGGGCATCGAAAAGCTAAGCGAGAAAAAGAGTTACGATGAGGTCTTTTTCCTGGTTGAAAGAATTTGTGGCATATGCTCCACCTCACATCCATTTGCCTTTGCAAATAGTGTGGAGGAGATCGCTAATGTGGAGATCACCGATCGGGCCAAATACATCCGATCCATTATCGGTGAGCTCGAAAGGTTGCACAGTCACCTTTTGTGGGTGGGACTGGCCGGTCATTTCCTGGGTTATAATACAGTCTTTATGTGGGCCTGGAAATACCGTGAGCCTGTGCTTGACCTGTTCGAAATGATCACGGGCAACAGGAACAGCTATGCCATGTTTCAGATTGGGGGAGTCCGCCGGGACATTGAGAACGCAAAGATACCGGCTATACAGGAGGTGCTCGCCCTGGTCAAGAAGAAGACAGATATGCTAGTGGGGGCAGTTATGGATGATCCGGTGATCCATGCACGAACCAAGGGTGTGGGTATACTTACCCGGGAAGACATATTAAATTTTGCAGCAGTAGGACCAACCGCCAGGGCATCGGGGGTGGATATTGATGTAAGACGGGATGACCCCTATGCGGCATACCCGCTGGTAAACTGGAAAGTGATCACTGCCCAGGCAGGGGATGTGTTTGCCAAAGCAGAGGTGAGAATGCTGGAGATGTATGAATCTATCTCCATTATAGAGCAGTGTCTGGAAGGCTTAAAAAAAGAGAAAGAGGGGCATATCAATGTGAGAGTGAGTCACATTCCGGAAGGTTTCGGGACCGGTCGTGCAGAGGCTCCCAGGGGAGAAGTTTTCCATTTTGTGGTTTCCGATGGTTCCAATTCTCCTGAACGCCATAAGATCCGGGCCCCCAGTTATACCAACATATCCACCTTTAAAAAATCATGTGTCGGACAAAGCATCTCCGATGCCACCATATCTCTGGCTGCTGTGGATCCATGTTACTGCTGTACCGAACGGCTGGCAGTGGCCATTGATCAAAAGAGTGGTCGGCGAATAATGAATGCGAAGGAGATTATTGCCTTAAGCCGAAAGCAAACCGAGCAATTAAAAAACAGCAAGCCAATCCAATGATCCAGACCCCATATATCATCGCTTTGCCCATCTTGATCGGATTATTTCTTTTTATACTTCCCTTGAATTTTCGGATGATCAAGGGATTAATAGTCATTGGCACCACCCTGCTTACTGGCTATCTGGCCATTCAGCTCTTTGGTTCTGAAGATGGGGTATTTTCCATGGGCGATTGCCTGAAAGAGCTCGGCTGGCAAACCCGGTCTCTGGAGTTTGTTTCAGGTATAGAGAAATTCTGCTCTTTCTCTCTCGACGGACTGAGCAGGCTAATTACTCTTTTCATCAGCCTCTTATCCTTGCTTATCGCCGTTTACTCCCTGGTCTATAAACCCATCAGGGCTATGCGTAATTATTATGCGTGGTTCCTGATTACCCTTGGATTCTCTTTGGGTGCTGTTCTTTCTAATAACCTCTTGTTCTTTCTTATTTGCTGGGGGATCCTGGGAGTAACGCTCTATATGCTCATCAGAGGGATTGACCAGAAGGGCAGTGCGGCTGCAAAAAAGACCCTTATCATTATCGGAGCCTCCGATGGAATAATGATCATCGGAGTGGCCATTCTATGGAGGATAAGCGGGACCCTGAATATGGATGAGATCTCTATACCCACCAGCGATTTACTCCGAACCGTGGCTTTTCTGGCTCTACTGGTGGGTAGCTTTACAAAAGCTGGGGCATTCCCTTTTCATACCTGGGTACCCGATTATAGCGAGAAAGCGCCTGCCACCTCATCCGCATACATGCCCGCATCGTTGGATAAACTCCTGGGAATCTACTTTCTCGCAAGAATAACAACGGGGCTGTTCATCGTGGGGGATTGGATGAGACTGCTGATCCTCAGCCTGGGGGTTATTACCATCATTACGGCGGTAATGATGGCCCTTGTACAGCATAACTTCAAACGACTCCTTGGATTCCATGCGGTATCCCAGGTGGGTTATATGATTGTTGGATTCGGGTTGGGTTCCATGATAGGAATAGCAGCAGGTCTTTTCCATATGATTAACAATACCATCTATAAGGGAGGGCTGTTTTTATCAGCCGGAGCTGTAGAACAGCAAACCGGGAAGGAGGATATGGAAGATCTGGGAGGCTTATCCAGGGTCATGCCCCTCACCTTTGTGGCGACCCTGATCTTCGCCCTTTCCATTTCCGGTATCCCACCATTGAACGGATTCGCGTCCAAATGGATGATCTACCAGGGAATTATTGATTTTGGACAGGGAATCGGTATTGCCAACAAGCTCTGGTTCATCTGGCTGGGTCTGGCAGTGCTGGGTTCAGCGCTCACCCTGGCCAGTTTTATCAAATTCCTGGGAGGGATTTTCCTGGGTCGTCAAAGAGAGGAATACGCATCCCTGCGGGAGGTTTCACCTCTGATGTGGATCCCTATGTGGATCCTTGCTCTTGCCTGCGTAGTTTTCGGAGTGTTTGCCAGCAGCCATGTGGTTCCCTGGTTATTCACACCGGTTAGCGGAGTATTTGAGTATACCGGAATCTGGGCCTCCTCCACTGTAGGTTTGCTTGTTTTAGTTTCCATAGCGCTTGGAATCCTGATCTATTTTCTGGGAGGGATTAAAAATTTTCGCACCTCAGATAGTTTCGTTGGAGGGGAAAAGATGCAGGAAGAGGCATCCTTCTCCACGCTCGAATTTTATAAAAGCCTCCGGGAGTTCAGGTGGATTGATTTTATGTACAGAAAGGCAAAGGATAAATGGTTTGATCTGTATGATCTTACCGGGCGCCTCTTTTCCTGGATTGGAAGTTTGTTCAGCAGGGCACATTCGGGGATTTTGCATGATTATGCCCTCTGGGTTTTTGTGGGTCTGGTTTTCCTCTTGCTATTGCTTATAACTTAATTGATTAGAACATGGAATTAACAATTTCCATCATACTGGGATTTATGATCATCGGAGCCATCTATGCGCTCCATGCAAAAGATTTATTATCTGCAGTAATAGCCATGGGCATCGTGGGTTATGGTCTTGTGATTTGTTTCCTGCTACTTAAAGCCCCTGACCTGGCCATCGTCCAGATTGTGGTTGAAACCATCACACTGGTTATTATGGTGGCTGTGGTGTTAGACAGTACACGGGATGAAATTAAATTCACTCTCGACCGCAGGGCCATCCTTCAAACCATAGTCGTTTTTTTTGTTTTTGCGGGATTATTCTACTTTTTTATGCTGGCCATACAGAACCTGGATCCGCTGGGTGCGCATAGCCTCCGAATGTCCGAATCCTATGTAAATGGGGCTGTAGAAAAGACCGGAAGTATAAACCTGGTTACTGGAGTACTCTTTGATTTCAGGGCTTATGACACACTGGGTGAAGCAGTGATTCTTTATACTGCTGCACTGGGCGTCCTTACCCTTTTAAGAATAAAAGGCAAAAATTAGTGTGCTATGGAAGGAATGTCAACCATCGTTAAAAAAATCACCCAGCTGGTAGCCGGGCTCATTTTCATGTATGGAATCTATATCATTTTGCACGGGCACCTTTCCCCAGGTGGTGGATTTGCCGGAGGGGCCATCATTGCAGGATCATTTATCCTTCTGATACTTGCTTATGGCAGCAGTGCCCTGAACCTGAAGAAGGAGGTGGTAGGAAGTTCCAATACCGAAAGTCTGGCCATCTTAATGGTTGCCATCATGGCCTTAATGGCGCTCTTATTTGGTGCAAAAGTTTTCTTTTTCAACTTCCTGCCTAAAGGAACCCCGGGCCAACTGCTTAGCGCCGGAGTCATCCCCCTGTATAACATATTTATTGGAATCGAAGTGGCGGGAGCCATTCTGACCATATTCCTGGGTCTGGTAATTTTTAAAGAGGAGAGTTCAAAATGACCGTATATATTCTATGCTTTGTCCTGTTCCTGGTGGGCCTTTATGGGGTCCTCACCCGCAGAAATCTGATCAAGATAGCCATCTCACTCTCGATCATGGAATTCAGCCTATTTCTGCTCCTTGTAATGATCGGGTATATCGAAAACGGGAAAGCCCCCATCATGGAACCTGGGATGGAAAGTCAGGTTTTTGTAGACCCTTTGCCTCAAGCCATGGTACTCACTGCTATTGTGATTGGACTGGCCACAACGGCCATGCTTATGGCCATTGCCATACGCTTATACCGTAAGTATAAAACTTTTGATATTCGGGAAATAAAAAACTTAAGAGGATAAGAAATGGAAACATTGATCCCCCTTTTCGTTGCCATACCGTTGATTTCTGCATTCCTGATTATGCTTCTGAGTAAGGTGATAAAGGGATTTCACCGGGTTTTTGCCCCGCTTGTGTTGCTCTGCTTGCTCCTGATGACCATCTTTGAATATACCAACCTTGGGCAATCTTCCATCCCCTATTCCATGGGAGGATGGGGTGTTGAGGGTGGCCTTCCGGTGGGGATATTTTTGATTCTGGATGGATTTTCGGTCATTATGCTTTGCATCATTAACCTCATTGGATTTATCGCCCTGGTCTATTCTCTTTCATATATCAGGAAGTACACTGCGGAAGCTAACTACTATGCCCTGTTTTGTCTGATCATTGCCGGAATGAATGGAGTGGTCCTCAGTGGGGACCTGTTTAATCTCTTTGTGTTTCTGGAGGTATCAGTAATCTCCTCTTACGCGCTGGTGGCCTTTGGGGTTGGAAAGACTGAGTTGGAGGCATCGTTCAAATACCAGGTGCTGGGTGTCCTGGCATCCATGTTGATCTTATTGGCCATCGGATTGATCTACTGGAAAACCAAAACACTGAATATAGCAGATGTGAGGCATGTGATGGAATCGGGATACAGCAAACCCTTCTATATTTTTGTTCAGGTACTCCTTATTTCGGGATTTGGATTAAAGGCAGCCATTGTACCTTTTCATGCGTGGTTACCCGATGCACACGCTTCGGCTCCATCTCCCATTTCAGCCATGTTATCCGGTGTCCTTATTAAAGCGGTGGGAATTTATGTACTGGTTCGCCTATTCTTCAATATGTTTGTATTTAGCCATGAAATAGCGGTTGTTATCACAGCCCTTGGGGCCATTTCAATGCTTGTTGGTGCACTGGTGGCCCTGATGCAATGGGATCTAAAACGATTATTGGCATATTCGAGCATCAGCCAGATAGGCTACGTGCTTATGGCCTTTGGCATGGGCATGATCCTGATTGTTAAAGGGGACAATCTGACCGTAGCTGCATTGGCCATCGGAGGAGGATTGTACCACCTGATTAATCATGCCGTGTTTAAGGGATTACTCTTTCTCAACGCAGGGGCTCTGGAACACCGCTTGGATACACGAGATTTAAAAAAGATGGGTGGACTTTCTTCGGTAATGCCAGTTACCTCATCTACCTCTTTTATGGCATCCATGTCCATTTCCGGGATACCCCCGTTTAACGGATTTTTCAGCAAACTCATTATCATCATCGCCGCCATTAACGGCAAGTTCTACTTGTTGGCTGCCCTTGCTGTGCTGGTCAGTATTGTTACACTGGCTTATTTTCTCAAATTTCAACGCTATGCCTTTTTCAATAAAACCCTTGATCGGTCCCTGAGCCATATAAAAGAAGTACCCTTCCCCATGTGTTTCAGCATGGTATTCCTGGCTTTGCTTTGTCTGACACTAAGCCTGCTTGCTTTTCCGTCAGTCAGCGAAGCAGTATTAAAACCAGCAATAGACGTACTGATGCAATCTGATCTTTATTCAACAACCCTATTAGGACTGTAAAATGAGATACCTGGCCCTGTTTGTATTGACCTTCTTATTCTGGCTGCTGCTTACTTTTGACCTCTCCCTGGCCAATCTGATAGCAGGAGGGTGTGCAGCACTGATTACAACTCTGATCTTTGGGAAATATTTTCTGAATGCGGACTATAAATTTTTGCAGCCACAGAGGTATTTCTGGTTGCTTGTGTACCTGGTAGTTTTAATCTGGGAATGTATCAAAGCCAATTTCGATGTGGCCTATCGGGTACTTCATCCTGCCATGCCTATTAAACCCGGAATTGTAAAAGTGAAGCTTGAATTGAAGTCTGATTTTGCACGTGCCATACTTGCAAACTCCATAACGATGACACCCGGAACCATTGCCGTTGATATAATTGATGATTATCTGTATGTACACTGGATCTATGTTAGCAGTAAAAATCCGGATATATATAGTCGGAAAATCTCAGGACGTTTTGAAAAATATATAAAAAAGACCTTTGAATAATGGACTTACTTGAAATTCTTCTATTCATACAGATTGCACTCAGTGCATCTTGCCTGTTCCGGATTATTCGGGGTCCCTCCATAGCTGACAGAATGGTGGCGATAGATATTTTTGGCGTGCTGGTGGTGGGAATTTGTGCCATCCTCTCCATACTCACTGAACGGGGTTTTATCCTTGATATTGGGATTGCGTGGGTAATCCTCAGTTTTATCGGAACACTTACCCTTGCAAAATATTTAAGTGGAAAAAAATTAAACGAATAAGATGATCGCTACAATTTTTATAGTCATTGGAGTACTCTTTAACCTCTTTGGATGCATAGGCCTGATCCGACTTCCGGATGTTTATAACAGGCTACAATCAGCCACAAAATGTGCAACACTGGGGACCTGTAGCATCCTTACCGGAGCACTTCTTCATTTTGGATGGACCGATGCAGGAATAAAAGCACTGATTGCCATTCCTCTTCTGTTCTTAGGATCAACTGTGGCTGCTCATGCCCTGGTAAGGGGTGCCTATCATTTTGGAATTAAACTGGGTGACAAAAGTGTTCAGGACGACTACAAAGATGTTGTAAAATGAAATATCCTAAAATCAGAGAGTTAAAGGAGGCGGTGGTTTCACTGTTTAGCCCTGCTTTCACTACAAAGTTTCCTGCAGAACCCCATGTTCCATTTGAAAATTTCAGGGGAAAGCCCGAAGTAGATGAAGCCAATTGTGTGGGGTGCGAAACCTGCGCCAATGTTTGTCCTTCCAATGCAATCACCATTCTGGATGATCGTGAAAGCGGCTTACGAATCATCACAAGGGATTTTGGGAAGTGCATTTTCTGCGGCATGTGTCAACAACACTGTATCACTGGCAAAGGAGTGATACTCTCCGACAAAATATTTGATCTTGCTGTATTTGAGAGAGATAAGATTGTGGAAAAGCAAGAGAGAGAACTGGTGGTTTGTAAAAATTGTGAAGCGATTATTACCACCAAAGACCATATCAATTACCTGCATAACAAGTTGGGAGCCAAAGCATTTTCTTCTATCCTAAATCTCAACCTGCTCCATGAGAAACTTCAACTTTACCCGAAAGAAGATTCTGAGATTGAGATTAGAGACGGACTGAAGCGAAAGGACATGTTCAATATCCTTTGTCCCGATTGCACACGTTCAGTGCTTGTAAAATATATATAAACCGTGGTTAAGGGACTGGCATATTTGTTGAAAAAAGCCGACCGATTGTTATTTGTCGGTGTGGGAAATGTGCTGAAAAGCGATGATGGTGTCGGTGTGATCATTAGCCGGCAAATTATTGAGACTAACAAGATTTTAGCCCTTAGTGTGGAGGTTAGCATTGAAAACTATATTGGAAAGATCAATTCATTGGATCCCGGGGCTATCTTAATCCTGGACTGCATGGAAATGGGCGCTCCCCCCGGATCCTGCCGCCTGTTAACACTCGATGGTGTGGAGGACATCACCTTTAATACACACAACATTTCATTAA
>RCND010002421.1_pt1 | contig 10312 bp, 6 predicted proteins | sample 2041351 | NCBI WGS metagenome assembly RCND01 (sample SAMN09708230, study PRJNA481090) | Marine sediment metagenome, whole genome shotgun sequencing project. | biome: marine sediment; feature: ocean; material: sediment; isolation source: Sewage treatment plant 12B marine sediment (STP12B) ...
CACGGACCCAATGCCTGGGGACTCGATACGACCTTTGCCACCATGGGTGAGGTCTTTAGTCAGGCGGGCTATGCCACAGCTGCATTCGGGAAATGGCATTGCGGCGACCAGCCGGAAACCAGATCCTATGCGCGGGGTTTTGATGAGACCTGTGGTCTGATGTACTCCAATGACATGTGGAAAAATCATCCGGGAAATCCTGAGTACTGGGGCCAGTGGCCACTGAAGTACTGGGAGAACGGCAAGGTGACCATTGAGGATGTGGACCATCAGCATCAGAAGAACCTGACCCGTTGGTATACCGAACACGCAGTGGATTTCATAGACCGGCACCAGGATAGTGCCTTCCTGCTCTATGTTCCCCACAGCATGCCCCATGTCCCCCTCTATTGTAGTGATGAGTTCGCAGGTAAATCCGGTAAGGGCCTTTACTGGGATGTGATGCTGGAGATCGACTGGAGTGTTGGAGAGATCAACCGGGCCCTGAAGGAGCGTGGACTGGATGATAATACCATTGTGATCCTTACCTCTGATAACGGACCCTGGGTTTCTTATGGTGACCATGCTGGAATTACACCTTTCCGGGAGGCCAAAGGGACCTCCTTTGACGGGGGTGTACGTTCCGCCTGCATCATGAAGTTTCCCAATGAAATTGAAAAAGGAAAGGTCTCTGAACGAACCATTGGTTCAGTGGACCTCCTTCCTACCCTTTGCCACCTGGCAGGGATCCCTTTGCCTGCAAATGAGATAGACGGAGAGAATGTTTGGGAATTGATAAAGGGTACAGAAGGTGCGAAAAATCCTCACTCCTACTATGCCTTTTCGAATAACAACAATTTTGAGGGGGTGATGAGCGGAGACGGCAGGTGGAAGCTACATTTGTCCCATGCGTATCGGACCCTGGATTCGGCAGGAAGCGGGGGATACCCCGGCAAATATGCCATGTTGAAGATCGATACCTCCCTTTTCGATATGGTGGCAGACCCTTTCGAGACCACCAATGTGATCGGGGAATACCCGGAAGAAGCAGAGAAGCTTCTTGGACTGGCAGCGGCCCACGCTGACAAGTTTTACAGCGAGTAAACAGCTCTACTTCAGGCCATCCGGATCTCACTAATTAAGCCATCCCGATAGCTTGGATCCATCCATGCCAGGTTTTTTCCCTGGTAGAAGGGCTGTAATGCCAGTTTCAGCTTTTTCATCTGCTCCTCATCCAGTGGAGTGAAACTCCGGAGGATATCCAGATTGGAGTTCAATACCTCCATACTGTCGATGCCAATATTCGCCATATGGAAGTCTTCCAGGGTTAGGGCATAACGGACCAGGTCATCTGCAGCCAGACCATTGACGGTCTCTCTGGGCCGGATTACCTTCATGGCCACAACACCCATCCCCTTTTTTCTGGCCAGCGGGGCGGGCAGTGCTTCAAAATCTTCGCTTCGATCTGACGATTGATGATTCAGGGCCATCATCATCACATCGAAGTCGTAGAGTTCCACAGCCCGCTTCATTCCCTTTGCTGAGGCATGCCCGGAAAAGCCAATGTTCCGGATTACACCCTCACTTCTGAGTTGATGAAGGACTTCAAACACCTTGCCCTTTTCGCCCAGTTGCTCTGCATCTTCTACCGAAGAGACCGCATGAATATGCAAGAGGTCGAGATGGTCGGTCTGAAGTCTTTTTAAACTCCGTTCCACACTCCTAAGGGCCAGGTCACCATCCCGATCCCCGGTTTTTGAAGAGAGAAAAACCTGTTCCCTACGCTCCTTCAGGATGATGGCGATACGTTCTTCACTGGAAATCTTTTCGTTTCCGTAGTTGGCGGCCGTATCCCAGTAGTAAAGTCCCTGGTTAAATGCCGATTCCAGAATCTCCAAAGCTTTGTCATTATCGGAAACTGCCATCCAGCGGCTGCCGCAACCAAAGCCCATGAGGGGTACAATGGCACCTGTCCGGCCCAGTTCCACGGTAGGCAATCCTTTGGCGTTATAGGGTGAAGTGGATTTACATCCTGCAAGAGGGGTAACAACTACTGTGGCTGCAGCGGCAGCTGAAGTCTGAACAAACTGCCTTCGGGAAATTTTATGTTTCATATGAAAAATGTTCAATAAACAAGATAAGCATATACCTCTATCCAGTCAAGCCGGGAACAGGCTGTGCTTTGACCTCCCGGCATCAAATCCGTAAATCCAACTTCCAACACATCTGAAAGATCAGGTTTGTGTATCGCTTGCTTCTCAGTAAGTGTTTCCATATCGATGCTATGCCAATGAATATCCTGCAGGTTAAATTCCGAGACCCTCCAATCGGCTGATGCACCGTCGCTCTGCTTACTGACCAGCCAGGTGTCATCGGCCAGCTTTAAAACAATATGCAGCTCTCTGAATCCAGACTGTTTGCTCCGCCACCTTATTTTGGAGAAGCGTGACAGATCCATATGCTGTGTTTTGTATTTCAGGGTCACGGCCCAATTGCCTGTGCAGAGGCCCGACCAGGTATAGTAAGGATCGTCTGCTGGGCTGTCGTGGTGACTCTTCTTGATGCTGTTCTGGCCCGGCCCGTAGAGACCAACAATCAGCTTAGGATTGCTTACATGTTCCTGGTGGAGAGGAATCTCTTCCGGGATTTCCTTCCAATCTTCCCGAAACAGAAGGTCAGGCCGGTAATCAAGGTTCTGACTGTGGCTACTGGTTTGAAACAAGAGCAGCCCCAGAAGAACCAGGCCATACGTATGCAGTGATTTCATAGTCTGCACTTATTCAAAAATTCCATTGCATACAAAGGCGATTTTCTTGCTGTCGGGCGACCAGCTAGGCACATTTATACTTCCCTGTCCCCCGTACAAATAGGCAATTACTCTTGGTTTCATCTCCTCCACCGACATCAATCGGAGATAAACCCGCTTGTAAAAGGGGTGACTTCCAGCAGGCACTTCGGGGGGGAATGATACAAAGGCCAGCCATTTACCATCAGGTGAAACATGTGCAAACCAGTCATTATGCTCATCGAATGTCAGCTGGGTCTGGTTTCCGCCATCTGGATCCATACGCCAGATCTGCATGGTGCCGGTCCGCGCCGAGTTAAAGTAGATATACGTTCCATCGGGACTATACTCGGGACCATCATCCAGGGTGCTTTCATTGGTTAACTGCTCTTCCTCCCCACCTTCCACAGGGATCCGGTACACATCGTATTGTCCGCTGCGGGCCGCACAATAGACCAGGTATTTATTATCGGCCGACCAGCCATGGAGGTAAGACGGACTTAATGGGGTGACTCTCTTGGGTGTTCCGCCTTCAATGGGGACCGTATAGACTACCGATTGCCCGTCTTCTTCAGCGTGATGACTGATGGCCATCTGTTTGCCATCGAAGGAGAGCACATGGTCGTTGTTGTTCCTGTCTGCAAAATCTGTATTCATAATCGTTGAATTCCCGGTGGCCAGATCAAACTTGTGCAGCAGTCCGTTCGAATTATAGATAAGCGTTTTGCCATCGGGGGTCCAGTTGGGAGCCTGCCACGATCCCGGATTCCCACCAAGGATCTGTCGTTTTCCGTTTTCCACATCCATTACCTCCAGCAAACTACCGAGATAATCCTGATACTGGGTAAAATCGTCAGGTTCAATACCAAAGACCCTGACATTACTAAAAACTGCCTCTTCGATCACCTCTTCATTGTGGGAACAGATAAAAAGTCCAGTTTCAAGAGCTCCATCCAGCTTCAGTTCCACGGTGTTCTTCGTGTAGAGATCCCCGAAATGTGCAACCGACATGGTAAAGATATCGCCGTTCTTTTCAAGCTGAATGACATCAGGACCCTGTATGTCAAATTTCACTTCTTCCATATCCTTTCCTGCTTCAGAACGGTATTGCAGAGAAGTAAGCCCATCACCATGAATCACACAACTTACATGTGCTGCATCGGCCGTTACCCCGCTGCGAATCATCAGTCCGGCTTTACGATGGGGATCTTTTCCTTCTCCAAGGAAAGCAAGCTGAGCCTGGATAATGAAATTACCCTCCATCTTCTTCCAGAGGAAAGAGAAACTATCGGAACCGAACCAGATGTTTTCACCGGATCCTGTCATGTGATAGTCCTGTGCTGGCTCGCTGTACTGAGCACTGCCCTTATGTACCGGGGAGCCAATATCATTAAAGCCCTCGAAAAATCCGGTGGCTGGTCCACGGAACTGCCCCATTGAAGCTGTTTGTATCATTATAATAGCAATTAGTAATACTCCATGTTTCTTTATCATAATTCCTGTTTCTATGTTAGTTGCTCCGGAACGGCCACCCGGTATGTGATTCCCTCAGTGCATTGCCTGTAAAAATGAACCAGCCTCTTGTGGGAGCAGGAAAAAAAGGATGGGATCACAATGCTGCGGCCAAAGGCCTCGGCCAGTAGAGGAATATTATGTTCCCTTTGCCACTCAATAATAGAGGCTATGGCGTCATTTTTCAATCGTTTTTGTACACTCTCCTTTACTTCAAGGGAATCGCCGTAATAATCCTCCAATTCGCTTTTAAATGCATCCAGTGCCTCCTTCTCTCCCACCAAAGCTCCCTCGTACTGTTCCATGCTGAAATGCAGATTCAGATCAAGCTCCTCTACCTTGTAGGTTTTTTGTAGGATGCGAAAGAAGAGCCCCAGCTCTTTTTCCGAAGGAATATCCAGGAGAGGCGCGGTAAACTGGAAGGAAAGCACAAAGGCCAGATACTGGTCCTGATCCAGGTTCCCATGTTTAGCTTCCAGCAAGCCCGTATTCAAATAATGCAGGAATTCCTTTATAAAAGACTCCTTTTTCGTGGGTGAGAAGTAGTATTCAAGGATGGGTTTTGCTCCATAATCGCTTTCACACGCAGCCACAATCTCATCAATGGAGACTGTGCGCATATGAGCTTCCTGTCTGGGTTCAGGTTGAATGGAAAAACGCATTTAGAAGCATAGATTAGTTCCTTGTAAAGTAGCGATTTTTTCAATGCATCCATATTTAGGTCCATTCTCCATGAACAGCATTTATATCTTCAGTTTGATCTTCAGCTTCCCCAGCAAGCCTGTTAGCTGGATGATCAGGATGGCAAAGATCAGGGATTTGAGGATGCCGGCACTACCTGTGGTGAGTGCTTCGGGCAGGGCAATGCCCAGTATGTCCCTGAAGGCATATACAAAGTAAGGTACCAGGTAGCAGGTCAGGGTCATGGATCCGGCCGGTTCAATAATTCTTGCCCAGGAAAATTTTCCTGCTTTGTCGGCCAACAGGTATAAAAGCGCAAAACTCAGAGCTGTAACACCGGCGCAGATAGCTGTCCAGGATGGTGTGGCCAGGTTCTTGGAGATGCCCCAGATGGGACGAGTAAGGAAACCGAACAGCAGGAGGATGGCTGCAAATCCCAGCAGCATAGGCACCAGGAAACGCATCTTATCCTGTTCCTTCAGCCAGATCATGACCGAGGTGACCACTACCCCACCCATCACCAGAGCATGGTTGGAAGCGCTTACAACCAGCTTGATGCTGAATGGAAGCGAGGTCCTGAATTCGTTGATGTTCAAAATTATTAGCAGAATAAATGCCAGTGCCAGCCAAAGCGGACGCTTGCCCAGACCCAGGTAGATAATGCCTGCCACCAGGTAGCCCCAGCCAATCAGCCCCAGGATGCCCCACCAGTGAAAACGCATCCACTGGCTTCCCTCACCTGCACCCGTATAGGTGATGGACAGGAAGATCAGAATGGCCCAGCCCAGTCCTTTAAGTAACCAGGGAGAGAAGCGCCCCAACACACGCTCACCATAAACATTCCAGATCAGGAAGAAGGCCAGGGTCATCAGGATCTGCCAGAGCGAGCTACTGAAGAGTAGCGCTTCGCCATTGATGTTTTCCAGGTTGACCATAAAAATCCCCATGAGCAGTAGTGCCAGGGTGCGTTCGGCAATATGCCTGAATACCTGCCACTTATTGTCACCCTTCTTAAAACGTGCCCTGATGGCATGCGGAATAGAGAGTCCCACGATAAAAAGAAAAGCAGGAAAAACCACATCGGCCAGTCCCATCCCATCTACGTCGGTAGCCTTATGCCCGAGCCAGGCAGGAATGTTGGTCAGCGACCATAGATCATTTACAAAAATCATCAGCAGCATGGTAAGCGCCCTGAGAATATCGATGGATTTCAGTCTGTCCGAAGCCATAGGAAAATTTGAGCCCGGAAGAAAAGAATTCTAATTGGAAGTTACAAATGTTATGAAGTCTAGCGGAGAAATTTCTCCCGTCGCTGCAGGTTCAGCAGTCCAATCAGTATCAATACCAAACTGCCTATTCCCATGATAAGTCGGTTCTGTCGTATGATCTCCTTCCATACAATCTCATTGAGATCGCCCGGCATGTTAAAGGGATTAAGGAAGACATTCCATTTGGACTCATCCAGTTCATCGGCCAGGATCAGAAGGGCCAGTCCCAGGATGACCATGATGACTGCGGCGGCATTGCCATTACGGACGATGGTGGAGATGCAGAAACCCAGGGCGGAGACAAAGAATACCAGCACCATCAGATGGAGGATCATCTTCATTATGGGGAAGCTGATCAGGGCATAGTAGGCAAGTCCTGCAAAGGGAAAGAGCATCAGGAAGGCCAGGACAAGGATCATCAGGTAGCGAACCAGCCAGACTTTATAGCGGTAGTCGGGGATGCCAAAGATAATCTCCAGAGTTCGCTGATCAGCATCGCTCTGGATGCCAAATACCGATGGGAAAAAGATCAGGAGAATGGCCGGGAAGGCCAGCAGGCCATAAATCACCTCCATATCCATATCTCCACCGTCGAGCGCCATAATAATGCCGAAAACCAGGAAGAAGATGAAGGCTGCAAGGATGAAATACACAAATTTTCCCCCGAAAATAATCTTCATATTGTACCTGGCCAGGCTGATGGTGTTCTGTATGTTGGATTTGAATGATGACATAGACTTACACTTTTCCCTGTTTCTTTTTATCATTTCGCAGCAGCCAGAGGTAGGCATCCTCCAGGAGCGGAGATTCTTCAATGGAATCTTCAAAGGGTTTCTCCGCAGCAATAGCTCTGAAGCGGATATGCTGACCATCGCGCATATGGTGCACCACCAACATCTCTTTAGTCGCTTCTTCAAATTCTTTCTCAGGAAGAGAAGATTTCCATACCCTGCCTCTCGCAATTTCGGTCATCTCGGACGGAGTACCGTTAAAGAGAACCTCTCCCCCGTTGATTACCGCCATGGTATTGCATGAACTGGATATATCTTCAATAATATGGGTCGAGAAGATCACCACACGGGTAGCACTCAGTTCCACCAGCAGGTTCCGGAAACGGATCCGCTCCCTTGGGTCCAGTCCAGCCGTAGGTTCATCCACCACCAGGATTCGGGGCAGGTGCAGAAGCACCTGGGCGATTCCTATACGTTGTTTCATCCCTCCCGAATAGGCCCCGATCTTTTTCTTACGCTGATCCCACATATGCACCGAATCCAGCACTTCTCTGATTCGTTTAGAACGTTTATCCGGATTCGTAATGCCCTTTAGAATGGCCAGATAGTCCAGGTAGGCATAGGCCGACATATTTTCGTACATGCCAAATTCCTGGGGCAAATATCCTATCAGTCCCTGCAACTCCTCCCGTTTCTCCTGGGTATCGATGCCATTGATCCATATCTTGCCATAGCTCTGTTCCAGGATGCCGCAGACAATACGTATCATAGTAGATTTACCGGCACCATTGGGTCCCAGCAATCCAAACATCCCGGTTCCAATATCCAGCGAGACTCCCTTGAGTGCCTTGAATTTCTCGGGTCCTTTACCAAGTCCGGGCATTACCGAGACAAACCAGGCAAACCAGCGGAAAAGGGGGCGTATCTGTTTCAGTTCAAAATCCCGTTTTTTCAATAATCCCGAAACCATGCCCATGGCAATGACCAGGTACCACAGAAAACCTGCAATGATGCTTATGGCGGCGTTCTCCCAGCGAAGCTGAAAAATGACCAGCACTGCCAGCGGAGCTCCGAACCGGAACGCTTTGCTGAGTATTCCCAACCAGCGACGGCCAATTAATTTGCTGAAGTCACCCAGGATGGCCACCAGGTAATAGTAGACCACTGCCGAGGATGCAAGCTGCCAGAAACCGCTTAGCAGGTAGAACCAGGAGAAATATATCAGGAAGCCCAAGAGGGGAATCTGCCAGATGAGCGACTCCAGGCTTGGCTTAAGTGCACGATTGGTAATCCTGGCAACTTTGGCCAGTCTGCCCCCACTCTGGAACTCTCTGACCATTCTTGACTCCCTCCCATAGATTTTTACCAGGTTGGAGACCTTGATGTGGATATCACTCTCCTCGTCAATAATACGTTCCGAAGCTTTACGCAGACTGTTGGAGATAAACCACCAGACGATCGGGATCCCCACAATTACCAGAAGTCCGGCTGCCATCTTCCAAATAAAAGCCTCCAGGTAAAGAGCCACCAGAAGCAAACCTGCCAGCTCCAGAATCAAAAGGAAGATTTTGACCACTAGTTTCTGTGCCCCGATCCACTCCAGTGCCTGTTCGATGCCATTATAGAGCATGGGAATATAGATCAGCGTCAACAGCGTACTCAGGCTTAGTCCCCCGATAACCGTAATAGCAAAGGGTGGGCCAATGGCCTCTACATACTCGGCATTGCCCAGGGCCAATGGAATCATGGCAGCACAGGTGGTGACCGCCGTAATCAGGATGGGACGCACCCTGGAGAGTCCGGCCACAAGGATGGCCCGTTGTTTCCGGTATCCTCTCTTACGCAATACATTGATAAAATCGATCAGAATGATCCCGTTGTTGACTACCACGCCAAGCAGGATCAGAAATCCCATGATGGTGTTGGCATTGAAGAGCGATTCGCCGGTGACTGTCAATAGAAAAAATGAACCAATGGCTGCCAGTGGAATGGAAAATAGCAGCACAAAGGGGGTCACAAAGGATTCAAAGATGGCTGCCAGGATCATATAGACCAGCAGCATGGCAATCAGGAACATATACTTAAAATCGTCCAGTCCGGAATCCTCCTGGACCAGCTCTACAGCTACCCCCGAGGGAATGTTGGAATTCTGAATCAGGTCTTCAATTTCGCTCCTGGCATAATCCAACAGCTCGTTGGAATCGTACACGTCGTCGTTGTACTGGTAACGAAGCTCAACCTGCTTTTCCTGGTTGACGCGGGAGATATCACTCAGGCCTGTAGCATAAAAGATCTCGGAGATCTCCTGCAGCTCAAAGAGGTTCTCGTCATCACTGTCGGGAATCTGTAGGGCCTGCAGGTCCTCCATCCGCTTCTCCTCCTCCTCGTCCACCACATCGTTGTATTTGATGATGATTTCGTACTCCTCATTGTCCTGACTGAAATTCACGCCCGAGCTGATTTCGCTGGTAAAGGAGCTCAGTTCATTGACCACCCCTCCCCGGGTAATGTTGTAACGGTCCATCATCAGGGAATTGAAGTCCAGATGCACCTCCGGCTGATTTTCGCGGACCGAGAGCCTGGCAGAGCTGATATTATCCAGTTCGTCCATATAGGATTGCAGGTCCTCTCCCACCTCTACGAGCAGGTTGAAATCCTGTCCTTTCAGAACGATATACTCCTCATCTTCACCAATTCCCAGTAACTTTTCAAAACCGGCTTCTCCGCCCATGTTGCCTCCAGCTCCACCTCCACGCAAGTTCCCTGTTCCCGATGAGGAAGCGGTCAGACTGATATCCGATGCTGGCAAATCCTTGACCATCTCGTAGGCTTCCGACTGTATCTGTCCGAAGGAACGTTTGGCAATTTTACGATAATCATCCTGTAGCATAATGGTAACGGTGGCCTCCTCCTCTTCAATTCGGGAGATTACTTCCTTATGCTCTTCAATCTCCATCAGTGCAGTCTCCATACTAGAAACCAGTGCGTCGGTGGTATTAAGTGTAGTGCCGGTAGGCATGGTCACATAGAGGGTAATCTGATTGGTCTCCAGTTCCGAAAGCTTATTTACCGATACAGAGAGGGAGCCCAAAATGGTTCCGAAAAAGAGGATCAGCACCCCGATAATGGTTGGCGCAGGATTCCGCAGTGCTGTTTTCAGCAGGGACAGGTAGATTCGTACCAGCCGGTTATCCAGCGATACCTCCTGATAAACCTCACGCTTGTCCTTCTTCCTGCGCTTCATGATGAAATGAACCCCCGTGGGGATCAGCAAGAGTGAAACCAGCAGGGATATGGCCAGGGTGGAGATGATGGACACCCCTATATGTCTGGCCAGAAGCTTGATAAGGAAATTG
>RCND010002422.1_pt1 | contig 10312 bp, 10 predicted proteins | sample 2041351 | NCBI WGS metagenome assembly RCND01 (sample SAMN09708230, study PRJNA481090) | Marine sediment metagenome, whole genome shotgun sequencing project. | biome: marine sediment; feature: ocean; material: sediment; isolation source: Sewage treatment plant 12B marine sediment (STP12B) ...
TATCTTGACCTGAATGCAAAAGTAGCCATATTAAGACAGACCCGTTCTGAAAAAATGCCTTTGAGTTTGACCTATTATGGTAATTTCGCTTATGATGGTCGAAAGCAGACTATAACCATGCAGCCACCTATCAATTACCATCAAGACAGACTCTCGTATTTTCATCAATTGATCGTGGCCAGAAGGTTTTCATCAAAGTTTTCGGCTCAGGGTACCTTAAGCCTTTCTCATTTTAACACAGTATATGTGGATATGAAAAATGATATGGTCGCCTTTTCATTAGGTGGACGGTATAAAATCAGCCCTAACACAGCGATTCTTATAGATTATAGTCAGCCTCTTACCAAAATGGATAACTTTTATGGATCTGTTGGTCCGGAAGGAGAAATCCAGTATGACAATGTTAATCCACATCCTGGAATCAGCTTAGGCTTTGAATTTGGTACATCCGGCCATGCTTTTCAATTATTCATAAGTAATTACTGGGGTATTCTACCTCAAGAGAACTATATGTGGAATCAGAATGATTTCTTCGATGGAGATATCCTTTTAGGTTTTAACATTACAAGAATTTATAATTTTTAACCTCCTTAAATAATTAATTGAATAGGTTAACATATTAAAAGGTATTTGTTAGAAACCCATAAAAATCAAACGTATAAGAGCGTTTGAGTTTTATGGGTTTTTTACTTTCTTCTTCTTAAAGATTGAATTTCTTTTTCAATTTAAAGCATAAAATTTGAGAATTAGTGATCCGTCAATCACTAAGCTTATTTTCATAGATCATCAACTAATTTCTGGAACATCCCCTCCCAATTTAACTAAATATGGAATTAGATAGAATTATTTGCAAGTAATTGATTATTAGATATTAACATTACTAGGGTTTCTCATTTTAAAGCTTTATATTTAACTAAACATAAAAAAACAGGGAATTTATGGGTGTGAAAAAAACAAAGGGAAAATTGTTTTCAAGAAGAGGAATTTTACCTGTTATAGGAGGTAGTTTACTAATCCCCTTTCTTAGTTCCGGTCAATCTGTGATCGAAAATGATTCTTCGGAAAATAAGGAGGAACAATACAAGACTTTATTAAAACCAGATGGTACAGTTGTGAAGGTTAAAATCAGCACTTTGAAAAATGCTAAGATTGTAAGTAAGAATATTTCAAATAAATCATTTTTAGGATGGCTTGAAAAAAAACTTTAACCTTTAATTTTCAATTTACATGGAAGATTCCAATAAAAATCAGAGAAGAAAATTTCTTGATAAAAGCTTGAAATGGGGATTAGCGGCCGCTGCAGGAGGCTTGGGTTTATCAAAACTCATATCAAAATTAAATGCTAAGACTGAATCTCCTTCTGGACAAACTATGGAATTAATGGACACTGATGGCAATATCATCCAGGTTGATTCATCAGAGGTTCTTGAAGCTAAACATTCTCATGGCGCCGAAACTTCTCTTAAAATGAGAGAAGGTGATCCCAATAGAAAATATGTTATGGTGATTGACCTTGCTAAATGTAAGAATGCCTTAAAGTGCCAAACTGCCTGTAACAGAGAACATTATATCACTGGAGATCATGCCTGGTTAAAGGTTTATAAAATGCAGGAAGAAGAGGACACTGCTCCGTATTGGATGCCAACAACCTGTATGCATTGTGATCATCCAGCCTGCGTTACCGTGTGTCCAGTTGATGCCACTTTTAAAAGAAGAGATGGCCTGGTGTTGATTGACAATGAACGGTGTATAGGTTGCAGATTCTGTATGGCTGCCTGCCCATATTCTACTCGGGTATTTAATTGGAGTGAACCCAATCAGGAAGTCACTTTGAATATGAATATGGAAATAGCAGAGAGGCCTCATCATTCAATAGAATATGCTGGTATGCCAAGCAAAATAGGCACCGTAGATAAATGTGATTTCTGCCCGCACGCTATTAAAGACAATGTCTTACCTCATTGTGTAACTGCCTGTCCAAATGGCGTTTTTTATTTTGGCGACAAATATGAAGACACTGTCACCAACGGTGAAGAAAGCGTACGCTTAAGTAAATTATTGAAAGACAAAAGCGGTTACCGGCTTATGGAGGGCTTGGGTACAAAACCCAGCGTGTATTATTTGCCTCCGGTAGATCGATTGGTTGAATTTAAAGATGGATTAGACAAATTCACGAATTACATATCTGTTGAAAAACCTGAATAATTGTGAAAACTACTGATAAACTTTTAAAGGATTTAGCGCCTCGAAAATTCAATAAACTTGGTGTAATTTGGACTACATTTTTAATAATAGTAAGTTTAGCTGGGATTATTGCCTATATAGACCAAGTGATAAGAGGGCAAATGGTGACCAATATGAACGATTATGCGCTGTGGGGGATATATATTTCAAACTTTGTGTTTTTTGTGGCTACAAGTTTTGTAGGTACCATTACCGTATCGGTCTTACGACTGACGAATAATTCCTGGAGAACACCGATTGTGAGAATTGCTGAAATAATTTCTTTGGCTGCGATAATTATGGCTGGTGTGACCATTATGATAGATATGGGAAGGCCTGACAGGCTTCTAAATTTATTCATTCATGCCAGACTTCAATCTCCAATTACCTGGGATGTGATTATCATACCCACTTATATCGTCATAAGTTTTCTCTTATTGTATTTTCCTTTATTGCCGGATTTTGCCATTTTAAAAACTCATTTTAAGGATAAAAACCCAAGGCTTAGCAGATGGTATGGCAGGCTTTCTCTGAACTGGACCGGTAGTGATGCCCAAAAATCAATTCAACTTAAATCAATTCATATTATTGCTATTTTCATTATTCCGTGTGGATTTGTATTACAAACCATTGATGCATGGCTATTTTCAACTTTATTCCGTGTAGGTTGGGATAGTACAAATATGGGGGCCTACTTTATTTCAGGAGCTTCTGTGGCAGGTGTCAGTGCATTGATCACCGTTATTTATGTTATAAGAAAAGCCTATAAATTAGAAGAATATATTACGGATTATCATTTTGATAAATTGGCAAAATTCCTGGTTTTAACCTGCATCATCTATCTGTATTTTAACATTAATGAATATCTGATTCCGGAGTTCACATCAAAAAAAGAAGAAACTACGCATTTAAATCATTTATTCACAGGTCAATATGCGCACTTATTCTGGTTTGTAATTATCGGGGGCCTAATCATACCTATCTTCGTTATGATGTTCAAAAAAGGCAGAAAACCACTTCCTATGTTTTTTATAGGATTATTGGTTGTGCTGGGCTCATGGTGGAAACGATTTCTTATTGTAACGCCCACCTTGTTAAATCCTTTTTTACCCATGCAAGGCGTACCAGAATCGTGGCATCATTATTTTCCAAGTTTACACGAATGGTTAATTACAGCGGCAACGCTGGCAATGGCACTTTTGATTATTACCGTATTAGTGAGATACTTGCCCGTAATACCCATTCAAAGAACCGCGGATGAACGAGACTTATTAAAAACAGACAAAACTATAAAATCATGAAAGACCCAATAATATTTCGGCTTGGTTTTCTGGCATTGATTTATATGTTTTTGTTCAATCTAAATCATAACGCGGTTTGGGCCCAGGATGTTAAAAAAAATAAACTTAGAATTTCTGCCGATTATGTCAAAATAATGGATGGTGAAAGTTATGTAAACATCAAAGCCAGTTCACGTATTGAGAAAAAAAATGTAAAGGCTGCAAACATCGAAATTACAATCTCAAGTAACATGGGAGATGAAGTGATGGAAATTGGCAAAGTCACTACAAACATAGATGGCGTCAGTAAATATGAAATTAAAAATTTAGAGGCTATCAAACCGGATTCATTGAGTGTGTTTACCATTCTTATCTCTTTTAAAGGAAGTGATCTGTATAAAAAAACTTCGAAAAGCATTCGCTTTAAAGACGCCTTGGTTTATGCGAAAATTACTACTCAGGACAGTGTTAATTATGTAACTGCCAAGCTTTTGGACGCAAGCACAAATCTGCCTATTCCCGAACAGTCTTTAACTGTCCAGGTTAAGCGGTTATTCATGCCGCTGACCATAGGAGAAGAATTTAATTATACTGATGAAGAAGGTTCCATTCGAGTTCCTGTTGAAAATAATATACCTGGTATTGATGGAGATTTGACTTTTGAAGTCGTGTTATATGACAATGATGATTATGGAACGGTAAAAACTTATGTTAACGCCCCCATCGGTATTCCTGTAGTTCATGAATCTACTTTTGACGATCGGACGATGTGGTCGCCAAGAGGGAAAACACCATTCTTCTTACTTATTTTTCCAAATTTGATAACCATAGGGATGTGGGGGTTTATTGTCTATTTTATACTTAATTTATTTAAAATTGCTAAATCTTAAGCATTTCAACTGAACAGATTGTTTGGTTTCAATTGAATGTAACATTCGTCACTTTTCATGATAATTATCATTTCTAGAACTAGGTTAAGGATCTATATTTGTGTGAGATACTAGCCTATTAAAGTTCATATATTTCAATAATTATGAAAAATAAAAACACAGAAAAAAAAGATAATAACAGAAGGAAATTTCTTCAATTAGGCTTATTAACAGGGGTTTCGGCTGTTGCCGGTACCTCTCTAATTTCCAATCTATCAGAGGACACCGAGGATAAAAAAAGTGCTACTGGTGAAATGACCAAAGTACTTACCCCTGATGGGAAATTGGTTGAAGTTCCGGTAGAGAGTTTGAATCATTATCCTGAAGCTCATATTACGCCTAAAGAAGCAAGAAAAGGTATTCCAAACAGAAAGTTTGTCATGGTCATTGACTTGGCGAAATGCAAAAATGCGAGAAAATGCGTTGAAGCCTGTCAAAAGGGACACAATTTAGATTATCATGAAGAATTTATGAAAGTTCAACTGATTCAAGATAATGAAGAAGCTTCTCCGTATTGGTTCCCGAAACCTTGTTTTCATTGTGAAGAACCTCCTTGCGTTACGGTATGCCCTACGGGTGCAACTTTTAAACGAGAAGACAATATTGTATTGATTGATAATGAGCGTTGTATTGGATGTAAATTTTGTGTAACCAGTTGCCCCTACTCTGCCCGACAATTCAATTGGGGACATAAAGACAAGTTCGATAATAAGGATCAGGTATATTCCCCTGAAACCCAATTACCTGCTTCAGAGGGTACCGTAATGAAGTGCGATTTCTGTCCTGATCTGCTAAGAGCAGGTGAATTGCCATATTGTGCTAAATCCTGCCCTATGGGTGTTATTTATTTCGGAGATAAAAATGAAGACATCGTTACCAATGGGGAAGAAACTGTAAGATTTTCTGAATTGATCCAAGAAAGAGGCGGCTACAGACATTTGGAACATTTAGGTACAAAACCTAATGTTTACTACTTACCGGCCGTAAACAGGCAATTCCCGCTTGAACGAGGCTTCAAGGTTGATGAAGAGATTATAGAGAGGTATAAAGATGTACCCTATGTACAGGATCTCAAGAAAAAAGGAAAAATTTAACCTTGTAAAAGATTAGAAATGGCAGATGTAATAAAAAAAAGAATCATTGATAAGGAATTTGTCAAAATTCTTGAGAGCACACCCAATTCTTCAAAACTCTGGATCGCGGGATTAGTTGTAGTGATCGCCATAGGATTGGTGGCTTTTATTCTTCAAGTTATTTACGGACATGAGGTTACAGGAATGAGAGATAATGTTGTTTGGGGTGTTTATATTATAAACTTCATATTTTTTGTTGGAATCAGTTATTCAGGGGCCTTTATATCAGGTATCCTTCATTTTTTCGACACACCATGGAAAAATGCAGTATCCAGGATAGTAGAAATCGTCACAGTATTGTCGCTCATTGTTGGCCCTATATTTATTTTATTGTGTATCGGGCGATTGGATAGACTACATTATTTATTTCTTTATCCAAGAATTCAGTCTCCTATTACATGGGATATCATAGCGATTATAACTGACCTCATAGGTTGTTTTATTTATTTGTATTTAACTTTTATTCCTGATTTTGCCATTTTAAGAGATGATGAAGAACTTAAGGTAGCTCCTTGGAGAAAAAAAGTATATCGATTCCTCGCCATGAATTATCAGGATACAGAGGAACAAAGAGTAATCTTAAAAAAGATTACCAGAACAATGTCTGCTATGATCATTGCACTGGCCATCGTTGCCTACACTGTGTTGGCATGGATCTTCAGCCTGACTTTACAACCAGGATGGAATAGCTCGATTTTTGCTCCATATTTTATTATTGCAGGTTTGTATTCAGGTGTTGGAGTGATCATTATTTGTATGTTTACAGTAAGAAAGTTCTTTAAATTGGAAAGATATATTCGAAAGGTTCATTTCTTAGGGGCAGGCGTTATTCTTTTGGTACTTGCCATGTTATACGGGTATTTCACTTTTAGTGAATATTTTCCACGGTGGTTTAGTCATAAGAAAAATGATATGCAATTACTAGATACCTTGTTTAGTAATTATTTTTGGGAATTCATTTTTGCCAATTATATCGGAGTATTAATTCCTGTAATTCTTTTATTCTTTAAAAGATTCAGAACAATCAATTTTATAACCTTTGCGGCTGTTATTGCAGTATTAGGATTATGGCTCAACAGATATCTAATTGTTATTCCAACCTTGGAAACACCTTACCTTCCAATTCAAGATACGCGACCTGAATTTATACATTATTCGGCTACCTGGATAGAATGGGCATTAACTGCAGCAGGTATTGCGTCATTTTGCTTGATGTTTACACTTTTAGTGCGTTTTGTTCCCATAATACCAGTATCTGAACTAACTGAAAGCTCAAAAAAAGGCAAACGTAAGTCAAAGAAAAAAAGTAAAGCAGCACAAAAAGATATACAAGATGAAAACTGATATAAAACTTATGGCCCGAATATTCATCCTTCTTGGGTTAATGTTTAGCAATTCCATTAGTGTCTTTGGCCAAGAATTTGAGTTGTCTAATTATAAAATTAGATATAGCTTCAGTACACAGAAGAATATCGAAGGCAACCGTGAGTTACAAGTTAGTTTTTTGGCAGCCAATAAAAAGGATAGAAAAGATCGGATTCCTGTTGGCGATGCGATGATCAAATTCTATCATTCAGATAAGGATTCGTTGATTTTAATAGATGAGATTAAAACGAACAATGAAGGTATCGCCAATCTTACTGTTCCTTCAACTTTTAATTTAGTCATGGACGAAGAGGGTTATTATAACTTTACTGCTCAATTCGATGCCACTGAATCTTTAAAGAGACAGAAAAAAACTTTACAGGTAAAAGATCTTTTTTTGAATATGAACTTGTCCGAAGTGGATAGCTTAAAAATGGTTTCACTTGATGCCTTTACCTTAGACAGTCTAGGTGAAAAATTACCTGTTGAAGAACTTGATCTGGTATTTTCAGTTGGAGCTATGCTTTCAAAACTTCCCATAGAAGAAGCGTCTTTGGAAGATGGAGTGTATGAATTTGAAATTACAAAAGATATTCAAGGTGATATCAATGGAGATTTTCAATTATTTGCCTTTGTAGATGATCATGATGATTACGGCACAGTATTGCAAAAAGTTGAAAGCAATTGGGGTGTTTTTGATGATATCCGTGAACCGGAAAAGAACAAATTATGGACCGAGGCAGCCCCTATTTGGATGTATGTGGTACTAACGATTCTTTTAGTTGGTGCCTGGGCAAATTATTTTTACACAATTATTAAACTTTTTAAAATTAAAAAAATGGGTGCAAATATTTGACAATTGCATTTTATTAAGTAATTTACTCATCCAATTAAATTAAATATTATAATCAAAATCACATGAAAACACTTAAATTTTTATTAGTTTTTGGGTTATTGTCAGTAGTAATGCTATCTTTTTCGGCTTTTGACCAAGAAGAATGGGTTGTACCTGAGAAGTACCAAAAAATGAAGAACCCTACTGATCCAAATGAAGATCAAGATATTGGAAAACAATTATACAGCAAACACTGTCAGTCATGCCATGGTAAGACAGGGTTAGGAGATGGAAAAAAGGCTGATGAAGTTGAAGGTGATTTGGGTGATTTCTCTACCTCAGAATTTCAATCACAATCAGACGGCGCTTTGTTTTACAAAAGTTATTTTGGAAGAGACGATATGCCAAATTATGAAAAGAAAATTCCCGATGAAGAGGATATGTGGCTCGTTATAAATTACATGAGAACTTTAGCTGAATAAACCTTCTAATAAGTTAAAATATAAACCATCACGCCTGAGGCGTGATGGTTTTTTTATTTATAGAACGGCGCCTTTTAATTTTTTCCTTAATTAAGGTTAAACCTAATGGATTATATATAGTCTTACATAAATAAATGTCTGGAAAGAAAATACATATTTATATTTTGTTAATTTTTTTATGATAAAATTAACATGGTTGCACATGCAACTAATTTATATATCTTTGTATTTTTGGCAAAATTTTAAGAATTGACTAAAACTACTTTGGATACCGTTTCACTAATTCCCTGGATTGGCAAAACTGCCAAGTTTATGGGATTTTATATAGCTGACTATATGAAGAGCCATGGGATCAATATTTCAAAAGAGCAGTTTATCGTCCTAAAACACCTTGATGTAAAAGATGGTAGAAAACAAAACGATCTTGCATTTATAACAGATCGATCCAAAACAGCACTTACACGATTAATACACACCATGGAGAAGAAAGGCCTTGTGCGCCGTTCAATTTCAGAAAATGATATGAGAATTAATCATGTGTTTCTTACTCCCTTTGGTAAAAAAACATGGGATGATGCACATCCATTTTTTTTAAAAATAGTAGAAGAACTTCAAGAAGGTATATCAGAGAAAGATCTGCTAACCGTTCAAAATGCATTGAAAATAATCCAAGATAATATTAATTTAAAAACAACAATTAACCAATAAACAACATGAGAAAGTATATCAATATCATTTTGGGAATATTATTGATCGCCGCAGCCTATTGGCTGGTGAAGGTCATGGTCCTGAGCAACACAAGACCGGTAAAAACGCCTGTAAAAATAGTTAAAACAGTGTTTATTGACAAGGTTAAGAACGGGACAGTGCCTATTACGATTACCGCTAATGGGAACTTGGTAGCCAAAAATAAAATAGAAATCTTTTCAGAGGTTCAAGGAGTATTGCAGCCTAGCTCAAAAGAATTCAGGCCAGGTAACTCCTACCGTAAAGGAGAAGTAATCCTTAAATTGAATAGTGAAGAACATTATGCCAATTTACAGGCTCAGAAAAGTAACCTATACAATAGTATTACTTCAATCATGCCTGATATCAGGTTAGATTATCCTGAAGAATACAAAAAATGGGAACAGTATTTACGAGATTTTAATTTTGATAAGCCCACTCCCAAGCTACCAGAGATTAATTCGGAAAAGGAAAAATTCTTTATTTCAGGAAGAAATATTTATACCACATTTTACAATGTGAAGAATTTGGAGGTCCGCTTGACAAAATACACCATTCGCGCTCCTTATGATGGAATTCTAACGGATGCCATGGTGAATCCAGGATCATTGATTCGTTCAGGACAAAAACTTGGAGAATTCATCAATCCTAAGGTGTATGAAATGGAAGTAGCCATCAATGCAAAATACATGGACTTATTAGAGACAGGTAATGAGGTTATTGTGACAAGCCGGGACACTAACCAATCCTGGAAAGGTAGTATAGCACGTGTCAATGGACGCGTTGATCAGGCTTCTCAAACGGTAAAAGCCTATATACAAGTAGCAGGAAAAGATTTGAAAGAAGGTATTTATCTCGAGGCTCATTTAGTGGCAAAATCAGAAAATGATGCTTATGAAATGCCGAGACAATTATTGGTAAACAACGAAAGTGTATATGTCTTTAAAGATAGTATTATAGATCTTGTAAAAGTCAACCCAGTATTTTTCACTGATAAAACGGTTGTTATCAAAGGTTTAGAAGATGGTACACCTGTTTTAAGCAGGTCTGTTCCCGGTGCCTATCCTGGGATGAAAGTTACGGTTTATGGATCTAACCCACGTCAATAACTAATCTTGCAATACCGATTATGAAAAAAATTATATCCTATTTTATCAAGTACCATGTCGCGGTTAATATTATTATTATTGCAGTGGTTATTTTTGGCTATCTGGGAACAAAATCGATGAAATCATCCTTTTTCCCGCTAACCGATTCCCAATTTATTAATATTTCTGTGATTTACCCTGGTGCTTCTCCTCAGGAGATGGAAGAAGGAGTTGTTCTAAAAATAGAGGAC
>RCND010002829.1_pt1 | contig 10310 bp, 7 predicted proteins | sample 2041351 | NCBI WGS metagenome assembly RCND01 (sample SAMN09708230, study PRJNA481090) | Marine sediment metagenome, whole genome shotgun sequencing project. | biome: marine sediment; feature: ocean; material: sediment; isolation source: Sewage treatment plant 12B marine sediment (STP12B) ...
TAAAGGAAGATGGAATTGATTATTTAATTTATACTGTTCCAGCTTACGAGCATCTACCAAGAAGAAGTAGGTTTCAACATTCAATGTATACAGATCCTCCTTTGATCTTTAATTTGCCAGAACCAACATTGCTTGTAGAGGTAGCAGACATGAACAATGATGGATGGCCCGATGTAGTAGTGGCAATCCGGAGTGCATCGCCCAATAATACAATTTCCGTATTACTGAACAAAGGTGATGGGACCTTAGATACGGCCACTTTTTATCCATTAAGCAGCACTCCAATTTGGACTTGTGCGCCTGATAATTCAGCCGGATCAACCTGTACATATCCCATTGGAGGATTAATGGGAGGAACCAATGACTCTGTTTTCTTTGCTGTCAAAGTTGATGCTTCTTTAGGTGTTTCTATTTGTGGAGTACTTCTTTGGCTCAATTAGATATTGGTGCCAAGACGCCAAACCTTCATCCAATTTAGACTTCACTTTTACAATTAGTGGGCTACTTATCCCAAGGATAAGTTTGACTATTAGCTTGGAGCAAATACCTATAACAATTACTGCGGCTAAAAGCCTTCGTCAAAATGAAAAGTAAACACCTACAATGTAAGTTTTTTATTCTCGTAAGTTTTCAAAAAATTCTCTTTTGACACCTTCGGAAATAAAAAAGTGATACCACTAATGTGATATCACTTTTCGTTCAGTCGGGATGACAGGATTTAAATAATCCTTATAAACCCTCATTGCAAATGGAAAATGATCGCTTGCATCGATCTCATTTTTTATATCCAAACACTTACAAATGCTACCAGGATTTGCAGAATCCTTATAAACCCTCATTATCCTTATAAACCCTCATTGCAAATGGAAAATGATCGATTGCATCGATCTCATTTTTTATTTGCAACCGCTTACAAAAGCTATGCTTTTGACACGTTTGGAAATAAAAAATGATCCAGCTACGCTGGATCATTTTACATTCAGTCGGGATGACAGGATTTGAACCTGCGACCACATGACCCCCAGCCATGTACGCTACCGGACTGCGCCACATCCCGAATTACTATTTTTGCGATAAACCTAATGTGGTGCAGTTTATCCTGAGCTTAGCGACAAAGGAGCTATTGTCGAAGGGCCACATCCCGAATATAGAGGGGCAAAAATAATTAATTTACATAGTCCTACAAACTATACAAGCTATTATATATGAAAATAAAAGGCTGCCAAATGAATCAAAGAATAATCCATTCAGCAGCCCAAATCTATTAGTAGAAAACTAGATTTTCTCTCTTATTGCTGCCTGTGCAGCAGCTAATCTTGCAATAGGAACTCTAAAAGGAGAACAACTCACATAGTCCATTCCTAAGCCGTAACAAAACTCAACTGAAGTCGGTTCACCTCCGTGTTCACCACAGATTCCAATCTTTAGGTTTGGTTTTGTTTGTCTACCTTTTTCTATTCCCATTTTTACCAATTGTCCAACACCTTCCTGATCTAAGACTTCGAAAGGGTCTACTTTTAAAATCCCTTTTTCTATATAAATAGGTAAGAACTTACCGGCGTCATCACGAGAATAACCAAATGCCATTTGAGTTAAATCATTTGTTCCAAAAGAGAAAAATTCAGCTCTCCTAGCAATTAAATCTGCTGTTAAAGCAGCTCTTGGTATTTCAATCATAGTACCAACCATATATTCGATGGTATCATTTCTTTCCTCAAAAACTTTTTTGACAGTAGCTCTAATTATTTCTTCCTGCGCGATGTACTCAGCTTCTGTACCAATTAATGGTACCATAATTTCAGGTTTTGTTTCAATTCCTCTTTCTTTTAGATTTAAAGCAGCTTCAATTATCGCTCTGGTTTGCATTTCGGTAATCTCTGGATACGTATTTCCCAAACGACAACCTCTATGTCCTAACATTGGATTGAATTCTTCCAATTCGGCTACTTTATTCTTAACCGCTTGCAATGAAATGTGCATTTCTTCAGCCAGCTCTTTTTGTTGCGCTAATTGATGAGGCACAAATTCGTGTAATGGTGGATCCAATAATCTTACCGTAACTGGAAGTCCAGCCATAGCTTCAAAAATCCCTTCAAAATCTGAACGTTGCATAGGAAGCAATTCTTTCAAGGCTTGTGTTCTACCCTTTACGGTATCGGCCAAAATCATTTCACGCATCGCCTTAATTCTATCAACTTCAAAGAACATGTGTTCAGTTCTCGTTAAACCAATACCCTGTGCACCAAAACTTCTACCAGCCCTTGCGTCCTTCGGGGTATCTGCATTTGTTCTCACTTTCATATGTGTATATTTGTCCGATAATTCCATGATTTCTCCAAATTCACCACTAAGTTCTGGTTCTATAGTTGCTACTTTTCCCTCTATAATATTCCCTGTACTACCATTTAATGAAATCCAATCTCCTTCGTGATATTCCTTATCGTCTACTGTGAGGGTTCGATTCTTATAATCTATTTTCAATGCACCAGCTCCTGAAATACAACATTTACCCATTCCTCTGGCAACTACTGCAGCATGGGAAGTCATTCCACCACGAGCTGTTAAAATCCCTCTGGCAATATTCATACCTTCAAGATCTTCAGGAGAGGTTTCAATCCTTGTTAATATGGTGTTTTTATATTTTGTAGCCTCATCTGCAAAAAACACAATCTGTCCGGTAGCAGCTCCGGGAGAGGCAGGTAATCCTTGTGCAATAACATGTACATTTTTTAAAGCTTTTGGATCAAACACAGGATGAAGTAATTCGTCAAGTTTTAACGGTTCAATACGCAATAGTGCCTCCGATTCGCTAATCTGATTTTCTTTTAGCAAGTCGATTGCAATTTTAACCATTGCGGCACCGGTACGCTTTCCATTTCTCGTTTGAAGAATCCAAAGTTTACCATCCTGCATAGTAAACTCCATATCCTGCATATCGCGATAATGTGTTTCAATTTTATTCTGATATCCATGCAGCTCTTTATAAATGGATGGCATTAATTCTTCCAAAGAAGGATAATTTTCAACTCTTTCAGATTCTTCTACCTTCGCCAAAACAGCCCATCGTTCAGAACCTAATTTAGAAATTTGTTGCGGGGTACGAACACCTGATACTACGTCTTCTCCTTGTGCGTTGATCAAATATTCACCATTAAAGACATTTTCACCTGTTCCTGCATCTCGAGTAAAACAAACTCCAGTACCTGAATTATCACCCATATTACCATAAACCATGGCTTGTACATTAACTGCGGTACCCCAATCTGATGGGTATCCGTGCATGTTTCGATAGTAAACGGCTCTATTACCATTCCAGCTGTCGAAAACAGCCATTATCGAACCCCAAAGTTGATCCCAAGGATTCGTCGGGAAATCATGACCCGTACGTTTCTTTACCGCAACTTTAAAATCAAAAACTAGATCTTTAAGATCTTGTACGCTAAAATCTGTGTCCAAGTGGATCTCCCGTTTATCCTTCAGGTTTTCCATAATTTCCTCAAAAGGATCGATGTCATCCTTTGATTTCGGTTTCATACCAAGAACAACGCCTCCATACATCTGAATAAATCGACGGTAGGAATCCCAAGCAAAACGTTCATTCCCTGTTTTATTTGCTAAGCCAATTACAACTTCATCATTTAACCCTAAATTTAATACAGTATCCATCATTCCGGGCATAGAAACTCTAGCACCAGATCTTACAGAAATTAACAAGGGATTCTCAACTTCACCAAATCCGGTTCCCATGATGTTTTCAATATTCGCAATGACCTCTTCAACCTCATCTTTTATCATTTCTATTGCAGCTTCTTCTCCCAGCTCGTTATATGCTGTACAGACTTCAGTAGTTATAGTAAACCCTGGTGGTACGGGAATTCCTATTAGGCTCATTTCAGCCAAATTAGCGCCTTTACCCCCTAAAAGATTCTTCATATTACTATTTCCGTCGGCGGTTTGATTTCCAAACTTGTAAACACTGATTTTACGATCCTTAAGCACTTCCATGATTTAATATTTTAAATATTTATAACTATCAAAGCTACAAACGAGAAGGCTCTATTTTAATGATATAAATCAGATATTCGAAGAAAATAGCAATCCAAAAACCTGAATTATAACTTCGGAAAGATTTGATGAATTAATTGCTTATAATTCAATTTTAGCCAACAGAAATAGCCTGACTTTTAAAGAGTCAGGCTATTTAGTTTTTGAAACGACTTTACTAAAATAACTATCCTAAAGTGGAATATTTCCGTGCTTTCTTTTGGGTCGATTCACATCTTTTGTTTCCAGCATAGCAAAAGCCTTTAACAATTTACGACGTGTATTTTTTGGTAATATGACTTCATCAATAAATCCGCGTCGGGCAGCTCTAAAAGGATTCGCGAATTTTGCCGCGTATTCTGCCTCTTTTTCAGAGAGTTTTAATACTGGGTCTTCAGCTGCTGCAATTTCATTTTTAAAGATAATTTCACTCGCCCCTTTGGCTCCCATTACCGCAATTTCGGCCGTAGGCCAAGCAAAATTCAAATCAGCACCAATATGCTTGCTATTCATCACATCGTAGGCTCCACCATACGCCTTTCTAGTAATAACTGTTACTCTTGGTACAGTTGCCTCGCTTAAAGCATACAATAACTTCGCTCCGTGCAAAATAATTCCATTCCACTCTTGATCGGTTCCCGGCAGAAAACCTGGGACATCAACCAATACCAATAGCGGAATATTAAAACAATCGCAGAAACGCGTAAATCGGGCGGCTTTCTTTGAACTATTAACATCCAGCACACCTGCTAAATTCATTGGCTGATTGGCTACAATACCAATACTTCTCCCACCTAAGCGTGCAAAACCTACAATTATATTTTCAGCGTAGTCTTTATGAACTTCAAACAGAGAATCTTTATCAATAATTCCATGAATAACATCGTGCATATCATAAGGCTTGTTGGACGAATCCGGTACGATAGTCTCCAATTGTTCTCGAACCTCATCACCAAGTTCAAAGGCCAGTTTTTCTGTTGTATTTTTATTATTCTGAGGTAGATAACTTAGTAACCGCTTAATTTGATTCAAACAAACAATATCACTTGCCGCTGTAAAATGAGTTACTCCACTTTTAGTTGCATGTGTTCTTGCGCCTCCCAATTCTTCCGAAGTTACAGTTTCATTGGTAACCGTTTTTACAACATTAGGCCCTGTGACGAACATATAGCTACTGTCTTGAACCATCAATGTAAAGTCTGTCATAGCGGGGGAATAAACTGCTCCTCCAGCACATGGTCCCATTATAGCTGATATCTGAGGTACTACCCCGGAAGCTTGTACGTTGCGATAAAATATGTCTGCATAACCTCCTAAAGAACGAACGCCTTCTTGAATTCTTGCACCTCCTGAATCATTTAATCCTATTATTGGTGCTCCAACACGCACTGCGTGATCCATGACTTTGCATATCTTCTCCGCATGTGTTTCTGAAAGTGCCCCGCCAAAAACTGTAAAATCTTGCGCATATACATATACCAGGCGACCATCTATTGTTCCGTAACCCGTGACAACACCATCGCCAAAATAAATTTCTTTATCCATTCCAAAATCGGTGGTGCGATGGGTAACTAAAATACCCATTTCTTCAAACGAACCCTCATCCAGCAAAAATTTAACACGCTCACGAGCGGTTAATTTCTTCTTACTATGTTGCCTTTGAATTCGTTTTTCACCTCCACCTTTATGTGCTTCAGTTAATCTTTCCTGTAATTTTTTTATTGAATTGCTCATGATGTCACTACAAATTAATTAATGGGAAGGCGTAATTTCTCAATATCTACCAAATATTGTTTTAGTGCTACTCTTGCTGCGATATTCGCCTCGGCCATAAACCTATCTTTCATTTTTTCTTCGGAATAATAATCCTTTACAAAGTGAGTGTCGAAATTTCCACTTCGGAAGGCTTCGTGTTGGAATACAAATAATCCGAAGGGAAGTGTCGTACTCACACCTTCAATCTCGTAATGAGATATTGCTTCAATCATTCGTTGAATCGCCTCTGATCTGGTTTTACCATAAGTAACCAGTTTTGAAAGCATAGGGTCATATTGAATTGGAACTTTCATCCCTTCAACGAAACCATCATCAACTCTAATATTCTCTCCCGAAGGCGGACGATATACTTCGAGAGTTCCAACACTAGGCATAAAATTATGTATAGAATCTTCCGCATAGACACGCAATTCCATAGAATGCCCATTAATTTTTAGATCTTCTTGTTGGAAGGCCAGTTTTTCTCCATTAGCAACCTTAATTTGCTGCTCTACAAGATCAATTCCGGTTATAAACTCTGTCACCGGATGCTCCACTTGCAAACGTGTATTCATTTCAAGGAAGTAGAAATTTAAATCGGCGTCCATTAGAAATTCAACGGTTCCAGTACCAACATAATCGCAGGCCTTGGCAACCATTACTGCTGCCTGTCCCATTTCTGAACGCATCTCTGGTGTTAATATCGCTGAAGGAGCTTCCTCTACCACTTTTTGATGCCGCCTCTGGATACTGCACTCACGTTCGAAAAGATGAACTACATTGCCGTGAGTATCTGCTAAAACTTGAATTTCAATATGTCGTGGAGAACTAACATATTTCTCAACAAAGACAGAACCATCACCAAAAGCACTTTGAGCTTCACTTATGGCCCGCGCCATTTGCTCTTTGATCTCGGATTCTTTTTCAACGATCCGCATACCCTTTCCTCCGCCACCGGCAGAAGCCTTTATTAACACAGGAAAGCCAATTTCTTTTGCCATTTCTGAAGCCTTGTCAATATCTGTAACAGCTTCATCGATTCCAGGAACCATTGGGATGTTGTATTTTTTAACGGCATCCTTCGCCGCAAGTTTACTTCCCATTATCCGAATGGCGTGAGATTTAGGTCCGATAAAAATCATTCCACTTTCTTCCACCTTTTCGGCAAAATCTGCATTCTCACTAAGAAATCCATAACCCGGATGAATGGCATCAACGTTCAATTCTTTGGCGACTTCAATAATCTTATCTCCCTTAAGGTATGATTGACTCGACGGTGGTGGACCAATAAGTACAGCCTCGTCGGCAAATTTAACGTGAGGAGCATTTCGATCTGCCTCCGAATAAACCGCTACAGTTTTAACACCCATTTTCCGCGCAGTTTTCATAACGCGTAATGCAATTTCACCTCTGTTTGCAATTAATATCTTTTTTATCATAACTATTTTTCAAATTCAATTAGAACATCGCCTTTGTCAACCGTTTGTCCTTTAGATATTTTAACCGTTTTAACAATTCCATCTCCCGTGGACAGAAGTGTATTCTCCATCTTCATAGCCTCAAGCACACATAAAAAATCCCCCTTTTTAACTTCTTGTCCATCAGAAACCAAAACGTCGATAATAACACCTGGCATTGGAGCTTCAATTTCGCTGACCGCTATATCTTCAGCTAGGGACAATCCCATTTCAGAAATAAGACCATCCAACTCATTTTCTATATGAATTGAATATCTATTGCCATTCACTTTTATAATATAATCTCGCTTTAAAAAGTCTGACTTTATTATTTCAACAGTTCTAGACTGGTTATTAATTATAACGTGTGCGGTTGAATTTGAAGTTAAAGTATCGAATTTTTCTGCATCATCTTTTGAGATGCTAAAATCGTAATTATCATTTACGATTACTTTATAAGATCCTTCCATGAAGATTATTTTATGTGAAAATAGTGTTTGTCAAAAATAGTGCATGTCAAAAATACCACAAAATAGAAATCATAATAGTGATAAGAATCATAAATTTTGAATGATATTTAACTATTCCGTTCGGAGTATTAAAACTGATGAATAAGATAGTATATGGAAATACTTATCCTGTATTAGATCAATGTGAATTAGCTTAAGATTTTTTAAGTCCGACTTTATGTCCAGAGAACGCATAATAAAGAATCACGATATAACAAGGCAGTAAAATCCAATATCCAAAAGAAGCCGATTCGGCTGCAGCTGTAACACCATCAACTCCGCTTTGGAGTAAAATCTCCTTCTTATTATCTACCAGTGCACCATATAAAGGAGGTAGAATTGCACCACCCGAAATGGCCATTATTAGCAACGCAGAAGCGGTTTTAGTAAATTTCCCTAAGCCCGTTAATGCTAATGGCCATATTGCTGGCCAGACCAAGGCATTTGCAATTCCTAAAGCCGCAACAAAGAGAACTGATGTGAAGCCAGTGGAAAATACCACGCAAAAAGATAAAACAATCCCCAAAATAGCACTTGCTTTTAATGCAAATGCCTGACTTATATATTTAGGAATTAAAAACACTCCTAAGGCGTAGGTCGCTACCATAGCCATAAGAGTAAACAAGGTGAAAAACTTAGCTTGCTCGACCGGTATATCTAAGGCTATTCCATAAGAAATAATTGTGTCGCCGGCAATTACTTCAACACCTACATAAAGGAACAATGCTAAAACCCCTAGCCATAAATGAGGAAATTGAAAAATACTTGTTTTTGATTTTTCACCCTCTTTAGCTTCTTCTATTGGTTCTGCCTCTACATGTGGTAAGGGAGCTTTTCGAATCATTATCCCTAAGACAAATAAAACAACGGCCATTATAATATAAGGTGTGACAACGCTGTCGGCCATCGTGTTTAGTAAATCAGCTTTTTCAGCAGCATCGACTTCACTTAACTTGTCTTTTATATCATCAATTCCGGACAACAAAATTGCACCAAAAATAACGGAACCCAAAGCCCCAGCCACCTTGTTAGCGATACCCATGATGGCAATACGTTTTGCGGCACTTTCTATTGGCCCTAAGATTGTAATGTATGGATTAGAGGCAGTTTGCAACAATGTCATTCCGGCTCCTTGAATAAAAATACCAGTTAAAAATAACCAATAGGTTCTCGCTTCCGCAGCAGGTATAAAAATTAAGGCACCAACTGCCATAATTATCAAACCTAGAGACATGCCTTTTCTGAAACCGATTCTCTTTAAAATATAAGAGGCCGGTAAAGCCATAACAACAAATGAGATATAGGAAGCTGTTGCTACAAAATAAGATTGAGCATCAGTTAATTCGTTTATGGTTTTCATAAATGGAATCAACGCACCGTTTATCCAAGTCACAAAACCGAATATAAAAAATAGCCCTGCTATAATCAGTATTGGAATAAAGGTTCGCTGTTTGGGTTGTGGTGATACTTCGCTATTCTGAGACATAATTTTACGTTCGTTTATTTAGTTTTCTAGGTCCTTTAAATTTATAATTCCGTCATCTGTAATTTCAAATATTATAAACCAATAGTATCCTATCTGCATTTTATTTCAGCAGTATTACTTTCAATAGTACTAAATTTATTAATTGATATTTCGTAAGAGTAGTAAATTATTCCTTCGTATGAATTATTTATTAGGATTTTATCGCTAATAATTATTCCTCTGTTTATAATTATTCTTTAAATTATTACAATTTCAATTTATTGGGTTGTGAGTAACAAACCTTCTTCAGCTGAAGAATCATTAGGCTTATTTAATAGTGCTTTTTGAAATAAAACTTTAGCTTCTTTTTTCTTTCCAAGTTGAAGGTTTGTCCAAGCATACATTAATAAACCATCATAATCAAATGGATATAAATCAACAATTTGTTTAAAATGTGATATCGCCTTATCAAATTGTGATCGGTTATAATAAATTGTTCCTAAATAATACATTGCTTTGGTATCATGAGGTGAGTTTTCTAAAATTACATTATATAACCGAATTACCTCGTCCCAGCGACCTAAAGCCGTTAAAGGGAAAATATATCCAAATTTAGCTTCGTCAGCATAGGGCATTAATTCCATAGCTTTTTTGTAAAATGCCATCGATTCATTAAAGTTACCTGCCATATAATTTAACCATCCCAACCGCAAATTAATTTCATAAGAATTTACATCGTAAAATGCCTTAATTTCATCGGCAGCAGGTTTAAAATCACCTTGAGCTTCTAACTCATAACTTTTACTAAATGCTTCTTGTAAATTAGAAAAATTATTTTGTGCATAAATAACCGTATTCCCCAAAAAGACGAATATTACTATTGTAATTGTTTTTCTTAAAATATCCATGTGATTCCTGCTGTTATGCTTTGTTGATTAAATTCAAACGTTTTTGCTGTTATTTCAAAATTATCATTATAATAATTGTCTTCCATATTCATAAATGAATAGCCTGCTTTTAAAATTGAATTTTTACCGAAATATTTAAATGACCCTCCAAATTCATTTAATGCTGTTGCTG
>RCND010002423.1_pt1 | contig 10309 bp, 10 predicted proteins | sample 2041351 | NCBI WGS metagenome assembly RCND01 (sample SAMN09708230, study PRJNA481090) | Marine sediment metagenome, whole genome shotgun sequencing project. | biome: marine sediment; feature: ocean; material: sediment; isolation source: Sewage treatment plant 12B marine sediment (STP12B) ...
GACAGAGGCAGAGGGAATACCCAATCTCAGTCTTGGCGGATGCTATGCGTGCGTTACTGACGAGAATTCCGTGCGGGCAGAACGTGCGCATGTAACTGGAGAGATTGGTCTAGAACTATACAGCTATCAAAGGCGCTGTTCGCCTCGATATGTATAAGTTCGATGAGCAGACTGACACCAGCCAAACGAATATTGCCGAAATAAACCATTTGGTGACCACCTGAACGGATAGCTTGCTACCGAAGTCGAATGCGGAGGAGCTAGCTTTCCGGGCGGGGAAGGCTGCGCCTTTCGAGGTAAAAGTATGAAAATCGGTGGGGGGCTAATCTAGAAAGGCGTTCAAATTCCATACAGTAGGTAAAATTCTGACACTGCACATTGTGAAGTTCCCGTAGATGACTTGAATAGCAGACCAAGATGCTCAGTACCTAGCCGTCGGGAGTATTACCCATCTAGGATTGTTGGAGGCACCAGCCCAAAACCCCGTCTAAGCTGGCTTGAAAAAGGCAGTACTTTGGGCGGAGCTTACTATTCGCAACCCTATACCAACTTGCCAAAGTTCTTCGTACGATGGGCCATGACAGTGATGCCTGTACCATCTTGCCGCAGCGGGACCGTCTAACCGATCCCGTCCAATGGTCATTTCCATACTCGACCTCAGACCAGACCGACACATGGGAACCCTCGGCCTAGCGCGGCGCTTGGGGCAAACGCATCTGGCGCTACGGCTTCTTCCTCCAGATCGCAGGCTGGATCGTCGCCGCCCACGGCGCTGACGCAATCACGGGTATCATCCGCCGCTACTAAAGCATTCCGCACCGTTCACCTCAGGTGCACAGCCAGTTTACGCAAAGTGCCCCCTCAAATCTGCGCCATTTGTCCGGTTGCATTAACCTTTGCATCGCGCCACCATCTCCAAAACCGACCAGAGGATATCCCATGACCACTACGAAAATCGCCGTCATCGGCGGCTCCGGCATCTATGACATTGACGGGCTGAACGACGCCCAATGGACGACGGTCGAAACACCTTGGGGCGCGCCCTCCGACGCCATCTTGACGGGCACCATGGACGGGGTCCAAATGGCGTTCTTGCCACGCCACGGACGCGGCCATATCCACTCTCCAACCACCGTTCCCTACCGGGCAAACATTGACGCGCTAAAGCGTCTCGGCTGCACCGATGTGATCTCCGTGTCTGCCTGTGGCTCTTTCCGCGACGAAATGGCACCGGGTGACTTTGTTATTGTAGATCAATTCATTGACCGCACCTTCGCCCGCGAAAAATCATTCTTCGGCACCGGGTGTGTAGCCCATGTAAGCGTCGCCCACCCCACCTGCCCGCGCCTCTCCGACGCGTGTGAGACTGCCGCCAAAACCACCGGCGTTACCGTACATCGCGGCGGCACGTACCTCGCCATGGAAGGCCCACAATTCTCCACACTGGCAGAAAGTAAAATGTATCGCAGCGCATGGGGTGCGGACGTCATCGGCATGACCAACATGCCCGAAGCCAAACTCGCCCGCGAGGCAGAGCTATGCTACGCAAGCGTGGCGATGATCACCGACTACGACAGCTGGCACCCCGATCACGGCGAAGTAGATGTCCCTGAAATCATTAAGATATTGCAAGGCAACGCCGCCAACGCCCGCACTCTCGTAGCCCAGCTCCCCGCCTTGCTTGGGAACTCCCGCATGCCCTGCCCACACGGCTGCGACCGCGCGCTAGAATACGCCATCATGACCCAACCGGATGCACGGGACCCTGCATTGATGGCCAAACTCGATGCGGTAGCAGGGCGCGTCCTCTGATCCGTGCACCACTCCTGATCTGCTTGACCCTACCCGCACAAGCGCAGGACTTTACGGACAGCAGTGCCCCGCCGGAGGGAGAGTGCGCCAAGCCATTCTACAGATAGACAAAAACCGGAATCACGGTGGGAGTCACCCAACGCGATCCCAGTTTTCTGGTGGCAAGCTAGAATGCGCGGAAGCTGCAGTTGTTCATGCGGTCCACGCCTCAATCCGGTCGGCATGGCGCTCACGTTCAGTGTCAAAGATGTCACTCCCGATATAGCAATCCACCCGCTCGACACGGCGCGCGAGGAGAGGCCCGCTGGCAGCGATGCACCGCATCTCAACAACTTGACCATGGCAAATGCATCACGGCACTGAAAATCAAAGAAGCTACGGTCAACAGTGCTGCTGCATAAATTTCCAAAAACATGAGCTTTCAACAGTACGGTTTTGTAATATTCAAATAGATCACTCAGGCACATGACCTGATCACTGGTGTTCAGCCCCCATTATACAACCTGCCCAATCCTGTCACAAAACGTCGGCAACAACTTGAAGACCCTCGGAATACAGGACAGAATAGCCCAGATCCGCCGCGCCCCTCCCAGCTGAAAGCACTCCATGCCCCTAGATCTCTGGCTCACGTTTGTGGCCGCGACCATCGCACTCCTCCTGATCCCCGGCCCGACCGTCATGATAATCCTGAGCTATGCCCTGTCCAAAGGGCGCTCAGTCGCGGTGGCTACTGCTGTAGGCGTCGCGTTCGGTGACTTCATCGCCATGACTGCCTCCTTGGTGGGCCTTGGCGCGCTGGTGCTCGCATCTGCGACGCTGTTCACGGCGCTCAAATGGGTCGGTGCCGCCTATCTAATTTATCTCGGGATAAAGCTCATCCGTTCCGCCCCTACCAGCGGGCTCACCATCCCAGAGGCGGATAATATCACGGCCTCTCAGGTCTTCGGCCACACCGCGATGGTCACGGCACTCAATCCCAAGAGCATCGCGTTCTTCATCGCCTTTGTGCCACAGTTCATCCAGCCAAGCGCGCCGCTGGTGCCGCAATTTACCATCCTGATCAGCACCTTCGTCACCCTTGCCGCGATCAATGCACTGGCCTATGCACTGGCGGCAAGCAAGCTGCGCGGCGCCATCGCGCGGCCAAACATTATCGCGTGGATTACCCGCGCCGGTGGCACGGCCCTCATCATTATGGGCGTCCTCACCGCCACACTTCGCCGGAGCACGACATGAAGACTGTAGCTGACTATATCCGCACCATCCCCGACTTCCCACATGAGGGGATTATGTTCCGCGATGTGACCACACTGTTCGCCGATCCGCGCGGATTTCGAATGGCGATTGACCAGATGCTCCACCCCTATGCGGGCATGCGCATCGACAAAGTTGTAGGGCTGGAAGCGCGCGGCTTCATCATGGGCGGGGCTATTGCGCACCAGCTCAGTGTAGGGTTTGTCCCAATCCGCAAAAAGGGCAAGCTGCCCGGCAAAACGCTAAGCCAAGACTATACCCTCGAATACGGCACAGCCACGATGGAAATCCATGACGATGCCGTGCAGGCAGGAGAAAAGGTGCTGGTTGTTGATGATCTGCTTGCAACAGGCGGCACCGCAGAGGCGGGGATCAAGCTGCTGGAACGGCTCGGTGCACAGATTGTCTCCACCAGCTTTATCATTGATTTACCCGCACTTGGCGGACGCAAAAAGCTCGAAGCCATGGGTATTGACGTACAAATCCTCTGTGAATTCGACGGCCACTGACAAATCCTATCTTACTGGCCATAAATACTCCGGGGGAGACGGGCCAAAGGCCCGGCGGGGGCTGGCCCCCTATCCCCTGATCACAGCCCCCGGGTTCATAATTCCCAGCGGATCCAACCCCGTCTTGATCGCGCGCATCGCGGATAGTTTTGCTGGATCACTATACTTCTCGAGATCCGCTACTTTGAGCCGCCCGATCCCGTGTTCTGCCGAGATGGAGCCGCCCAGCTCATGGGTCAAATCATGCACACAAGCCTTGATCGCATCGCGCTGATTTTCATACTCCGCGCGGCTGCGCCCCTTTTGCGGGAAGACGTTATAGTGCAAGTTGCCATCGCCCACATGGCCAAAACAGTTGATCCTGAAATCACCCATCCGCGCCAGCCGCGCGCCACCTTGCTCAATAAATTCAGAAATCGCACCCAGAGGAACCGAGATATCATGGCTCGACACCGAGCCCACACGGCGGTTGGCTTCTGGGATCGACTCTCGGATGGTCCAGAAATCAGTTGCTTGAGCTACCGATTGCGCGATCAGCCCGTCAGGAACAAGGCCAGCGTCAGAGGCATTTTCAAACAGCGTCTCAAGCGCGCCCTGCGGGTCCATCCCCTCGGCCAGACCCAGCTCGATCAGTACACACCATTCTGGCGGAGTCTCAAACGGTTGGCGCACATCGGGCATGGTCTCCGTTAGGAAATCAAACCCTTGACGGTGGATCAATTCGAACGCGCTGACCATCTCGCCAAAGAGGCCCCGTGCCATGCTGAGCAGCTTAAGTGCCGCCGCCGGGCTGTGCACAACTAACAGCGCCGTACCCGTCTGGGCGGGCCGCGCAAACAACTTGAGCGCCGCCGCCGTAATCACGCCAAGCGTCCCCTCTGCACCGATCAAGAGATGGCGCAGGTCATAGCCAGTGTTATTTTTGCGCAGCCGTGTCAGCCCGTGCCAGATTTGCCCGTCGGGCAGCACGGCCTCCAACCCCAGACACAGATCGCGTGCATTGCCATAGCGCAGCACGCCTGTCCCGCCCGCATTAGTCGCCAAATTACCACCGATGCGCGCCGTCCCCTGCGCGGCAAGGCTGAGCGGGAAAAGACGGTCCGCATCTTCCGCCGCCTGCTGCACATCAGCGAGAATCACGCCTGCTTCGGCCACCAGCACGTTTTCATCCGCATAAGTCGCACGCACCTTGTTCATTCGCTCCAGCGAGAGGATGAGCGGAGCAACACCGTCCGTCGCCACCTGTCCACCCACCAGCCCCGTGCCACCGCCGTAAGGGATCACACCCACACGCGCGTCTCCCGCCATGCGGATCAGCGTGGCTACCTCCTCCACAGTGCGCGGCTTGGCCAGTATGCCTGTGGCCCCTGCATAGCGGCCACGCGGCTCTTCGAGATAGCGGGCGGAGGCCACTTCAAGCGTCCCCTCGGGCAGCACGCTGCGCAGGGTATCGGCAAAGGCGGTATCGGCGGGGTTGAGTATATGTGTCATACCCTTTGATCTAACGCAGACGCGCAGGATGCAAGGGCTAGTCGTCGCTGATGTAGGTCGGGCGCAAAACCATGATCGTGGGTTGGCTTGGCAATGCATCGCGCCGCACACTCAACGTGCCACCCTCAACCTCCACCACGGAGAATTCATCGCGCATGCCGTCCAGGAAATCCTCCAGTGCAAATTGCGAGAACCAATGCATCGGGATCACAATGCGCGAGCGCAACCGCTTGAGCACCGAGATCATCGTTGGCTGGTCAAGCGTATAGCCACCATCCACGGGTGCCATCACAACATCGAGGCGCCCAATCGCTGCGAATTGCTCATCATTAGGAGCGTGATGCAAATGCCCCAGATGCCCGATGCACAGGCCTGCCATCTCAAAAATGAAGATCGAATTGCCGTTCTCCTCCGCGCCTGAAAACTGCGAGCGGATGTCAGTGGAGACATTGCGCACCAACACCTCCCCCAGATCAAGGCGGTGCTCGATCCCCTCACCGAATTCGCCCCAACCGGGCAATACATGAGTGATCGCGGGATCAGGAAACGCCGTCCAATGGGTGTCATGGGCCTTATTCATCGTAACCACGTCGGGAATCAGGCGGGTCGAGCCGACAAAGCCCGTGAAGTCCGTGACCATGTTCAATCCGCCCGCGCTGCGGATGAGAAAGCTCGCGTGGCCGACATAATGCAGATCTACCGTCTCGGGCGGCACCTCCCGCAGGGACGCGCGGTGCAGATATTCAATACCATCCGTCGCATCCGCGAGAGCGTGACAATGGCTTGGGATGCGCGTGGTCATTGCGTCCTGCGCAAAGGCAGGGGCGGAAAACAGCGCAAGTGCGAGAGTCAAACGAAGCAGCATAGCATCAGCCTAACATCGGTCTTTACAATCTCAAAACATAACTGCCCTCTGCGACATTCCGCCCCGACACCTGCTGAAATTTTTAAGCGCGCCACCCAGCGCACCGCCGTGAGCAATTATTTCAGCAACAAATGCATGCGCACAGGTTCATTTCACGTTCGTGCCCCACCCACATTTCCGTGTGCTCACATTCCGTCACGGGCAATTCATTTGAGCGGAGCGGAAATTTGGCCCATCTAGGATGCAGACACCAGCAACACTGAAAGGAAGATACCATGAAGCCCATCTTCACCACTTTTGCGGCACTGACCCTTGCAACCGGCCTTGCCCTTGCAGGTTCCGCCGCCACCGCAGACAGCAACAAGATCACCTACAAGCAGAACGGCACAACATGGAGCACCTCAAATAACATCAGTGTTTTTGGGTCAAATGGGCGGGACCGATCCTATAGCGAGCACCGTCATGCAGGCCACTTCGGCGCACCGTTTCTAGGCAGCTATGGCCGCGACGGGACGTATAATAAACCAGTGTATGACGCCCTGCGCGCAAATGACCGCCGCAGCAAAACACAGGTCGATCTAGGCAGCAACTAAGCCTACGTTCAGGTGGCGGTCGTTTTCCCCCGGCGATCGCCCCGTAGCGCCGCATAAAGAACATGCGTGCGCCAGCGTCCGTCAATCTGCAAATAGCTTTGCGCTACGCCCTCATATTTGAAACTCGAGCGTTCCAGCAACCCACGCGATGCGGCGTTCTCGGGCAAGCAGGCAGCCTCGATACGGCTCAGCTCGAGATGACTAAACGCATAGTGCACCACTGTTTCGATTGCTTCGCGCATGTACCCTTGCCGCGCAAATGCCTCTCCAGTCCAATATCCCAGCGTCCCCGCCAAGGCAGGCCCACGGCGGATATTGTCGAGGGTGATCGCCCCCAACAGCATATTATCCTCGCGCCGTACCAAGAACAGCGGCATGGCCGTGCCTGCGTTGATCGAGCGGTTGGCCCAATAGACGCGGTTGGAAAAGGCTTTGCGGCTCAGATGGTCTGGCGACCATGCAGGCTCCCACGGCGTGAGAAACTCACGACTTGCACTGCGCAGCGCGACCCACGGGCGAAAATCCTGATGGGCGGGCGGGCGCAGGGTCATCCGCTCCGTCTCGATCGTGAGTTTGCGCCGCAAAGACAGCATCAGGCCGCGCGCCTTGCCTCTAGCTCTTTGAGCGTTGGCGCTTTCTCAACAGGGCCGTAGAGCGCCAATGCTGCGGGGGCGGTCGCCGCCATCCGCTCTGCAAAATCGCGCACATCCCCTGTGGTAACAGCATCAATCTGGGCGATGGTCTCTTCCAGTGGCGGAATACGGTCCCAAATCTGAATGAGCCGCGCGAGACGCTCTGCGCGGTTGCTTGGTGACTCCAATCCCATTAACAGCCCTGCTTTCATCTGCGCACGCGCACGGGCGACTTCGGCGGCAGACATATCGGTTGCTGCGCGCTTCATCTCGTCGATCGTGATCCCCGCAAGCTCGGACAGTTGATCGCCGCTGGTTCCTGCATAAACTGTCATCATACCAGTATCGGCGTAAGCACCCGCTTGGGCAAAGATTGTATAACACAGGCCGCGGTTCTCACGGACCTCTTGGAACAGGCGGGACGACATACCGCCGCCAAGAGCGGAGGCATAAATCTGCGCTACATAGATATCATCAGCACGGTAGCCGGGCGACTCGAATCCAAGCGCGAAATGCGCCTGCTCCAGTTCTTTCACTTGGCGGTGCTCACCGCCCACAAATGCGCCGGGCAGCGCCTGCACCAGCGGCTTCGGCGCCATATCGCCAAACAGTTTTTCAGCCATCGCAACCAGAGCATCATGGTCAACTGCTCCCGCGGCAGAGAGTATCATCTGCTCGGGGCCGTAGTGCTGATCAATGAACCCCGTGAGGTCGGTGCGGTTGAAATTCGACACACGCTCGGTGGGGCCAAGGATGGTGCGGCCCATAGGTTGGTCGGGATAGGCTTGCTCTTGCAGCCAATCAAAAATCACATCGTCGGGTGTGTCGAGGGCTTGGCCGATCTCTTGCAGGATTACGCCGCGCTCCACCTCTATCTCTGCATCATCCATCACGGGGTTGCGCAGAATGTCCGCGATCACCTCAAGGCCGAGCGGCACATCGTTTTCAAGCACACGCACGTAATAAGCAGTGACTTCGCGTGAAGTATAGGCGTTGATATAGCCGCCCACATCTTCAATCGCTTCGGCAATTTGCAGCGCCGTGCGCGTCTTCGTCCCCTTAAAAGCCATGTGCTCAAGGAAGTGGGCGATGCCATTTTGCGCGGGTGTCTCGTGGCGGCCACCTGCCCCCACCCAAACACCAATGGAAGCAGACGCTAGGCCCGGCATATGTTCTGTTACGATACGAAAGCCATTCGACAGGCGGTGCGTTTGCAGTGTCACTGAGCAATCAGTCCTTTAATTTGAGCTTTAAGCGCTTCGAGGTCATTTGGCACACGGGTCAAACGCTCGGGGCGGTCATAGAGGTCGGCCATGCGCGGAGGCAACGGCGGGCGGATGCCCGTTGCTGCTTCAACCGCGTCGGGGAATTTCGCGGGGTGTGCCGTGGCCAGCGTAATCATCGGCGTGGCAGGATCGCGCATTTCGTTTGCGACCTTCACGCCAACGGCGGAATGAGGGCACAGCAGCTCTGCGCTGTTCGCCAGCACGTTTGTGATTGTAGCCGAAGTTTCTTCCTCGGATGCGCGGCCAGAGGCGTAATGCTCGGACAGCACCTGTGCTGCGCCCTGAGATACATCAAACCCGCCCTGCCCCAACTCTGTCATCAGTTGCGCCACGGCACCCCCGTCACGGTCATAGGCATCAAACAACGCGCGCTCGAAGTTGGAGCTGACCTGAATGTCCATGGACGGGCTGATCGACGGGTGCACGGTATCTTTGTGATAGCCGTGACCGCTGAGGCAGCGGTGAAGAATGTCGTTCTGGTTGGTCGCCACGATCAACTGGTCTATTGGTAGACCCATCTTCTTGGCGATGTAGCCTGCGAAAATGTCACCGAAGTTACCAGTCGGCACCGTAAAACTGACTTTCCGATCCGGCGCACCAAGGCTGACAGCGGAGGTGAAGTAGTAGACCACTTGCGCCAGCACACGGCCCCAGTTGATCGAGTTCACACCGGCCAGCTTAACCCCGTCGCGGAATTCGAAGTCGTTGAACATATCCTTGAGGCGCGCTTGGCAATCGTCAAAATCACCATCCATAGCCAGCGCATGTACGTTGCTCTCGCTTGGTGTGGTCATCTGGCGGCGCTGCACTTCGGAAACGCGGCCATGGGGATAGAGGATCACCACATCCACGTTATCAAGGCCGCGGAACGCCTCAATCGCGGCCGAGCCTGTGTCGCCGGATGTCGCACCAACAATCGTCACCCGTTCGCCCTTACGGCCCAAGGCAAGCTGGAACATCTGTCCTATCAGCTGCATGGCGAAATCTTTAAACGCCAGCGTCGGCCCGTGGAACAGCTCTAGCAGGAAATGGTTGGGTGCGAGTTCTTTGAGTGGCGCGCGGCTGTCGTGACCAAAGTTGGCGTAGGCTTTTGCAATCAGATCGCGAAATTCATCATCGCTGAATGTATCGCCAATAAACGGGCGCATCACCGTATAGGCAACCTGCTCATACGACTGCCCCGCCATTGCGGCAATGTCATCACGGCTCAGCTGCGGGATACTCTCGGGCACATACAATCCGCCATCACGGGCAAGGCCCGTCAGCATCGCTTCCTCGAAACTCAATATCGGCGCAGTGCCACGGGTAGAGATATAGCGCATCGGTCAGCTCAATCGTTTAGGGCGCGGCGGGCGCGCATGGTGAAGGCAAAGGTCATGGCAAGCCAGATTGCAGCAAGCGAGAACCACGTAATCGCGTAGGAAAGGTGGTCGTTTGGAATCGCCGTCGTGTCAACCGGTAGAGGGCTGATTGGCGCATCGTTAAAGGAGGTTTTTTTGGCCACAACAAGCACCGGCTCTGTCTTGAGCGCTTCTGCCATGTCATCAATTTCACGCGCAAACCAGATGTTCTTTGCAATGTCAGGGGCAGGTGTGAAACCGTCCGTTTCCTGCGGCCATTGCAGATTACCTCGCACAGTGACGGAACCTTCATGACTGGGAACATTCGGTTGATCCACAGGCGTAAATCCACGGTCCAGCAGCACGCGACGCCCCCCCATATCAAACGCAGAGATAATGCGGTAACCAGCGCCAATCTCTTTTTGGCTGACCAGCACACGCAGGTATGTCGGGTCTAGAACGCCTCTGACTTCCACAGGCAAATACGCATCGTTCACCGGATCCAGCACATCGGGCAACGGGATCGG
>RCND010003234.1_pt1 | contig 10306 bp, 8 predicted proteins | sample 2041351 | NCBI WGS metagenome assembly RCND01 (sample SAMN09708230, study PRJNA481090) | Marine sediment metagenome, whole genome shotgun sequencing project. | biome: marine sediment; feature: ocean; material: sediment; isolation source: Sewage treatment plant 12B marine sediment (STP12B) ...
GTACCAACTGATTGGGCCATTCACATGATGGGACATGAATTGACGGCTTTGTATGGGATAGATCACGCTCGTACTTTGGCAATTATCGCCGAAAGTCATTATACTTATAATTTAGAAAGCAAGAAGGAAAAGTTAGCCCAATATGCAGAACGCGTTTGGAATGTTGTTGAAGGCTCTACGGAAGAAAAAGCAAAAGCTGGGATTAAGAAAACAACTGAATTTTTCCAATCTTTAGGGATTAAAACAAAGCTTTCAGAATATACTAAAGAATATGATGGGACAGCTCAAATCATCTCTAAGCGCTTTACAGATCGTGATTGGAATGGGTTAGGTGAATACGGAAAACTCACTCCTCAAGACGTTGAAAAAATTGTTGAAATGAGCTATTAAAAAAATCCCCTCATGCCATTACAGAGCGGCCTGTGGTGAGCGTAGTCGAACCAAGCAAGAAGTAAGAGGGTTTGGGGTGTTTTTTTTTGAGAAATAGAGTTCATGTTTTTATTGAAGTCATAAGCTAAACTCAAATTACAAACGATGAAAAAAGTCAACAAAATGTGTCAAAGTTGTGGGATGCCTTTGAATAAGGATCCGCAAAATGGCGGAACAAACGCTGATGGAACCAAAAATTTAGAATACTGCAGTTATTGTTATCAAGATGGTGGTTTTCTTTATGATGGTACAGTAAGTGAATTTCAAGATTTTTGTAAACAAAAAATGATTGAAGGCGGACACTCAAAATTTACATCTTGGTTATTTACCAGAGGAATGAGTCGATTGGGAAGATGGAAACAGAAGTAAATTATGGAAAAAATTATTCAATTAACACCCGAGAATATTGCTACTGAACATATATGTTGTGCCTTTTCAGATAAAAAATGTACTGATAGTTATCAGGCAAAAAAGAACTGGCTAAAAAAAGAGTTTGAAAATGGCTATGTTTTTAGAAGAATTGATGCTCGAGCAAAGGTTTTTATTGAATATGTACAAGCAGAAAAAGCTTGGATTCCCGTGGATGCGCCAAATTATCTTATGATAAACTGTTTTTGGGTTTCGGGTAGATATAAAAAAAACGGATATGGAAAATCCTTATTGCAATTTGCCATAGATGATGCTATAAAAAAAGGAAAAAGTGGGTTAGTTACGGTTGTTGGAACAAAGAAGTATCACTTTATGAATGACACTAAGTGGTTGCTAAGACAGGGTTTTGAGATATGTGAAAGTACCGTTTCAGGATTTAGTTTATTAGTAAAAAAGCTAGACCAAAATGCAAATACCCCAAGTTTTAAAGAGTCAGTAAAAAGTAGTGAAAGTCTAAATAAAAAAGGAATAGTAGTATATTACTCCAATCGCTGTCCGTATTCGGAGTTTCATGTTACCAAATCTTTAATGGAAACCGCAAAGAAGCGAAATATTCCCCTAGAGATTGTGAAATTAATAACAATGGAACAAGCGCAGGACGCACCAACTCCAGCAACAATATTTAGTCTTTTTTATAATGGGAAATTTATTACAACCGATATAAGTATTTGTATGGACAGTCGATTTGATAAAATCTTAGAAAAACCCTTGAAATAATAGTTACCAGAATGAAATTCAATGAATTAGAGGTAACTCTGACTTAATTCTAAAAACACACCCCAAACCCCTCTCAAGAGGGGAATTTAATTAGTTTTTAATTCTAAAAATATCTATTGCACCATTATTATTTGTAATGAGCAACAACTTATTGCCATCAGCTCCTGAAAGTACTAGGTTTTGTTTGGCATTACCGGTAGTTGATAATCCAGACTTGTTGGATTTTATACTAGTAAACTTTCCGTTATTATATTGCAATACGGTACCATATGAAGCATCATACCGTTGGGTTTCAACTTCTGCCTCAAAAGTATTTCCAATGGCTATGATTTCATTTTTCTTATCGGCATCAATATCAATAAAATTGAAAGAATGAATAGGAGAAAATTGTGCTTCATTAGGAAGTTTCACGATTTTAAAACCAGCTTCACCCAGATTTTCTAAAAATACATTATGTAAAATGTCTGCTTGATAATGCAAGGCATTTTCTAGATTTTCTTCCCCAAAAATATCATCAAGTTTTGCTTCAGCAAACTCATTGTAAGTTGGAAATTTTTCTGACACAAAAGGCATTTGTTGTGTGGAGCATTCTTTTCCTCGAGCAGGAACGAGAGCACCCTTATAAGTACCTGAAAGCACTACATCATAGGTGCCATTTGCATCAAAGTCGTCACAAAAAACATGGAATTCTTTCTTTTTATTTACTTTGAATTTAGCATTCCCGCTTAAATTTCCAATAAAATAGTCTAAATCTCCATCATTATCTATATCGTTTTCAGCTAAGCCAAACCACATTCCGGTTGAATTTTCTAAACCGGCGATATTTGTATTTGTAAATACGCCACCTTGATTGTTGAAGAACTGAATTTTCGACCATTCACCTGCTACCAATAAATCTTTATCACCATCTGCATCATAATCTGTGAACAACGCGTTAGAAACCATTCCTACATTTTCAAGTTCGGGAGCAACTTCTTTTATTTGATCAGTGAATACGCCATTTTCATTGATTAAAAAATATGATTTCGGGGCATAAGGATATTTGTTTGGAATTACATTTCCACCGACAAATAGATCTAAATCTCCATCCTTATCTATGTCATTTGCAATCACTGAATGACCACTTGATGTTATTTTAGGTAGCGCTTTGGAGGCTTTAGAAAAGTTTCCCTTGCCATTATTTAAATACAGACGATCTTGGTACATATCACTTTCAGCCGGAAAAGAAGTATCGCCACTCACCACATATAAATCTAGATCCTTGTCGTTATCTGCATCGAAAAACAGTAATCCTAGGTCTTCGTGTAATTTATCTTTTTCAAAATCAAGCATTTGTTTTTTTGAAAATTTACCTTCCGTATTTTGCAAATACAAAGTAGTGCTTTGTCCACTCGCTCCTCCTATAATTAAATCTTCCAGACCATCTGCATTTACATCTGCTTTCGCAAGAAAAGGACCTTTATTAGATTGTGTATAGGGCAGTAAGACTTGTTCGGCATATTCATCAAATTCATTTTCTTTATGTTTGAAATCAATTCCCAAAGAAGCATTATCTACCTTCTCTACTAGTGTTTCAATTAAATTTTCTTGGATATTGTTGCTTTCGGAATTGGCATAGGAAGCAGTAATCACTTGATTTGCTTTAATGTCTTTTAACAGAGTTACTTTATCATCTGGCCAAACAATTCGAATTGAATCAACTTTTTTAATTTGGCTTAAACCAAAATTCATACGAGCATGAACAGCGGACATGTAACCTCTTGAGAGATATAATTCTTGCATTTGTTGTAAATCATCAGCAAACACATAAGCTTTCGTTCCTAAAGCCAATACATTTTCTTTCGGACCTTTCAGCTTTATTTGTAAATAGTTGTTATTGCTGTTGTTTTGAAAAACAAAAGCTTTTCCTAACATGTTATTTGTTACCAAATCCAAATCCCCATCATTATCTAAATCTGCATAGGTAGTACCGTTTGAAAAAGAAGGTTCATCAAGACCCCATTCTTTTGCTTTGTTTTTAAATGTTAAATCACCCTGATTCTGAAATAAATAATTACTGATTTTTGTTCCTGGAATCATTCCCAAAACTTCATCAATTGTCATAGATTCCCCTAGGGTGTTTTTTTCTCTTAAGCGAACTTTAAAATCACTATTGGTAATGTCATTTATGATGCCGTTGGAAACAAATAAATCTTTAAACCCATCATTATCAAAATCAGTAAAAAGCGCGGCCCAACTCCAATCAGTTTTAGCGACATTTGCGATTTGTCCAATTTCACTAAAAGTATTATTTCCATTATTTAATTGCAAGACATTAGCCATATACTGATGATGGTAACCAACTTTAACCATGTTTTTGAAATTGCTAGTACTCATGGAAGCCATATTTTTTTTGCTTCTGGCATGGTCCGGTGGCGTCATTTCCATCACGGTCAAATCGGGTAATAAGTCGTTGTTGAAATCGGCATAGTCAGACCCCATACTACTAAAAGAAATATGCCGAATTTGATCATGAATTTTATTTGTAAAAGTGCCATTTTGGTTATTGATATACAGTACATCCGGTTCTAAATAATCATTAGCCACATAAATATCGGGCCAGTTGTCGTTATTGAAATCACCAATAGCCGCACTCAAACCCCAAGCTTTATTGTTTAAGCCAGCTTCGCTTGTTATATTGGTGAATTTGCTTCCATCATTTCTATATAATTGATCGGAGTATTCGTAAATGATATTGTTTTGAATTTTACCACTAATCTTAGTGTTATTTTTAAAATCTGCTCTATGATTTACCAAGTACATATCGAGATCTCCATCTTTATCCATATCTAAAAAGTACGATTGAATTGAAAACCCCTCAAAATCTAATCCCCATTTTGCAGCTTCCTCTTTAAATGTGTTGTTCTTTTGATTAACAAAAAGTTTGTTTCTTCGCAGTTCATTGTTTTCTAAAGATGCCGATTTGCAGACATAAAAATCCAACCAACCATCGTTGTTAATGTCAATTGTGCTTACTCCGGTTGTCCATCCTTCTAAATCCGCTACTCCTGCACTTTTGGTAATTTCTTCGAAAACGAAATCTCCTTTGTTGAGATACAACTTATTCTCTTTTTGATTAGATGTGAAATACAAATCTAACAATCCATCATTGTTTATATCTCCAGCAGCAACTCCACCACCAATATTAATATAGGCATAATTTAAAAAATTAAAATCGAGTGTTTCTTTGATGTTATTTACAAAGCTTATACCCGTTTTTTCTGAATCTAATTGTGTAAAACCCCTATAAACATCTTTTTGAGATGGGTTTTCGTTTTCTGTATTGCAAGAAAATAAACCGAATAAGAATAGACTGACCCCTAGAATTTTTTTCATTGGTAAATTATTGAAAATCATATAGTAAAAAAGAAAAATTGATTGATTGCCAAATGTATTAATTTTTTTAAAACCTACTATATTATAATTTCCATATAAAAAATCACATCATGAATATTGTAAGTATGCCTTACCGAACAATCTTTAAAAATTATTCAGGGTTGCAAAGAGTAGTAAGAAATAACGAACACTACAAACTTGAAAAACTATTCTTATAATTAAGTTGATTTAACATAAAAATAAAGAACTTTGCCCTTCTATATTTTAGAAGGGCTTTGTGTTTTTAGCTCATTAAATAGTACTCCAGAAAACCATGCTTAAAAAAGCGATTTTATATATGCTCATCAGCGCCTTGGCGTTTACACTGCTCAATGTTTTTGTAAAATATTTAGTAAGCTTTGATACTTTTCAAATCGTCTTTTTTAGATCTATTGGATCCTTAGTTTTCACCATGAGCTTTTTGTTGAAAAATAAAATTTCAATCTTTGGAAATAGTAAAATGCTCCTGATAATTCGAAGTTTAGTAGGATTGACTGCGATGACATTATTTTTTATGTCTCTTAAATATTTAACGGTTGGCTCTGCCGTTTCATTACGATATATTGCACCAATTTTTGCAACTTTTTTTGCATTAGTATTGCTGAAAGAGAAAATTAAAAACCTACAATGGATATTTTTGGGTATTGCGTTTTTAGGCGTGTTAATTTTAAAAGGATTTGATGCAGAAATCAATACTGTTGGTTTTATTTATGCTATTGCTTCTGCATTTTTCAGTGGTTTGGTATTTATCATTATCAGAAAAATAGGAGACAAGGACCATCCTATTGTAATAGTCAATTATTTTATGGGTATAGCCACCCTAGTTGGCGGTGTTTTAGCGATTCAAAATTGGAGAACTCCAGTTGGAGTAGAATGGTTGCTTTTGATGAGTTTAGGCGTGTTCGGTTTTTTTGGTCAGTTATACCTGACAAAGGCATTTCAAATGACAGAGACCAACCAAGTGGCGCCATTTAAGTATTTAGAAGTGATTATGACTATGTTAATTGGTCTATTTTGGTTTGGAGAAACCTACACCTTATGGAGCGTCTTAGGTATTTTATTAATACTTGTAGGACTAACGAGTAACGTATTGGTTAAAAGAAATAAGAAAATTAAAAACATCTTTAAAAGGAGTAATTATACAAGATAACCTCTTTTAACACACTCCTAATCCCCTCTTACTTCGGCTTCGCTCAGTACTGGCAAGAGGGGAATAATTTATTTCACTTTATCAATCCACTTATTAATCCATTTTTCAGTAACAGCAACCGCAACGACTTCTCCTTTTGCACAGAGTTCGTCATCACCAAAAAGTGCGACACTTACACTTACTCGATTTTTCTCAATTTTTATAATACTGGCTCTCAATTTTATGCTGCTTTTTAAAGGAAGGGGTTTAAGATAATCTACATGAAGGGATGCGGTCACACATCTTATTTCAGGCTTTGTATCCATCGCACGGTTTTCTTTTTTATAAAGTGCCGCCGCCGCCGTACCGGTAGAATGACAATCGATTAATGAAGCAATTAACCCGCCATACACATATCCAGGAAGTGATGTATGATAGGGTTTTGGTACGTATTCGGCAATGGTTTCTTCGCCATCCCAATAACTTTTAATTTGATGACCGTGTTTATTCAGTCCACCACAACCATAACAATGGTTAAAATCGTCTGGATAGTAATCCTGAAATGCTTTTATTTTCATTTCTTTTAAATATTTATGTTTGAAAGAATTCTAGTTTTTCGTGTTTACAAGACACGGGTACTTTTGATGTAATGAATATTTCTTTGTTTCAAATAGTCGAGTATAAACGTATAACAAATAGCGTGTTTTCCAATAAGTTCTGGAGGAAAAACGCCTTTTTCTGAAAACAATCCTGCTAAAAACATATTGGTAGTTGCAGTTGCTGTATAGCCAGTGGTTCTTGCCATAGATGAAGTCTTAGTTTTGTTACAATATTCATCGTGTAAATTGTAAATAACCTCTTCAATTTCTCCTTTAGAGTTTTTTCCTTTTAAGGTAATTCTCATTACGGTTAGTTCTTCTTCATTTTCCCCTAATTTCCATTCATTAAAGAGAATTTTAGAAGTGAAATCTATTGGTTTAATTGGAATTCCGTTGACAAGTATTTCTTCTTCATTAAAAAATCCACTTGCTTTCAATACCTTAATATATTCAACATGACTAGGATATCTAAGGGTTTTTTCTTTCATATTAGGGATATGAGGCATCGTGTAAATTATGGAACGCAAACCATCCGAATTAAATGATTCTAATGTACCTATTTTGTCGAAGACTACATATTCACAATCAGTTAAAGCATCTTGGACAAACTCTTTACCATCTTGCATTAATCTAGCGGGCCGCATGTACTCTTCTATTACATCGACAGGGGAAAAAGGTGCCTTATAGTAAAAGGGCCATTTTTTTTCTTTAGGCAGCCCACCTACGATACACTCAAAATCCGTGATTTTTAATTTTTCATTTTCAAAACCAAGAATCAAATTGCTCATTCCGGGAGCCACACCACAATCCACTATAGCGGTCACATTTTTTTCTTTTGCTAAGGCATCTAGTTCTAAAGCATTTTCAGAGAAAAATGAAATATCCACCACATTTTTACCTGCTTCAATGATTGCTTTTACCGTATTGAAACCCAAAAAACCAGGGACTGCACAAATAACAAGATCAAAGTTTTTAATAGTCTTTTTTAAGAAAGTAAAATCCGTAACATCTAATTGTTGTATTTGTATTTGTTTATTTTTTAGCTTTATGCTGTCCAGTACATTTTGGTTTAAATCAGTTACCGTAACTAGATGATCTTTAGATAAATCAATAGCAATAGCACTTCCCACCATTCCAGATCCTAATACAATTATTTTACTCATGATTATTAGTATTTAAAAACGAATCATTGCCATAAATTACACGAAGTTTATTGGGGATAATTTCAATTTTGTAGTTAGCATTTCCTAAATGTTCTCCATCAGCTTCTCCAGGTATTTTTCGTTTTGAACTGATTTGGATTTCTTTCCCAACAGCAGCCGAAACCCGATAATCTTTTACATATTTACCACTGTATAAACCGGAAATATTGGTAATGAGTCCCCAGAGATTTATTTTGCGAATTAATGTAATATTGAATTGACCATTTGTAGGAACCGCATAAGGAGATTGCATCATACCGCCACCGTTGTATTTTCCGATTCCAATGCTTGCCGTAAAAATAAGGTCATCAAAAGTATGCCCATTGACGACAATTTTCATGCGTTTCGTATTGTATTTAAGGTAGCTGTAAAGCAAAGCCCATAAATACAATTTTTTACCAGACCAACCTTTATCTTTTAAACTGTTGACTTTAGCCGCGACTACGGCATCAAAGCCAAAACCAGCCATATTTACGAAAAAACGTTGTTTTTCTCCTTTTTTGTTTTTGTAAACGATTCTTCCGACATCCTGAAAAACTGTTTTACGTTGTTGTACAATTTCAAGCGCTTTATTATAGTCATCGGGAATACCAAAAGTTCGAATCCAATCATTTCCGGTTCCAACCGGCAACATTCCTATCGTGATATCTGAAATAGCTACTTTATCTTGTAGGAAGATACCATTAACAACTTCGTTTAAGGAACCGTCACCACCTGCCACTAAAATATTCCGATAGCCTTCCAGTACATATTTTTTACTCAATTCAATAATATGACCGCCATATTCAGAAATGGCAAGCAAATGCTCCATATTGTAATCACCCAGCAAACGGATGATTTCTTCCATATCCCGCAATCCTTTTCTAGCACCTGCATGTGGATTTAAAATCACGAGCCATTTATTTTGTAGGTTATTCTTCATAAAATAAATTTCTTGATGCTAAGATACGAAATTGTTAGTATGAGAAATGTAACAGTATGCGCTGTATAATTAAAAAATTAATTTTAAAAAAAGACCTTATATTGCTGTAAAGTCTTTGTCTTCTGCTCCCCTTTTAGATTCGAACCAAGGACCACTATTAATACAAAATCACGTAGCTATGATTAGCTGTGTTAATCCTATCCTATTTTATAAGCTTTTTTACAATCATCTATCTAACTTTAGTTTGTACCATAATCTTGATGTATTGCTTGTTTAGGAGAATTCTTTCTAACAATACCCTTTCCTCTAATTTTTTTCTCAGGTCCCAAAACTCCACCTATAAGACCTCCTAAAGCTGTTAAGGATAATAGCACAAATGTGTTTTCAGGGGTATTTTGAAAAAACAAGCCAATTGCATTTATCGCTGATTCAAGATTGTTTGGCATAGGCATCCCTGAAGAGAAATATAAAAAAAGTAAAGGAATTAATGAGAAAAACAATCCACCTATAAAGCCTTTTATTCCACTCTGAAGCATTAAACCTGCCAATATTGATCCAATCAACCAGGAAATTGCAGACAACCAATCTCCATAAGATTGAAATGCATCCCATGGCGACATAAGATGTGTGAAGAAATCAATAGAATCTACATAGTCGGGTTTTAATGCTAAGCGACCTAAAACTAATATGGACAAGGCTATACTAGGTGCAATAAAAATTGCAGCTATAAAGCGACGAAACAAATACGCTAAAGCAATAAACAAAATAAGCCCAATAATAATAATAAGCACAAACACCCACCAAGGCAAATCTTGAAAAGGATGTCTGATACCTTCATCAATTAATTCTTCTTTCGCTAGAGTTATTTCTGGAAAAACAACAGTTGGAAGTAACGTATTGAATAAAACTTCAGGCTGGCATTGCGTTATACTACCCAGCACGCCTGTTGCATCAAAACTTGTAGATTGTCCTGCTTTAATTCGTCTTTTTTCCCCGGTATTGGTTAGGATATTCACACTACCATCTAACACATTGACTAGGGTGGTGCCAATTGCTGATATGTCCACTTGTGTTACGGTACCTTGTGGTGTTACTTTTCCGCCTGGTGTAATTAAATTGGCTGGGAAATCGATTGACACAATTCCTTGGTACACTTCAATTTCTGTAGGTGAGATAATACGTATCTCACAGGGTGCTTTCATGATCAAATTTCTGAGGTTTTTAAAATCAGATAAGTCGATGCCCACCATTCCTTTAGTCAGTTTTAACCGCTGATCATATAATGCAGACGTAACCTGAAAATTACCAAAATTAACCAACTTATCACCCACATAAAAGACGACTTCTTTTTCCTTATAAACTGGCGAAGCCGTAGCTACGGGTTTTAAATTGTTCACTCTATAACGTGATGCCAAAGCAAGCACATCGGAATGCCCTAATGCAGTTGGTATCATAAGTTTAGAGT
>RCND010002424.1_pt1 | contig 10303 bp, 10 predicted proteins | sample 2041351 | NCBI WGS metagenome assembly RCND01 (sample SAMN09708230, study PRJNA481090) | Marine sediment metagenome, whole genome shotgun sequencing project. | biome: marine sediment; feature: ocean; material: sediment; isolation source: Sewage treatment plant 12B marine sediment (STP12B) ...
AATCAATGGAAGAATCCTGATATTGTCAATTATGAAGCTAATAAAGTTTTGGTTATAGGTATTACTTCTGATTTGGATTCAAGAAAAATCTACGAACAAGCATTGGTCAATTCCTTTGATAAACATGACGTTAATGCCGTAAAAAGTATAGACTTCTTTGAAAAGTCCTTTTCCGAAGCCAAGAAAACGCAAGAGCAACTAAATGAAATTGAAAGTCAGTTATTGGGAGCAGGTTTCGACACCGTACTTTTTTCATTAGTAACAGGATCTGAGAATAAAGTAACAACTGTCCAATCATTTAAGGATATCCATAAATCCATGGGTGGTTTTATGGATTATTATTATAATAATCAAAATGTTTTTTATGAAGAATATAGTCGCGAGATCTACCAGGTTTATCATACAGAAACTGTCTTGTATTGTATTTGCCCAGGTAAGGAGCGGGAGTTAATATGGAAAGGAGCAATAGATATTGTTGATGCACTTAAATTAGAGCGATCTGTTGCAGATTATGTAAAGGTGCTCACTAAGAAGCTAAAGGAACAGAAGTTATTAATCCTAGAATAGGTTTTAATAAATTAAGGATTCATTACTAACAATGGTACTTTGCTGTTGTAGGTTATATTAGAGATTTTCGACCCAAAAATAATACGGTCTATGAAACTCTCTTTTTCAACAAACAAGGCATGTAGTTCTACTGGTATGAGTTGTTGAAATGTCTCAATTGCATAGGGAAAAGGAACCTTTTTTATTTCGAATTTCTTAAAATCAAATTCATAGAGTATATCTTTAATAGATAAGTCGTCTTCGTCTTCTTTTGACTGATTTGCTTCTTCTGTTATTTCAAGCACGTCAAGCTCTGGCTCATAGATTCTCAAGATACTCATCAATGGTTTTAGTCCAGAATAGCAAGTTTTCATTCGAGAATGAATGGAAAATAATATTCTTTTAATTTTGCTGAAACTATATTCTTCAGGAACAGCGATAATGGGACAATTAATGTTTCGAATTACCTTTATTGTGTTACTTCCGAAGATTACTTCTTTTGCTCCTGTTGCGCCATTTGTCCCCATTATAATTAAATCAATTTCATGCAATTTTACCGCTTGGCGAATAGCATCGGTAAAAACATCATAGTCCAACTGCCCTATAAACTCAATTTTCTTAGAAGAGTTTTCTATTTGTAATCTTTTAACAAGTTTTTCAATTTTAAATTTATTGTCCTGAAGCACCGCCTTATAAACTGAATCGGAAGGGGAAGAAGTCATTAATTCACTTGTTGTAAAATCTGATATTTTTTCAACGTTAAGTATATGAAATTTTATTTCAGAATTTGCAAATAATTTGACAGCATAGTCAATGGCATTTATTGAATTTTCTGAAAAGTCTGTGGGTAGGAGAATATTTTTCATTTCAGTATAACTTTCTAATCAAACTTAATCGAAATAGAGGACCGAAACTATGACTTTTGTCAAGATGAAAGAAGCAAGAAGTGAAAAGTTCAAATGATCAATAAGCAATGATCAATAAATAATAACCCAGAACCAGAATAAAGAAAAGTCTTATCTCTGATACCATGATGGCTCTGCCTCGAAGTGGTTCATTCAATCAATTTCCCCTCAGCTAGGTCTTTCAGCTTAATAGTTTTGAAACTATTTCTTAACGATTCTTTTTGGGAAGTTATCAAATGATGGATAGGGCAAGGGTTTTTATTGTCACAGTTGTCAAAATTTAGGATACAAAGTTGTAATATGTCTTTGCCTTCTATCTCCACGATAATATCTAAAACTGATTTTTCACCTTGAGCTTCTGTTATAAAATAACCGCCGTTGCGCCCTTTAATAGATGATAAATAGTCTTTTGCTGTTAGTTGCTGTAAAATTTTAGATAGATAAGGCTGCGGAACCTCCGTTGCTTTTGCCAAATGTTTCACTAATATCTTATTTTCTTCCGAAGAATGATTAACAAGATGTAAAAGGGCTTTCACCGCATATTTTGAAGAATTTGACAGCATTTTAGAAGTATAAAACATTAATAATACTTGACAAATATAATAAAAGACTAAAATATCTTTTTATGACTTATATCATATTTTAAACTCCATTCATCTGGTATTTTTGACCAAATAAATACTGATAAAATAAGTCTTAGTTATTCTAACCTTTATTTTATTGCTATTTTTGACCAAATAAATACTAATAAAATAAACCATGAAATACCTAATTAAGACACTAGCGATAATCTTTGTTTTATCCTTAATGAGCTGCGGAGGCGGCGATGAAAAAAAGGAGAAAAAACAAGTAAAGATTGGAGGCGCCAAAACTGAAACTACAAAAAAGGCAACTCCAGCCTCTGATGAAGTTCCTGCTTCAAAGCGAATTACTTTAGATAATAAGGGAGTGGGTAAAGTCAAAAAATTAGAACTCAGCCCGACTATAGATCAAGCAATGGTTGATAGAGGTGCAGCATTATTTAAAACCAACTGTACGGCCTGTCATAAAATTAGCAAACGTTTTATTGGACCATCTCCAACAGGTATTATGGAACGTAGGAGTCCAGAATGGATTATGAATATGATTTTGGATCCTAGCTTGATGACAGTAGAAGATCAATGCGCAAAAGACCTATTAATAGAATTTAACGGGGCAGCAATGGCAAACCAAAACATGACTGAACCTCAAGCCCGAGACATTTTAGAATATTTCAGAACCTTAAAATAATAACCATATGAAACCAATTAAAATGAAACTAAGCATTGTATTAGCAATGCTGTTAGTAAGTTTTGCTAGCTGTAAAAATGAAACCAAGCAAGACGCAACGACCAACGCTCAAGATGCTTCCGAAGCTCCAACTAGTCAAAAAGGACAAGCCTTTATTGCGGACGATGGCTCTACGCCTAATGTGTTACAAATCGCGATTGGCTCACCAGACCACACAACACTGGTTGCTGCGGTACAGGCTGCAGGTTTAGAAAATGCCTTAGTAAATGCTGGCCCATTAATGGTGTTTGCACCTACCAATGAAGCTTTTGCTGCTTTACCAGAAGGTACAGTTGAAAATTTACTGAAACCAGAAAATAAAGAGACACTCGCCGCTATTTTAAAACACCACGTAACTGCTGGTAACTACTCTAAAAAGTTTTTAAAGAAGTTCACCAAACTAGGACAGGCAGATGACACAAATGTTACCGTAGAGGTAATAGGTGATGATGTATTTGTAGGTGGTGCAAAAATCCTCGGAAGTGTAAAAGCCGGTAACGGTATTGTACACGTGGTAGACAAAGTGATTTTACCAGATTCCAACTAAAAACTAACTAATCCTTAATAAAAAATAGAACAATGAAAACATTTAAATATCATATCCTCTCACTTGTTGGCGCCCTTGCGCTTCTTACTAGCTGCGGGAACAATAATGGCGCAGGATCTAACGGTGCCCTGAATTCGAGTGCCGCCGAAAAAGTATACGTAGCGCCTGGAGAACAAGATGAGTTTTACGCATTTTTGTCTGGCGGATATAGTGGTAACCTAACGGTTTACGGTTTACCTTCAGGACGTATGTTTAAAGAGATTCCGGTTTTCTCTCAATTCCCTACTACCGGTTATGGATATTCAGAAGAAACTACACCCATGTTGGAAACCTCACACGGTTTCATTCCTTGGGACGATTCTCACCACCCAGACATCTCCCAAACAAATGGAGTGCTAGATGGAAGATGGATATTTATAAATGGAAATAACACTCCTAGAATTGCAAGAATTAGTCTCACTACATTCGAAACTGTAGAAATTATAGAAGTCCCTAACAGTGCGGGTAATCATAGTTCTTCCTTTATTACGGAAAACACGGAGTATGTGGTAGCAGGAACGCGGTTCTCGGTACCTGTTCCTCAAAGAGATATGCCTATTAATGAGTATAAAAGTAATTTTAAAGGTGCTTTGTCTTTTATTAGCGTAGATCCCGAAAGCGGTCATATGGATATCAAGTTTCAATTACTGATGCCTGGTTTTAACTACGACCTTTCACATCCAGGACGTGATAAATCTCACGGTTGGTTCTTCTTTACTACGTATAATACTGAAGAATCAAATTCTTTGTTAGAAGTAAACGCGTCACAAAATGATAAGGATTTTATTGCAGCCGTAAACTGGAAGAAGATTGAAGAATATGTAAATAATGGTGGAGGTACAAAAATGCCTGCGAACTATGCACATAATCTGTACGATGAGGAAACCCATACGGGTAAAAGTACAATGAATAAAGAGGTTTTAACTGTAGATCCTTTAGACGTACCCGGAGCAGTATTCTTTTTACCTACTCCAAAATCACCTCATGGTTGCGACGTAGATCCAACTGGTGAGTATATTATTGGAAACGGTAAATTATCTGCAGATCTAACAGTACACTCCTTCACTAAAATGTTAGATGCAATAGAAAATAAAAAGTTTGACGGCGAAGCCTATGGTATTCCTATTTTAAAGTTCGAAGATGTACTCGCGGGTACTGTTAAGAGTGGTGGCTTAGGTCCATTGCATACCGAGTTTGATGGTAAAGGAAATGCTTACACTACTTTCTTTATCTCTTCGGAAGTGGTAAAATGGAAATTAGGCTCTTGGGAAGTAATAGATCGAAAACCAACTTTTTATTCAGTAGGACACCTTATGATTCCGGGTGGAAATTCAAGAAAACCTTTCGGCAAATATGTGGTAGCAATGAACAAAATCACAAAGGATAGATATTTACCAACAGGTCCGGAGATGGAACACTCAGCTCAATTATATGATATCTCTGGTGAAAAAATGGAATTGCTATACGATTTCCCAACGCACGGTGAGCCTCACTATGCGGCAGGTATTCCTGCTAGTATACTAGCGCCAAAATCACAAAAGATATATAGACTGGATGAGAATAAACACCCCTATGCGGTGCTAAGTCCAGACGAAGCACGAGTGGAGCGAAAAGGAAAAGAAGTACACATTTATATGTCTACCATCCGTAGTCACTTTACACCAGATAATATTGAAGGTGTGAAAGTAGGTGATAAAGTATATTTCCATATCACGAATCACGAGCAAGATTTTGATGTACCCCACGGTTTTGCTATGATAGGACAAAATTCTTCGGAATTATTAGTAATGCCTGGTCAAACGAAGACTTCTGTCTGGGAGCCTAAACAAGTAGGAGTATGGCCGTTCTACTGTACAGATTTCTGTTCAGCGTTGCACCAAGAAATGCAAGGTTATGTTCGGGTTTCTCCAGCGAATTCGAATATCGAAATAAGCTATTCCTTAGACGGAGAATAATAGCTGTAAACTAATTAAAAAGCAGATAGTTTGGTTACACTAGGCTATCTGCTTTAAATTAGCAGCTTTAATTTCAATTCTACACCCTATTAAAAATACGACATGAAAAAGGCAAGTATTCTCATGATTATTGGAGCATTCCTATTATTGGGCTTATTTAAGTTCCCATTATGGAATATCATGCTTGGAGCACCCCAATATCCTGAACCGTTAGGTTTAAATATTTTTATAACTGGTATTGAAGATATGAATGAATTTGACATCAAAAACATTGATGGACTGAATCACTACATAGGTATGAAAACACTACCCAAGCCAGAAGATATGTGGGAATTTAGTGTATTTCCTATCGTGATTAGTGGGATGGCGGCCTTGGGTATCCTTATCGGTTTACTAGGGTATTTCAAAAAAGTAAGTTACAAATGGTTTTTGGGATGGTTTGTAATCATGTCGATTCTTGGTATCTTGGGAATGTATGATTTTAATGCATGGATGATAGACTACGGAACAAATTTAGATCCCAACGCTATCATGAAATTACAAAATGCAGATGGCACGCCTATGAGCTATAAACCACCCTTATTCGGACATCAAAAACTATTAAACTTTGATGCATACTCGTATCCACGATTGGGAGGTTATTTAATGGGCGTAGGAATGTTTACCGTTTTATTCGCATATTTCATTGGAAAGCGAGCAAAAACTGCAAAATCATGAGGCAGATTGTTAGGTATGCAGGCGTCCTTTTAGGCTTGCTTGCCATCATGGGTTGCAGTAATTCGCCCAAGCCCATAGATTATGGGAATGATGGCTGTCATTATTGTAAAATGACCATTGTAGATAAGATTCATGGCGCTGAACTCATCACAGACAAGGGTAAAGTCTTCAAGTTTGATGCAACAGAATGCATGCTCAACTATGTAGCAGCTGGAAATGAGGCTGAAGTAGCTAGCTTTTTGACCAATCATTATGAATCGCCCACAGCCTTGATCTCTGCCACGGAAGCCACTTTCTTAATTAGCGAAAATCTTCCAAGTCCGATGGGCGCATATTTAACAGCCTTTGAAGACGCGGCACAGGCCGAAAAAGTAAAGGCCGAAAAAGGTGGGGAACTCTATACCTGGGAAGCGTTGAAAACGCATTTAATGAAATAGTATCGATTTTCAAATCGGAAATTTCTAGAAACAATTCATAACTAATGCTGGTTTAAAAATTCAGTATCTTATATTCGTAAACGATGTATCTACTGAAAAAATGCACCTGTGTTATCTTCTTCCTTTGCGCAAATCTCATTGCTGCAAAAACAATTGAGGTTTGTAAAAACTGCGAAATTAATTCGCTAAAATCGGCTATTGCTTTAGCAACTTCAGGAGATACCATTCTAGTTAAAAAAGGTACATACAAAGAGTTTAATATCTTGGTTGATAAACCACTAACTATAAAAGGCGAAGGCTATCCCATTATTGATGGCGAAGATAAAGGGGAAATTATTCGAATAACGGCGGATAATGTAACGATCGACGGGCTTTTTATAATTAACGTAGGTACTAGTTATACCAGTGACCATGCGGCAATTCGTGTTGTTCGATGTGAAAATTTTCTAATACAAAATGTAGTTTTAGAAAAGTTGTTTTTCGGAATTTATATCGAAAAATCTAATAACGGAAGGATCTATCACAACAAAATAATAGGCGATGCTCAAGATGAATACAATTCTGGAAACGGCATCCAATTGTGGTATTCAAAAAATGTAAAGGTAGAACGAAATATTGTTCAGAAGGTAAGAGATGGTATTTACTTGGAATTTTCCGATAATATTCTCATCAATGAAAATGTAAGTACAAACAACCTGCGTTACGGCTTGCATTTTATGTTTTCCAATGATGATGTGTATACCAATAATACCTTCGAAAATAATGGAGCTGGAGTAGCAGTGATGTTCTCGAAGCGTATTAAAATGATTAATAACACCTTCAAGAAGAACTGGGGAACAGCAGCATTCGGTATATTACTTAAAGAGATAAACGATGCTGAAATAAGCAATAATACCTTCGAAGAAAATACCATAGGCATCAACATTGAAGGCTCTAATAGAATTGTGTATAACAACAATAATTTTATCAGTAATGGCTATGCAGTCAAGGTTTTAGGGGCCTGTTACTCGAATACATTCAGTGGTAATAATTTCCTTTATAACTCATTCGACATTTCGTACAACTCCAAGATTAATGATAATGAATTTGAAAACAATTATTGGAGTAGTTATACCGGTTATGACCTGGATAAAGACGGGATTGGAGATGTTCCCTATCGCCCGGTGAAATTATTCTCCTATATTGTGAATAGAACACCCGAAACCATCATACTCATGCGAAGTCTTTTTATAGATATCATAGATTTTTCAGAAAAAGTATCACCTGTTTTTACACCGGATAACCTTTTGGATAATCGTCCTCAAATGAAAAGATTTTAATGATAAGCATAGAAAAAATACATAAGCGTTTTGGTAAAAATGAAGTGCTGAAAGGTATCGATTTGGACATTTCGAAGAAAGGAATTTTTGCCATCCTAGGACCAAATGGCTCAGGGAAAACGACCTTAATTAAGTCCATCTTAGGGATGGTGATTCCGGATGGCGGAGCGATTCGTATAAACGATGTTTTAATAAAAAGGAAATCGAAATATCGAGATCAAATCGATTACTTGCCACAGATTGCAAATTTTCCTGAAAATCTTACTGTAAAAGAGATTATAAATATGATCAAAGATCTGCGTAACAAGCCAGGTGAAGATCAAAAACTTATTGAACTGTTTCAACTAACGCCGTTCTTGTCTAAAAAATTGGGCAATCTTTCCGGCGGAACAAAGCAAAAAGTCAACTTAGTGCTGACATTAATGTTCGACAGCCCCATTATAATTCTCGATGAGCCAACTACAGGATTGGATCCTATTGCCTTGCTGCATCTCAAGGATTTAATTCTCGAAGAAAAACAGCGCGGAAAAACCATTTTAATCACCTCTCATATTATGAGTTTTGTTGAAGAAATGGCTGATGAGATTGTTTTTCTTTTGGAAGGAAAAGTATACTTCAAGGGAGATATTAAAGCGTTAAAAGTTCAAACAAAAGAAACCAATTTTGAACGCGCCATTGCAAACCTTTTAACCAATCACGATGCTTAAAATATTAAAATATAGCTTCTACGATTTGATACGTAGTCGTTGGAGTTATGTGTATTTATTATTCTATTTATTATTAGGCTTTGTGTTACTTTTTCTGAATAATGACTTATCGAAAGCCGTAATCACTTTAATGAATGTCATCATCATTTTGGTGCCGCTCATTGGGACCATTTTCGGGGTTATGTATTATTACAATTCCAAGGAATTCACTGAACTGCTGTTAGCCCAACCTATCAAACGATCTTCCATTTTTCTTGGTCAGTATCTAGGTGTTGCATTATCGCTTTCTATGAGCCTTATACTTGGTTTAGGAATACCGTTTATGCTCTATGGACTGTTTCAATCTAATGAAATATGGGACTTTGGTTTATTGCTCGTTACGGGAACATTTTTGACACTCATTTTTACGGCGCTCGCCTTTAATATAGCCTTGTACAATGAGAATAAAATAAAAGGTTTCAGCTATGCGATACTCCTTTGGTTATTTATGGCGGTTATCTATGACGGGTTGTTTTTAATGGCACTCATGGCTTTTGAATCCTACCCACTAGATAGTTTTTCGATAGGTGCTACACTCTTCAACCCAATTGATTTATCGCGTATTCTAATACTACTGAAATTGGATATTTCGGCCTTGCTAGGCTATACGGGAGCTGTTTTTCAGAAGTTTTTCGGGACTAGATTCGGATTAGTAATGGCCCTTTCTACTTTGTCGCTATGGGTTTTATTCCCAGTACTGAATATATACAGAAAGAGTAGAAAAAAGGATTTTTAATGATATGATTATTGTCATATGATTAAAGGATTCAAACCAGAACCTTTGCTAAAAGAATTAAATAGCTATGATCATACCTAAATCTATACTCAACCAACTGAAAATCGTTGGTCCGGCTGAAGCCGTATCAGTAGTGAAATCCAATGACCGCGTGTTTTTTCAAGGCGCATCTATGACACCTAATTTGTTAATAGACGCTCTTTGTGAACGCTATCTGGAATTAGATAATGTCGAAATCTTAGAGATTCACACGAATGGGAATGCTTTGTATACACAATTGCCCTATAGTAAGGCATTTAGGTTGTTCAGCCTTTTTGTTGGTGCTAATGTAAGGGCAGGAGTAGATTCAAATGTGGGAGATTATATTCCGGTGTTTTTAAGCGAGATTCATTGGCTCTTCCGTAGAAAAATTATTCCATTGGATGTTGCCTTCATTCAAGTTTCTCCACCGGATAAGCATGGCTATTGCTCCTTGGGAGTTTCAGTAGATGTTACATTGCCAGCCATACAAATGGCGAAAACAGTTATTGCATTAATTAATCCACAGGTTCCAAGAACTCACGGAGATGGAATAATTCATATTAGTCATATCGATTATGCCGTTCCGGTTGATACACCAATTCACGAATCTCCTCTGGGAATTCCAACTGAAATTGAGACTACGATAGGGGAAAATGTGGCAGGCTTGGTGGAAGACGGTGCTACCTTGCAAATGGGAATAGGTAATATTCCTAATGCAGTTCTTAATAATTTAGGAAATCACAAACGCTTGGGAATTCATACGGAGATGTTCAGTGATGGAATATTGCCCTTGATAGAGAGTGGAGTCATTACAGGAGAGGAGAAGGAAATTAAAACGGGTAAAATTGTTACTTGTTTTGCAACTGGAACCCAAAAGTTATATGATTTTATTGACGATAATCCTGTCGTCCATTTTAAAGAGGCGGGTTATACAAATGATTCGGCTGTAATAAGGAAGAACCCAAAAGTAACGGCAATAAACAGCGCTATTGAAATTGATTTTACAGGGCAAGTTTGCAAAACAAGT
>RCND010002425.1_pt1 | contig 10301 bp, 10 predicted proteins | sample 2041351 | NCBI WGS metagenome assembly RCND01 (sample SAMN09708230, study PRJNA481090) | Marine sediment metagenome, whole genome shotgun sequencing project. | biome: marine sediment; feature: ocean; material: sediment; isolation source: Sewage treatment plant 12B marine sediment (STP12B) ...
TATGGCGTCAAAAAGATGCTAAAGATAAAGGCAAGATTGTAAATTATCAACTTGATGATGTATCACCAGATATGTCTTTTCTTGAAATGCTCGATGTATTAAATCAGGAGTTGATTGATAAGGATGAGGAACCAATTGCTTTTGATCACGACTGCAGAGAGGGAATTTGTGGTATGTGTTCCATGTTCATTAATGGCAGAGCCCATGGTCCTGATAGGGAGATAACTGTTTGTCAGTTACATATGCGCAGTTTTAAAGATGGAGATACAATTTATATTGAACCATGGAGAGCCAAAGCATTTCCTGTAATTAAAGATTTAATTGTAGATAGAACCGCTTTTGACAGAATTCAACAAGCCGGTGGGTTTATTTCTGTTAATACTTCTGGGAACACTCAAGATGCAAACAATATATTAATTGCTAAGGATGCTGCAGATACAGCTATGGATGCTGCTACCTGTATTGGCTGTGGGGCCTGTGTAGCGTCGTGTAAAAACTCCTCTGCTATGTTGTTCGTTGGGGCCAAAGTTTCACAATACGCATTATTACCTCAAGGGAAAGTGGAAGCCGTTGATCGTGTTAAAAATATGGTAGCGCAAATGGATTTGGAAGGTTTTGGAAACTGTACCAATACCGGGGCATGTGAAGTTGAATGTCCTAAAGGAATTTCATTGGAGAATATTGCTCGTATGAACCGTGAACTTGTCAAAGCAAATCTAATTAAGTTCTAACTTATTTATTTCGAAATTTAAATTTAAAAATCCCATCCAGTTTTGGATGGGATTTTTTTATCTTTATTTATGCCCAAAACCTATTCCGAGAATAGAATAAAAGTCCCACGATTCAATGAAGAATCTGGCTTCTATACGACTCCAGAACGATCAAAAATCATGGGTAAGATTCGAGGTAAAAATACCAAACCCGAATTGGCATTCAGAAAAGCACTTTGGGCAGCGGGGTATCGTTATAGGATTGATTCCAAAAAATTAATAGGAAGACCCGACGTTTTCTTGAACAAGTACAAAACCGTAGTGTTTATTGATGGTGAATTCTGGCATGGGCAAAATTGGGAAGAGCGGAAGCTAAAAATAAAAACCAATCGAGACTTCTGGATTGCCAAAATTGAGCGGAACAAACAACGGGACGAAGAAGTAAATTCGGAGCTTAAACGCCTTGGCTATACCGTATTCCGTTTTTGGGAGAACCAGATTAAAAAGGAATTGGACGCATGTTTGCATAAAGTAATTTCGCACTTGGAGCTACAATCCAACAAAAACTAGTTGGTTTTAGTATTTTTATGGAGTTAGAAAATTCATATGCCCAATTATCCACACAAAATCACTTCCAAGTTACCCCATGTAAAGACGACAATTTTTACTACCGTGGGGAAAATGGCAAAAAAGTACAACGCTCTAAATCTTTCACAAGGTTTTCCAAACTTTGAACCAGATCAACACTTATTGGATTTAGTTTCTAAAGCGTTGAATGAAGGTCATAATCAATATGCACACATGGCCGGTTTGCCTAAACTAAGGGAAATCATTGCAGACAAAATAGCCACATTACATCAAAGAAAATACAATCCTGAAAGTGAAATAACCATTACTATTGGGGCATCCCAAGCCATATTTACCGCTGTCACGGCATTTATTGGTAAAGGTGATGAGGTAATCGTCTTTAAACCGGCTTATGACTGCTACGAGCCTGCCATCGAAGTGAATGGTGGTATCCCTATATATGTACAGCTCAATGACAAGGATTATAAAGTCAATTGGGAAGAATTTAGAGGTAAAATTACATCTAAAACTAGGATGGTAATTATAAATACACCCCATAATCCAACTGGCACCATTCTTTCCAAGGAAGATATGCTTGAGCTTCAAAAAAGCCTAGTTAGCACGAACATTATCGTAATCAGTGATGAGGTCTATGAGCATATCATTTTTGATGGGAACGAGCATCAAAGTGCCTCCCGATTTGATGATTTGGCCTCTCGAAGTTTTATTTGCGCTTCTTTTGGTAAAACATTCCATGTTACCGGTTGGAAAGTTGGTTATTGTGCAGCACCCAAAGAGCTGATGCACGAATTTAGAAAGACCCATCAGTTCAATGTTTTCTGCGTGGATCATCCGGTACAACATGCTTTGGCTGCTTATCTTCAAGAACCAGGACATTATTTGGCATTGAACGGATTCTACCAAGAAAAAAGAGATTTCTTTCTCAATGCATTGAAAGATTCGCGTTTTACGATAATCCCCTCCCAAGGAACTTATTTTCAATTGCTAGGGTATTCAAACATTACTGATGAAAGTGATATTGATTTTGTCAAAAGACTGATTATTGATCATCATTTGGCATCTATTCCCATTTCCGTTTTCAATGATGGGGAAAGAGATAATAAGGTACTGCGTTTTTGTTTTGCCAAAACCCAAGAAACACTTGAAAAGGCTACTGAAATTTTGAACAAACTCTAATTTAAAGAAGCATTTAGCTTGGTAATAAACTCCTGCATTTTATTTGGCTCTAACCAGCGTGTAACAACCACCAAATCGTTTTCTTGATCTATTACAATAAAATTACCCCCAAAACCTGCAGCATAGTAAATGCTTTCTGAAAGTCCTTCCCAATGCCGGTTTCCCTTTTTGTTCAACCACCACATATAACCATAATTAACGTTCGGTGTTGATGGTTCAATAGCCTTTTGAATCCATTCTTCACTAATGATTTGCTGGTCCAGCCACCTGCCATTCTTCAGAAATAGAAGTCCAAAACGGGCCATGTCTTCTGTGCTTATGAAAATTCCTGCACCTGAATGCCCACCACCAGTCACCGATTTCATTTGAAGACCGTCAACTTCTGTCCAGGCATGCTCATAACCATGCCAACGCCAAGTGGTAGATGCCCCGATTTTATCCATGAGTTGTTCTTTTAATACCATAGGTAAAGGTTTGCGCCAAATATGGGTCAGTGAATACGCCAAAACATTTACCCGCACATCGTTATATTCCATAATTGTTCCTGGTTCATTTAGCTTTCGAAATTTCCAATCGTCAATGCCTCCTTCTTTGGGTGGCCTATCCCCCCAATCCTTACCGCCCCAAAGTTCACCGGACCAATCTGAATTTTGTTGTAATAAATGTTCCCAAGTGATTTTACCATTATGTTCACCACCAAATGTGCCATCCCAAATATATTGCCCAACCTTATCTTTCGTGTTGTCAATTAAGGATTTATCCTCTGCTAAACCTGCCATTGTAGACAAGAAACTCTTGGTAACACTAAAGGTCATGTCTACGCGCTTTGTATCTCCCCATTTTGCGATTATATATCCATTTTTTAGAATCATACCGGCTGGACCTCCTCTTTTCTTGGTTGGTCCTAATATTTCATGAAAAGGCTCTCTTTCGAATCCTTTTAAGATGGCTATCCTTAAATCCCGAGAACCAGAATATTCATTATTCTTTGCAAAATCAACTGCTTCCAAGAGTTTGTTGGAATTGATTTTAAACTCCTTGGATGGTTTTTCTGCCCACTCGGCATTCCGCTCTGGAAAATAGAAGTTTTCTTGGGCAACTAAGAAAGATGAGCTTAATAGGATTATGAAAAGTAACTGAATAGAACGCATATTTTATTTGGATTTAATCTTCGTTGTTGAAGTTAATCAAATCATACCGCATTAGCCAATCCATTTGTTTGTCTTTTCCAATGTAATAGGGATGCATCCCAAACTTTGAAAATCCATTTGTTTCGTAGAATTTTATTGCTGCTTTATTGTGTTCCCATACGCCTAACCAAAGAAAAGTCTTTATTGATTGAGACGCTAGTTTTTTCACTTGCTGTAGCATACGCCTACCAAGACCTTTGCCCTGAAATTCAGGAATAACATAAATTCGTTCTAGTTCCAGAGAATCTACTCCTTTTAAATCAGATTGTGCGTCGTTTTCGTTCAACTTAAAATATCCGACTAAGTCATTATCAGCATAAACGAAAAAAAAGATTGTAAACGGATTTTCTAACTCTTCGGTAAGTTTAGATTTGTTAAAGGCAAAGTCTATATAACCTTTAAAATCATCTGGGTTGTTATCTGCTTCAAAAGCATCGATAAAGGTAGATTTGGATATTTGGACAAGTTGGTCCAAATCATTTACGGAACATATTTTAAAAACGAGTTGCATTTAGAGTATTACTATTCCATAAAAATAAACAAAAAGAAGAGCCACGCTGTGGGCGTGGCTCTATTACAATTCTTATACTAAAATGACTAAAGCATAAATAATTTTTTAGTCAATAAAACAACTCCAGTGAAAAAGTCATTCTTATAGACTTGTATTTCTTTTTCAATCGGGGCGTGGTTAATTTGGGCTTCCATAATAAATAAGTTTATAGGTTAGATTTGGGGTTTTACTTTTATTACACTGTAAATTTAGTATAAAACGAAGGTGTTCTCAAAATTATTGTTGTGAAGGATGTTTAAAATGTTGTGAAAAAATTGAAAGGTGAATTTCATCGATGAACAACATGAATTTTAGGGTTAAACCTGCATTTCAGGAATATCCCCTTCAACTATCAAAGTACCACTTGTTGCATTATCGATGGTTTCAACCGATACCCCAGGAGCTCTTTCCAAAAGTTTAAAACCTTCATTGGTCACTTCAAGAACGGCGAGGTTGGTCACTATCTTTTTAACACAGCCAACTCCTGTCAAGGGTAACCTACATTTTTTCAATAGTTTGGATTCACCAACCCTATTCGTATGCATCATTGCTACAATAATGTTTTCCGCCGAAGCAACCAAGTCCATCGCACCGCCCATTCCCTTTACCATTTTCCCTGGGATTTTCCAATTGGCGATATCCCCATTTTCAGATACTTCCATTGCTCCTAAAATGGTAAGGTCAACATGCTTACCTCGAATCATCGCAAAACTCATGGCCGAATCAAAGAATGAAGCTCCAGGCAAGGCAGTAATCGTCTGTTTACCTGCATTGATGATATCTGCATCTTCTTCTCCTTCAAACGGAAAAGGACCCATGCCTAATACACCATTTTCACTTTGAAATTCTACACTAATATCTTCCCGAACAAAATTTGCAACTAATGTGGGAATACCAATACCCAGGTTTACGTAATACCCATCTTTAACTTCTTTTGCAATTCGTTTTGCGATACCGTTTTTATCTAACATTAGTCTCTAGGTCTTACGGTTCGTTGTTCAATTCGTTTCTCATAATGTTCTCCCTGAAAGATGCGTTGCACGAATATTCCTGGTACATGAATTTCATTCGGATCCAAAGATCCAGCGGGCAATAATTCCTCGACCTCAGCAACGGTAATCTTTGCCGCCCCACACATGCACGGATTAAAGTTACGGGCGGTGCCTTTGAAAATAAGGTTCCCCGCTTCGTCACCTTTCCATGCCTTTACAAAAGCAAAGTCCGCTTCATAAGCCTTTTCCAAAACATACATTTTGCCATTGAAATCCCTCGTTTCCTTACCCTCTGCGACTTCCGTACCAAAACCAGCGGGTGTATAAAAGGCAGGAAACCCTGCTTGTGCTGCCCTGCATTTTTCGGCCAAAGTTCCTTGAGGAGTAAGCTCTACTTCTAATTCCCCGCTTAGCAATTGACGTTCAAACTCCTCGTTTTCGCCAACATAAGAAGATGTCATCTTTCTGATTTGATGTTTTTGCAACAATAACCCCAATCCAAAATCATCAACGCCAGCGTTGTTTGAAATACATGAAATATCAGTAATTCCCAATCGCACTAATTCAGCTATCGCATTCTCTGGGATACCACAAAGACCAAAACCTCCCAACATAAAGGTCATACCATTTTTTACCCCTTGTAATGCCTTTTGAACATTGTCTACGGTTTTACGAATCATATATAAATATTCTTGAATTAAACATCAAACCCATGGTTTACTAAGTTAAGATTTTAAAAAGAGAATGCCCTTAACTTTAAAGTTAAGGGCATTCGCATACTGTTCTATTGTCAAAAAACCTGCCAATTAGAAATCCAGATCTTCTAAATCATCATCAATATCCTTTGGTTTATTTGGATCTTCGACCGGTTTAGTACAGTCTAAATTAATGGACATATTCTCGGGTTTAGGAAATTCGCCATCAGAAACTCCCAACTCCTTATTCTCATAGTTCTTTTTCATGTAAAGTCCCCAAATTGGAAGGGCCATTGAAGCTCCTTGACCATAAGTAATAGTCTTAAAATGTACAGAACGGTTTTCGCCACCTACCCAAACACCAGTAACTAAATTAGGAACCATTCCCATAAACCAACCATCACTATTATTTTGCGTGGTACCCGTTTTCCCAGCAATCGGATTTTTAAATTCGTAAGGATATCCCGTTAATATTTCATCATATTCCTTTTTCCATTTATTGACCCCTGTAGTTCTTAGACGCGTACCAGAACCTCCTTGGGTAACTCCTTCCATTAGGTTTACCATGGCATAAGATACTTCCTTACTCAATACATCCTTGGTCTCAGGAACATATTCATACAATACGGTACCATTCTTGTCTTCTATTCTAGTTACCATAACAGGCTTCACATAAACCCCTTGGTTTACAAAGGTACCATAGGCGCCCACCATTTCATATACATTAACATCTTCCGTTCCTAATGCTATAGAGGGCACTTCTAGAATCTCTCTTGTAAATCCTAAGTTTTTTACTATAGAAACCACTGATTTTGGACCGACCATATCTATTAACTGTGCTGTAATAGAATTTTTGGAATTGGCCAATCCCTTTTTCAGCGTATACATATTGCCCGAATACTTGCCAGTTGAGTTTTTAGGGCACCAAGCCTCGGTATTACCATGCTTTCCAGCTTCAATACAATATTGCGTATCTGGCAACTCATAGCAAGGTGATAATCTTAATTGATCAATGGCGGCAGCGTAAATAAACGGTTTAAAAGTAGATCCAGCTTGACGAGCACCTTGATACACATTGTCATATTGAAAGTGTCTATAATCAACGCCACCAACCCAAGCCTTTACATGGCCGGTTTGCGGCTCCATAGACATCATTGCCGTTCTAAGGAATGTTTTGTAATACCTGATTGAATCAAGCGGAGTCATGATAGTGTCTTTCTGATGGGTTTCGCTCTTCCAATCGAACACCGTCATCTCCGTCTTTTTAGTAAAAGAACTACGAATATTTTTTTCTGATTTGCCCTGCTTTTTCATTTCACGCCAACGGTCAGTATTCTTCATGGCGCGTTCCATGATATTATCCATTTCCTCTTTCTCCAAATCTAGAAAGGGTGCTGTCCTGTTACGTTCAGGCGTATTTTGGTGAAAAAACTCAGCTTGTAATTTTTCCATATGCTCCTGAACTGCCTCCTCGGCGTTCAATTGCATGCGGGAATCTATGGTGGTATATATTTTTAATCCATCTAGGTAAAGACTCCACTTATCACGCTCTCCTTCAATAGCTGGTTTAGGGTTCTTCTTAATCCATTTATTCATGAAACCCTGTAAATACATCCTAAAGTAAGTGGCAAGGCCTTCGCTATGGTTCTCAGGATTAAAATTCACATCCATCTTCAAGGACTGAAGCGAATCTTTTTGAGCCTCAGTGATAAAATCGTATTTGGCCATTTGTGCCAAAACAGTATTTCTCCTATTAAATACCAATTCTTCTCGTCTTAATGGATTGTAATAGGATGAATTCTTTAACATACCGACCAGCATGGCCGATTCTTCAATTTTAAGATTGATAGGTTCTTTGCCAAAATATATTTTAGAAGCCGACCGAATACCATCGGCTGCATGACCGAAATCATATATATTAAGGTACATTGCAATGATTTCCTCTTTTGTGTACTGCGTTTCTAAACGAGTAGCCAAAACCCATTCCTTTATTTTTTGCAAAATTGCCTGGGTCTTTTTTTTCTTTTCCCGTGCTCCAATAAATAACTGTCGCGCCAATTGCTGGGAAATCGTGCTTGCACCACCTTTTTTGCCCAAGTATGCAACAGCCCTCAACGTACCTATAGCATCAATCCCTGAATGTTCATAAAAACGCGCGTCCTCTGTTGCAATCAAGGCATGTACCAAATTTTCAGGTAAGTCATCATACTTGACAGGTGTGCGATTATCATCCAAATAAAACTTACCTAAAGTTTTACCATCCGAAGAAAATATTTCAGAAGCCAAGTTTGTTTGTGGATTTTCAAGATGTTCATAAAGAGGCAGTTCTCCAAAAACACCCCAAGAAGCAAAGAGAAATATCAATATCGCAGAAAGAACTCCTGTTGCGAATAATATCCAAAACCACTTAATAAATTTAAAAAAGCCAGTTTTTTTATTTTTCTTTTTGGCCTTCACCATTCGTTTAGTCATTACTTTTTACAATTTCATATCCGACATCCGTAATGCCTTCTAGGTTAACAACCCCTTCTAAATTGCCATTTTTGCGCATGGCGTGGGATAATCGTAAAGTATATACGCCAGAAGAAGGAAAAACGATGTTTTCTTTATACCACAATTTATTTTCCTTAATGCTGCCATACCCTTTGCCCAGCCATGTACCATCTGGTTGAGCCATCATAAATTCCAATGTGTCGGTAACTATTTCATCGTTGGGATATTCTAATTCCGCTATTAAAAATAGATTGCTGTAAGGGAAAGTATTATCGTTTCGAAGATTAATATACATATGGTGTTTCTGGATTGTATCCAACTCAGAAAAACTAAATTCGACACTGTTGTCCTTGTTCCACGAACCATTATCTGTTGCTTGAAAATCAGTCTTTACGATGGAATCGTCACAGGAAACCAATAAAATTACAACTACAATCGATAAAAGTACCCTAAGCATTTTTTTGACGTCTTTTTCTATTGTTTCTTCTATTTTTATTCTTATTTCTATTATTGCTTCGTTTAGGTCTATCAAAACGTGTAAGACTATCCTGGCCTACAACATTTTCGAACACTACTTTATCTTCAACGATATTATCAACAGCATACTCCTCCAAACTAGCCACTTTCTCTTTCTTCTTGTTTTTATCAATAATCTCTATTACTTGTTCCTTTGATAGTATATGCCAGTTAGCTGGTTCATCTTTATACGAAAACCATAATTTGGATTTGAAAATATCGGACTTTTGACAGAATGCCATTCCCTTTTCTGTAAATAATTTTGTGTCCTGCGGAGGAAAATCCTTTAAGGCTTCAAGATACAAATCGAGTTCATAGTTAAGACAACATTTTAATTTGCCACATTGTCCTGCCAATTTCTGAGGATTCAATGATAGTTGCTGGTATCGGGCTGCCGACGTGCTTACCGACCTAAAGTCAGTTAACCAAGTAGAACAACATAATTCCCGTCCACAGGATCCAATACCGCCCAATCGTTGTGCTTCTTGTCGATACCCAATTTGACGCATTTCAATTCGAATTCCAAAGGCCTTGGCCATATCCTTGATCAATTGACGAAAATCAACCCGTTCTTCTGCCGTATAATAAAAAGTAGCCTTAGAACCGTCTCCTTGAAATTCAACATCGGAGATTTTCATCTGTAATTTTAGGATAATTGCTATTTCTCGGGCACGTTTTTTTATTTCCTCTTCCCTGTCCCTTACTTTCTGCCAAATATCAATATCTTTTTGGCTAGCTTTTCGATATAATTTCGAGATTTCATCAGATTTGGAATCTGCCTTTTTCTTTTTCATTTGCACTTTAACAAGTTCCCCTGTTAATGTGATCATGCCAATATCGTGACCAGACTGCGCTTGTGTAGCCACAATGTCGCCTATAGATATTGATAGGTTTTCTGTATTTCTGAAGAATTCTTTTCTGCTATTTTTAAATCGGACTTCAACAATGTCAAACGGTTTTTCCCCACTTGGAAGTGACATGTTGGAAAGCCAATCAAATACCGTTAATTTATTACAACCATCGGTGCCACAAGTACCATTGTTCTTGCACCCTTTTGGTTGTCCATCCTTACCGGTTGAACAACTGTTACAACCCATATTTTGTATCTTGATTTGAGAAAAACCAATCATTTTTCCCAAAAAAGGTTCATATTAATCTTAAATGTAAAGATAGTATAATTTGTTGCAGAAGTAAAGCACGTCTTTGCAATTGAAAAAATACAGTCGTTTACAGTTTTCTACTTTTTAAACTTCAATACCTCTGAGCGCCCTTTTTTAAAGATTTTATTGCTTACCGTTTTACCTTTCCGAAGTTTCTTTTGTTCTACAAAAGGCAGCGCATGTATTTCTTTACATTCGTCTGAACAACAATCGGTCATTTTTTCGGCACAT
>RCND010002427.1_pt1 | contig 10299 bp, 11 predicted proteins | sample 2041351 | NCBI WGS metagenome assembly RCND01 (sample SAMN09708230, study PRJNA481090) | Marine sediment metagenome, whole genome shotgun sequencing project. | biome: marine sediment; feature: ocean; material: sediment; isolation source: Sewage treatment plant 12B marine sediment (STP12B) ...
CACCTGCAGGTAATCTGATGTCACGGCACCTGCGACATTGACAATGGCGGGGCAGGGGGGTTGGCTGAGGGTATCAACTTTCTCTTTTAAGAATACTTCCAGTCCGGGATTGGCCAACCCTATGGCGTTGATCATTCCCGCGGTGGTTTCGGCCAGCCTGGGGGGCGGATTGCCGGCCCGGGGCTCGGGAGTTACCGCCTTGGTATAAATTGCTCCCAGGGCTGACAAATCCGTGAGACCGTCATATTCGTCACCGAAGCCGAAAGTTCCTGATGCTGCAGCAACGGGGTTGGAGAGTCTTTTGCCGGCGATACTTACAGAGATATCCGGATCTACCATGATATCTCGCGCGAGTCGAATATCGGCCCTTCGACGCAGGCGCGTTTATAGGCCGGGCGGGAGGGGTCAGTCTCATCAATAACCGGCACAACGCAACCCTGACACGCTCCGACACCGCAGGCCATCATTTCCTCCATGGAAACCCAGCAGCGGCGGCCGGATTCCTCGGCCAGGCGGTGAACGGCGGCCATCATGGGATTTGGTCCACAGCTGTAGAACTCACCATCTGAGATGTCCATACCCTGAAGTCCATCAATAGCATTGCCGCGAATCCCCAGTGTCCCGTCGTCGGTACATATACGAACCTCAGCGTATGACGGCCAGTCAATTTCAGGTACCAGCGCCGCTGTCCTGGCACCCAGAACTACAAGACTCTCGAAACCGACCGCGGCCAGTCTTCTGGCGAGATACAATATGGGACCCACACCAATTCCGCCGGCGATAAGTATCGGCAGTGTTTTTTCCGGTGGGGTGGGAAATGACGATCCCAGGGGACCGATGCAATCCACCTCGACTCCGTCTTCCAGATGTGTCAGATCCCGGGTGGCCGGGCCTCTTATTTCATATATAAATGAGAATCCCTTCTCGTCGGCATCAGAGTAGGCGAAGGGACGCCTCATCATGGACAGCGGATAACGTTGGGGGAGTATGGTAAAAAACTGGCCAGGCCGGGGGGGGTGTATGACGGGCGAATCGGTGGACAGATGTATTTCCCGGTAACCTTCGGCGATAATTCGCTGGTTGAGAATCCGGGCTCTGCCGCGGGAGTGCGGAGAACCAACGTTCATTCGGCTGCTGTTATGGTGCCTGGAGCTTTCGCTCCGCTGTTCTTCTTCCGTACCCACTGGGTAAGATTGCGAAATCTTTCGGCAGTACTCTGGTCTATGGCGTGCTCGACACGACATGCCTGATCCTCTGCATGTTCCCCTTCGAGGCCAAGGGCCAGACCGAAGAAGTCAACCAGAATCTCATGGCGTTGAAGAATGGCTTTTGCCAGTTTCAAACCCTTTGGTGTCAGGTTTATAAAAGAATTCTTCTCGTATTCCACAAGTTCCCGGCTCTTCAATGATTTGAGCGCACCGGTTACCGACGGCATCTGAACGGAGAGCTTTTCAGCAATATCTTTTACTCGGGCTACACGGTTTTTCTGCTCGAGCAGGAGTATCGTTTCCAGATAATCTTCCATGCTCGGGGTAAGCTCTTCCTTATTCCTCATGGAAAAAAAATAACAGATTAGGTTACGTTAAGCAAGCTCAGGTTGCTTATTATTGTTAGTTGATTTCGGGGCTCGTCTGAGCCGCCGTCGCCATAGCGGATACCATGCTGCAGACAGCTGCCAGGGGCGGTCATTTACATATTCAACAGACCAGCAGACCAGATTCAGTGCACGCCACCCCGGAGGCTTTTCCATAAGTGAATTAACCTCTGCCGAGGCGGGGGCAATATCCTTACCGTTTTCATTCATTCGGGCCAGCGGGATACCCCCTCTCATGGGGTAATTTTGTGATGTTAAACCGGTATCCGACTCTTCCGGAAGATTAAGCGCTGCCGCCAGTTGTTCCAGCCAGGCACCGGAGTTCACGGGCCACAGAAGCCAACCAGATTCGGATTCGATTTCCATCTCTTTTCCTGGTTTTAGAGCCTCGAAACAGCTCGGCAACAAGCCGGGAACCGGCGGCGGAGGAGGATTCGAAGTTTCCAGGATAGGAATCATCGGTGGAAGCGGAGTTGATGTCAGCCCATGGCGTTCCAGTACATCTGTTATGAGATTCGTTGTGATTTCTACGGCCTGAGGAGCCGTAATGCTTATCAGATAAGTCTGATTGGTCGGTGACTGTTTGGTGGAGACCATGATAGACTTATACACTGAAAACGAGTAATTGGGGTAAGGACATATCATCATGAAAGCCAAAGTCAAGAAAGTTGTCGACGACTTAGTCGAAGTCCTGAAAGAATGGGACGGTGTTCAAACCGTAGTTCTCCAGCATTTTGCGGAAAAGGACGTATACGATCCTAACTTTTCCGTCACTCTGGATGTTTTTAAAGACTCGAACGTTCCGGAAATGGAAGCGCGGGAATCCGCATTTCCCGGTTCCCGATATTTTGAATCCTCACGGGTCAGGAATAAGGACAGGTTCATGATGGGTGACCTCCCGATCCGTATTTCATATAAGGATACGGCAAGAGTCGATGCGGTTCTGAAACTCACTGATGGAGAAGAATGGCTTTCCAGGGAAAGGGGAACCTACCTGTTCCACCGTATTGCTACCGGTACTGTTGTATGGTCCAGGGATAAGTGGATCGACGGTGTTCTGGAACAACTCGATAATCTGCCCGAGACTTTCTGGGCGTCATGGATAGATTCCTGCCACCGCCGTATCGATCATTTTCTGGGAGACCTTGGAGCTGCAAGTCTCAAAGGTGATCAATTGTACTTCCGGCTCTCTCTCTCGGGATTCATGAAATCCGTCGTTGAAGTAATATTCGCCGTCAATCATGTATTTGAATCCGGCCCGCGGGATTTCACGGCTTCCCTGGAACTGCTTGAAACCCTGCCTGAGGGCTTTCTGGCCAATTGGGGAAGCCTGCTCAGGGACGATGCGGAGCTCCCTGCAGACCGCAAAAGAGAAATCGCAGAATTGTTGGCCCGAGGGGTATTTGGGCTCAAATCGTAACCCGTTTTTCGGGGGTTTACACTACTTTGGGATTCCGGTAGAGTTGTCCCGCTCAAAGCTAATGTGTTCATAAGAAGGTGAACTATGTCCAGAAAATGTGAAATCTGTGGAAAAGGCACCATTTCGGGAAACAATGTTCCCCGTAAAGGTCTTCCAAAGAAAAAAGGCGGCGCTGGTCAGCATATTGGTGTCAAAACCAAGAGGCTGTTCAAGCCCAATCTCGTTAAAGTCAAAGCTATGGTAGGTGGCAACCCTAAATCCGTTAAGGTCTGCACTCGCTGTCTCAAATCAGGCAAAATTACCAAAGTCTAAACTTTATCCTATGGTTCGGAGGCGTAAGCCATCCCGGCCCGGATACACACCTCGAGGTGTCGCCCGAACGAGTTGACGGTGAGATACCTCGTGGCTGATGTGAGTCAAATACGCCCTTCCGGGGCGTATTTTTTTTATCTCTTCCAGAGCCCGATCTACAGTGAAGTGAGTGGGATGGGCTTTGAAACGCAATGCACCCACAACAAGAATCTCAAGACCTTCCAAAAGAGCGTAGCTTTCTTCCGGTATCTCGCTTGCGTCTGTAACGTAGGCAATCGGACCGCAGCGCCAGCCGTATACCGGCAGACTGCCGTGAATCACCGGTATCGGAACTATTTTGAGAGATCCGACTTCGATGGTTTCATCAGGTTTCACGATATTCAGCTCAATTTTTGCTTTTCCGCCGCCGTGCTGGGTTTTTTTCCACAGGTAGTCGAAACGGGTTTCGATTTCCTCCACCGTTTCTTTTGAGGCATAGCCTGGCAGGGTTTTCTTCCAGGTAAGGGCCCTCAGGTCGTCCAGGCCATGAAGGTGATCGGCATGACCATGGGTCCAAAATACAGCGTCAAGGCTGTCGAGGCCGGCTGCCAGCGCCTGCAGACGGAATTCCGGAGAGGTGTCTATCAGAACCCTATGACCGCCAGCTTCGATAAGGACAGAACTTCGGCTTCTATGATTCCGCCGGTCAATTGATGTGCAAACTTTGCACCTGCAACCCGGTACCGGGATACCGATGCTTGTACCGGTTCCCAGGAGTGTCATTTTGTATTGTGTCTGCTGCATTACAGGCATTGTAGGAATACCTGAGAGCAACAGCAAGCCGGACGACTGTACTGGCCCTCAATTTATCCTCCATACAGGATAATTCTCAGCTCAGCGGCTTTTCAGGTATTCGGCAAAAACCGTGTCAGCACCGAGGAAATGCTGACAGAACCAGCGGTCAATCTGATCCCAGGTTTCGTCTGGCAAAATCAGCCGATCGTTCCGATTCAAATCCGTAATATGTCTGGAAAGCTCTTCGTGTATAAGCTGATGTTCATCATGCCCGGGATATCCGTTTTCACGCATCATAATTTCTTCCCGATGGAAATGGCTGCCGGCATAAGTGGCGAACATTTCATACTTTTTAGCTATCGTCTCTTTATCCATCTTCTCAAGAACGGCATTTTGCAGTTCTTCAATATACTTGTAGATCTTTTTATGTTCTTTGTCGATTTTCACCGCACCTGTATTGAGGTCTTCATTCCACGCCAACCTGGATACCGACTGTGGCGCCCGATTCCGTTTCTCCTCGTGAATCAACAGGAGCAGCGAGTCATTTTCTTCGACTATATCGTCAGGCATCGGGTTATGAGCCATGCTTCCGTCATGACGCCGGATTGCCACGGGGCGCAGGGCTTCGAATTCTTCAATGAGGTCCTTCACAATTCGGGGGCCATCGCTGTTACGAATTACCCGGAGTTCATAACCGAGCATACTGGATGAGGGGCTGAGGTCTCCGCTTTTTTCTTTGTTATGCTCCTCTACTATCACCCTTGCAATCTGCTCGCCTCCCAGGCGCATGGGATATACCACGGAATCGGCTCCGGCTCTCACAAGCCTGTATTCCAGAGAAGGGTTTGTTCCCCGGGATATGATGTTCTGCTCGCTGTTAAGTTCCCGGGCCGCCAGAGCGATGTTTACATTGGTAACATCGTCGCCGACACAAAGGACCGTTCCACGGGCCTTGTTTATTCCGGCGTCCAGCAGTATGGAGTCGCTGGATGCATCTCCCATGAGGACGCTGTACCCCAGGCTGGTGGCCTCATCAATATGATCTTGAATTGAGTCGATGACAACAAAATCAATTCCGGATTCATGCAGCTTTCTTGCGATAGAACTTCCGGTTCGGCCGAAACCACAGAGGAGATAGTGGTTTCTCATTCTTTTGATACGATCGGTCATCTTGCGTCTCCCATAGAGGTTCTTTACACCGGACTCGACTATAAACTGCCCGAGGCGGGCGAAAAGAGCGGTCACCATTCCCAGTCCGAGAAATATAATGATGATGGTGAATATCTGGCCCTGTCGGGAAAGGGCTTTCACCTCACCGAAACCAACGGTGGTGATGGTGATAATGGTCATGTAAAGGGATTCGAGCAGGCTCCAGTCCCGTTCAATAGAGCGGTATCCCACCGTGCCGATAACAAGGACGAGAAAAAACCCTATAAAGAGTCTGATGAATGGCCGGTAGCGTTGTTCCTGCACAGTATTATCTATATCGGAAGACTCAGCTCTTGAGCTGTGGCTTTTTAGTTCAACCCTGAGGTGCCATCGGACCGTTCATTGTCCAGCGGTAGTCCGAACCCCATTCGAAACGTATCAGGCCGATCTGTCCGCTGTGATAGATCCAATGCCATTGGAGCTGGCCAAGGACGCCGCGGAAGGTACTGCCGTCTTTCCAGCAGACTTCATCAGCATCTTCTACAATCTTCATCCACGGCACTGTCATCTCATTCCTCACCCGGCGGCATAAGGCAATGAGTTCAGCAGATTCCGGGGACGGCGAGGGATCCTTGTCGAAATTGTCCAACGATCCCGGGGCCAATAATTCAGCCAGATCCGGTTCCGTCTTTTTGCCGGCGATTCGGCTGATCCAGCTCGCCTCAGCCGATCCCATATGAAGAACCAGGCGGCCGATAGTAATCCCGGTACCCGGGGATTCCTTGTCCAGTGCGTCCAGGGGAAGATCTTCTATCTGGTCGTATACTCGTTCCCTGTACTCGTCCATCCAGGCAACAGCCAGAGCGATATCACGGTTCGTGAACCCCTCTATGGGTTTGATTCCATAGAATCGGCCGCGTCCTTCTTTCAACATAACCAGCACTCCTTGCCAATCAATCTAAAGGCTTGTGTACAGATGCGCAAATAACCGGTCTGCCGCAGACATTTACAAGGTTGCAAAAAGAGCCTGCCCGCCAATCCCGACGAATAGAGATACGAGGGCAGGTATTTTCCCAAAAGTTCTCCTGGTAATTTTTCCATCTGTTCTTTGAATTAAAACCCGGAATATTACGGCAGTGATTACGATGATGGCTGCATCTATAAATCCGTCAAGAAAAATGAATTGCCGCTGAAGAATTGCCGGTTTATTGGCAATTCCTGACAATCCGAAAATAATATTGCTTGCGAAGAACAGAGCTCTCCACCCGAGACTCATAACAATGGCCTTCAACGGCAGTGTTATGTCCATCTTCAACCCGGCGGCCCCTAGAACAATCCAGGCCACAGCCCCTTCTGAGAGGATAGCGATTACAGGATTTCGTATGAATCGGAATGTAACAAAAGGCAGAGCTATTGTTGCCGCTTTTATCGCCGCAGCGACAATTGCAGTAGCTGGAATAGCGGCCGAACTGCCTGTCCGCCGCTTAGCCGCCATCATGAACATCAGCCCAATTGGGAAAAGAATGATTCCGGACATCGGCGGCAACGGTAAAAACTCCGGTAAAATATGGAGAAGATGGCCCAGGGATGCTTCGAGTAAACCCCACAAACTACCGAAAAAAACTATTGTTGTGAAAAACTCTCTATTTCGAACTGATCTATCCACGTAGTACCTCCAATGTCTGTGCACGCTGCTGAAATGTATTGATATTCATTAATCGCTTTTTATCACCGGGCTCCAATACAATCGGTTCGGTCCAATCGCCCAGGCTCCTAATGGCTCGACGTCCGCCCTGCATCAGCCGATGGGCGGTCGTATCGAGAGATGACTCGTAAATGGCCGGCATCGGTTCGAAACTGTCTGCGCCATCGTTATAGGCAACGATACCCCGCCCCTCTTCCCTTGATGTAATCAGAAGATCCAGGTCGCTGCTCTCAAGTAACGGCATATCTACCGGAACGAGAAGCCAACTCGCTCCCGGATGTGCTTCGAACGCTGAGCACAATGCCCCCATCGGACCCGCATCAGGAATCGAATCGATGATACTCTTCCCGCCCTGAAATGCGAGCCATGATTCCTGGTCGGGCCTGATTGAGAAATACGTGCAATCGGTGATTCCATCCATCAGTTCATAGACTCTCACCGGCTCAATTATTCCTCTGTACGACAATGACTCTTTGGGACGGCCCATACGCCGGCTCCTTCCACCGGCCAGAACCAAACCGAAAATCGGATTCAAGAAGCCCCGCCGCTTGCCGCTCTGCTTATTTTAATTGCTGCGTGTTTGTAGGAAGGTTCGGCACTGTAGGGATCAAACGCGGGGTAGGTGAGCCTGTTGGTTTCTTCATAATGCATAGACATAAACGCCTGACCAGGCTTTAAAGAATCCGAAATGACAGTTTCTACGACGACTGAACCCCGCCGTGATGCGACTTCGGCGTCATCGCCGGAATCCAAACCCCATCGGCCGGCGTCCTCGGGATTCACCTCGATATAGCAGCGGTCCGGACTGAGTTTGTTGAGCATGGCCACCTTGCCGGTTCGGGTCTGGGTATGAAACTGAACTACAGTCCCCCGGCCGGTCAGAAGCTCGACAGGATAACCGGAATCTGCCGGTTCCGGGACGTCCCGGGAATCATCGAAGAGCATTTTCGCTTTGCCATCCGGAGTGAAGAACCTGCCGTCGGCAAACAAGCGCCGTTCAATACCCTCGTCAGCGCCGCTTTTCGGATAGGGCCATTGGATACCACCTGATTCCCTGAGCATCTTATAACCGTTAATACCGGTAATATCACAGGGTTTTCCCTCGGTTGTTTTTTGCAGGATACGGAACACGGCTTCGGGATCGGTCCATTCTGAAAACATGTTTTCACAACCCCATACCTCGGCAATCGAGCGGAAAATTTCGAAATCTGTTCGTGCTTCTCCTGGAGGATCGGAAACTTTGTCGACGATTCCCAGACGGCGCTCCGAGTTGATCATCACACCGGTTTTCTCGCCGCTCCCGGCAGCCGGCAGCAGGAGGTCGGCATAGTTCGCTGTTTCTGTTGTGGTGAACAGGTCCTGAACAACGAGGAAATCCAATTTCTCAAGTTTCTTGTAGAGATCGTTACGGTCGATCCAGGAATGAGCCGGGTTTGTGGCAATCACCCAGAGCCCTTTGATTTTTCCTTCACCGCAACTCTCAAGAATCTTGTGATAAGGCATCCCGTTTTTGTCCGGAATTACTGATACGTCGATATCTAGCAACTCAGCCATCTTCTGCCGGTCCTCTTCCTTCAGAAAGTCATATCCGGCAAAAAGACTGGTGGTGTTACTGAAGAGCCGGGAACCCATGGCGTTGGCCTGACCTGTGATGGAATTGGGACCTGTTCCCGGGCGGCCGATATGACCGGTCATCAGAGCGATGTTGATGATGGCCTGAGCGGTCCTTACACCCTGATGGCTCTGATTTACACCCATGGTCCACCAGATGGAAGCTGCGTCGGCTTCATGAATCATACGGGCAAGTTCCTCGACATCCGCGGCACTCACCCCGGTTCGATCTTCCACCGCCGATGGCTTGAAGTCCTTGAGATGGGTCGAGAATTCAGCGAAACCCGCGGTATGTTCTGCAACAAAATCACGGTCAACCCAACCTTTTTCAAGAAGCACGCCGGCCACCGAGTAAAGAAGATCGAGGTCTCCCTTGGGTTTTACGGAGATATGAATATCAGCCTCTTCAGCCGATTTGGTTCGCCTGGGGTCTATTACGACGACCTTCGGATTCTTTCCGTTCATTTTCACCCGGTTCCAAATTACAGGATGGGCAATTGCCGGATTGGCACCGATAAATATCATCAGATCTGACAACTCAAGATCTTTATAGGTGAATGGGGGTGCGTCAAAGCCAAATGACTGCTTATAGGCCACTGCCGCTGTAGCCATGCATTGGCGGGTATTTCCGTCGGCATGAATAAAGCCCATACCGAATTTGAATAAAGCACCAAGCAATGCCATTTCCTCCATCGGCATCTGACCCGTGCTGATGAACGCAACCGATTCGGGTCCGTGTTCTTCCCTGATGGCTTTGAATTTCTGAACCATTTCAGAAAGGGCTTCGTTCCACCCGATTTCCTGCATTTCACCCCGTGCATCCCGAAGTAGTGGTTTTAACGCTCGATCCGGGGAGGCGAAAGGTGTGAGCAGATGAAAACCTTTGGGGCAGGATTTACCCAAATTTACCGGATATCCCTTGGTCGGCAGAAAGGAGACAACCTTTCCATCTTCTATCTTTGCATCGAAATTGCATCCGACCGAGCAATAACTGCAGGTAGTGCGTACCGTCTTCACGCTTTAACTCCTGTTGCCATGCGGTTCGAATTTCGACCGTAAGCTTTTACGAGAAGAATCATGATTACAGATATCACTGCGAGAACAACAAAAATGAGAAATCCCCGGGCATAACCGACTTCAGAGCCGGATCGGGTTACAAACAGAGCCATCAGGTTCGGTATGACAAAGCCGCCGAATGCGCCAAGGCCTCCAACCCAACCGGCTGCGCCACCGATAGCGTCTGGAATCTCCTGGGGGACAAGCTTGAAAACCGCTGCATTACAGACACCCATGCCGACGGCCATCAAAACGATACCTGGAATCGCCAGGGTAAGGGATGGTGCAAAGCCCACCAGACCGGCCCCGAGTGCCGTCAGAATCAACGATATCAACGCAGCCCTGGATCCGCCGATTTTGTCGGATATCGGACCGCCGGCAACCCGGACCAATGATGCTGTAAGGGAATAAAGTGCTGTGAGGCCGCCGGCTAAAGCAAGGGTTGTTCCATGATAGGACACCCAATATTTCGGCAGCCAGCCGGTGAGGGCCATGAACCCTCCGAAGGTGCAGAAATATACCGCAACAAGAGCCCATGTCTGCCAGGTACGAGCGGAATGGGAGAGGCTTTCAGAAACCTTGGCTTTGGGAAACAGTTCCTGACCAAAGTCTTTCTTAGCCGTTTCACGGGCATCTTCAGGATTTTTACCGCCACGAAGGAGTTGAAAATACCAGGCG
>RCND010002428.1_pt1 | contig 10294 bp, 4 predicted proteins | sample 2041351 | NCBI WGS metagenome assembly RCND01 (sample SAMN09708230, study PRJNA481090) | Marine sediment metagenome, whole genome shotgun sequencing project. | biome: marine sediment; feature: ocean; material: sediment; isolation source: Sewage treatment plant 12B marine sediment (STP12B) ...
CATTTTAATCGCTAATCACGATTCAAAAAATAAACAGCAATAACATCAAAAAACAACAATCATGAAAGCATCAATCACAAGAACAGCAACAGAATCAAGAACAGGACAGTACTTTTCCACTTTTGGAGGAAGCAAAAGAGCCCAATGGGCCCAGTACAGACATTTTAATCGCTAATCACGATTTGCAGTACCACAATCAATAAACAACAAAGTCATGAAAACGTTCATCAATCAATTTCCAAAGGAATCTAGAAAGTTTACTATTCTTTTCAATCGACAAGAAAGCAAACGAATCCGTTGGGTACAACCATCACTTAGCCTTTAATCAAGGCAGACAAAGGGGATACATTTCATCAATGTATCCCCTTTGTGTGGAATTATAATATGGATAGATCTTAATCAAAGTCTATCCATTTTTTTGAACAGCACTTTTGCATTCACTTGCGTAAATTATTTCTACCTTAAAGAATATGGAAGTACAACAACTAATCAAGGCCATTGATAAATTCAGCAGAAATGTGTCCCAAAAATTACCTACGGCACTTGGATAATATCGTTTTTGATGGCACCGAAGTGTATGGCGACGGGGTAAACCTATCCTTCCGAATCAAGTCCTTGGAAATTGCGGTTCAATTCTCGTATCGGGTACATTAAAAAATGTCCTAAGTAACCCTCTATTTAAACCTTAGACTCAACTCATTTCTTAATTATCCATAGCTATCCGTAGTTAAAGTATTTATCTATGGTTTAAAAAGACCACATAAGAAAATTTAATGAAATAGTTATACCACTTTTTAAGTAGCTAACCTCGGTTTAAAGAGTCTGATAAAACAGCCTTTTAGCAAGGGTAAGCAACCGATGCTAAAGCTTTAAATTGTAGTTTATTTACTCTAGAGTTAACATATCAGCCTTCATAAACCCCTTGGTGAAGGCCATGATGCATCGCTGTGTATTCGCATGTAAGGTTTTCTTAGAATTTAGCTTAAAATATCTTTGACCACATGCCCATGCACATCGGTTAATCGAAAGCGGCGACCTTGATGTTTAAATGTAAGACGCTCATGATCTATACCAAAGAGATGCATTAATGTAGCATGAAAATCATGCACATGTACGGGGTCTTTGACCACATTATAACTGAAGTCATCCGTTTCTCCATGCGTATATCCTTCCTTTACACCAGCACCAGCCATCCACATGGTAAAGGCTTTGGGGTGATGGTCTCTTCCATAATTTTCAGGAGTTAATTGGCCTTGGGAATAAACCGTGCGACCAAATTCACCTCCCCAAACCACTAAGGTATCTTCAAGCATACCCCGTTGTTTTAAATCTTTTATTAAAGCTGCATTCGCTTGATCCGTTCGCAGACACTGGGCCTTTACACCGCCGGGGCAGTTGCTATGTTGGTCCCAACCTTGATGATACAATTGAACGAATTTCACATCTTTCTCTAATAATTTTCTAGCCATCAGGCAGTTAGCCGCATAGGTGCCAGGATCTCTGCTATCTTTGCCATACATATCAAAAATATAGTCTGGTTCATCTGACATGTCAGTAACCTCCGGAACCGAGGTTTGCATGCGAAATGCCATCTCGTATTGCGCCATTCTTGCATTTATTTCGGGGTCTCCATAGGCGTCATGCTGTACTTCATTTAATTTTCCCAAATAATTAAGCATCTGCCTTCTATCATTTCCGTCATAATTTTCGGGATCGCTCAAATACAACACAGGATCTTTTCCTGAACGGAATTGTACGCCCTGATGTTCTGTTGGTAAAAACCCATTCCCCCATAATCTGGAGTATAAGGGCTGACCTCCCATATTTTTGGTGATCAGAGTGATAAATGTGGGTAGATTATCATTATCGGAACCCAATCCGTAACTCAACCAAGAACCAATGGACGGTCTTCCTGCCAATTGGTTACCTGTCTGCATGAAGGTAATCGCCGGGTCATGATTTATTTGGTCGGTTTGCATCGATTTGATAAAACAAAGCTCGTCAACAACTTCGGAAGTATAGGGTAATAAATCGCTTGCCCACGTTCCTGATTTTCCATATTGTTTAAAATCAAAAATAGAGGGAGCCATGGGGAAGCTTGTTTGCTCCGCACTCATCCCGGTAAGTCGTTGTCCTTGTCTCACGGAGTCTGGCAAGTCTTGCCCGAACATATCTTTTAGTTTGGGTTTATAATCCCACATTTCAAACTGCGATGGACCACCACTTTGAAAAAGATAAACAATTCGTTTTGCTTTAGGCAAATGATGCGGGAGCCCGAAGCGATTCTTATTGTACGATTTCAATATCGCTTCAGTATTGGAATTATCCAAACCTCCTTTTTTGACCGATGCAAAGGCTTTTTCAGTATTCAGCAGGGATCCCAAAGCAATGGCTCCAAGCCCCATGGAGGTTTTTGTTAAGAAATTTCGGCGGTCCATTTGACGTTCTATTTCCTGTAAATCTTTATTATTCGACCTTAAAATATCATCGTGATTGTGACACATAATTTTTTTATAATATCAATCATTTAAATAAAACCATTCTTTCAACTTTCCCGATTGCCTATATAAATTAGCCTCTGGGAAACAATTTAAGTACCCTATCGTTTTGTAATCGCGGCATCCGAGTTAATAATGGTACTTGCGACAACTGCATTTGCAGCGACCAAGGCTTCATCATTATCATTAGAAATTCGAAATTCCCCAGAGTTCAACCAGCCATCAGCTTTGGATTTCGAAGACTTAAATTTTTCATATTCCTGCAATTGTAACGCTGCTAAAAGATTTAATTCTTTCTCTTTAATTGTTCTTCCCGTCAACTTTCTAAAGGTATCCGAAATACCGACCTTTGGGTCCGAGTATTGCAACATTGCATATCCTAAGACCCTTGAAGCTTCTACATAGGTAGGGTCGTTCATTAAAACCAGGGCTTGCAATGGGGTATTGGTTTCTTGACGCCGCACAGCACAAAAGGACCTTTCGGGAGCATCGAATGTTGCAATTGTTGGATGTGGCACCGAACGTTTCCAAATGGTGTACATACTCTTACGGTAAAGTTTTTCTCCTTTATCCTCTTCGTAGGCCGACTCGTTAATTTTCCAGAGTCCGGCCGGTTGATACGGTTTTACACTCTTTCCGCCGATTTTACGATTTAAAAGTCCAGATGCAACCAACGCATTATTTCGAAGCATTTCCCCAGTTAATCTTCCAGATGGCCCCCGCGCAAGAAGTCGATTCGCTTTATCACGCATCATTAATTCTTCGGTTGTCAAAGAAGATTGTCGGTAGGTATTGGACATTACAATTAGCTTGTGTAAAGCTTTAACGTCCCATTCAGACTCAATGAATTGAATGGCCAACCAGTCTAACAATGCGGGGTGACTTGGTAGTTCCCCTTGGTTCCCAAAATCTTCTACCGTGCGAACGATTCCTGTTCCGAATAGATTTTTCCAATACCGATTGACCGCAACTCTAGCCGTTAAGGGATTGTCCTTACTTGTAATCCATTTTGCTAAGCCTAAGCGATTTTTTGCAAGACTATCAGGAAACGCAAATATCTTTTCAGGCGTATTGGGATATACCTGTTCTCCATATTGGTTATACAAACCACGTTCGAGTACGAATGTTTCTCGTGGCTCTTTCATTTCCCGCATTACTGGAATGTCTCTAATGCGTTCAACACTATCCACATACCTTTTACGCACTTTTTGAAGCGCTACCAAGGACGCTCGATAGGATTTTGATTCCCGAGCTATATAATATGCTATAAGTGCCGATTTTTCTTCTGAATTAAGTTGACTCTTATTTTTTGAAACGAGTGCTTGGAAAAGTTCCGGATTTCCTATTTGACCAATTTCAAGAGCTGTTAGCTCTTTATTAAAAATTAAGATATCATCTACCGTGGCACCGCCGATTCCCTTCCCTCTCCACCTAGCTCCAATTTGAAGTCCTGGGTCTGCAGGAATACCTTGCATACTATATGCCTTGGAATTAAATACGATATCCTTATACAGGTTATCAATCTCAGTCTTGGTATCCAATGCCTTTCCATCTTGATAGATATGAAGTCCGTCTGCGGTACTTGAACCATCATAGGTCATGGTGAGTTGTACCCATTTATCTTTAGGCATATCCGCTAGGGCATATTTTACGATGGCGTTACCAGGGTGTTGGTGGGCAAGTAAAGCTTCAAGCTTATTATCTCTTATAGCTAAATGATATCCTCTAAAATTATAAAGCTTCGCCCCCACCCCTTTATGAAATATAACACCGTTCTCCAAACCGTTGGGAATAAAAACCTGAATACCGATACTAAACGGCTCGTGTCGTTGAAAAATTCCTGCCTTACCTAAATTAAACCAGGCATCTCCATCCATTTTCAACCCCTTTCCCGTGTAACCTTTTGTAAAACTCGCATTTTGGTCAATGGCGCCTTGACGTTCCATTTTTCCTGTCTGAAACGGAGGTAGTCTATTGGCTAATTTACTACTATTGAAATCAAAATATGCTACTCGGCTTTTTGGAAAATCTATTTTCGTTAGTCTTTTATACCTTTCTTCAGACACCCATTCTTGTGCTTTTTCGGTTTCCGTTTTAGCAGTTTGAATTGTGCTTTCCTGTTTTTCATCGATAAGCTTTTCAACATATGCTAAAAACTCGGTTTGTTCCTTTTCTGGCAGTAATAAAGTCGGTGCGGGCATAGACCCATCATAAGATATTTGTCCCGATTCTTGGATGTTGTTGAAAAAACTATACATTTCGAAATAGTTCTTTTGTGAGATGGGGTCGTATTTGTGATCGTGACACTTAGCACAGGCCATCGTTAATCCCAAAAATCCTTCACTGACCACATTGGCCCTATCGGAAACATACTCTGAACGAAATTCTTCATCAATGATTCCACCTTCAGCATTCTGTGGGTGCAGCCTGTTGAAGGTTGTAGCTAGAATCTGCTCCTTTGTAGCATTTTCCATCAAATCGCCGGCCATTTGCCAACTTATGAATTCATCGTAGGGCATATTTTTATCAAATGCCTTGATAATCCAATCGCGATAAGGCGAAACATCACGATACCGATCCACGGTGTACCCATGGGTATCTGCATAGCGAGATAGGTCCATCCAATCTAAGGTCATTTGCTCCGCATAATGCGGCGAGGCCAGTAGCCGGTCAATTTGTTTTTCGTATGCATTTTCAGAAGTATCGCTTGCAAAATCTTTGATTTCTTGAAGTGTAGGAGGCAATCCAGTCAAATCAAAACTCAATCTTCGTAGCAAAATTTCTTTATCTGCACTTTCGCTGGGCGCTAAGTTTTCAAGCTCTAATTTGGCAAGGATAAAATTATCAATGGGATTGGCTACTTTTTCTTTCAGCTTTACGTTTGGTATATTCTGTTTTATAGGCGCTAAAAATGCCCAGTGGTCCTTGTATTCGGCACCTTCTTTGACCCATCTTACCAGCATTGCCTTTTCATAATCTGTTAAGGATAAATGTGAACTCGGCTCTGGCATCATTATTTCTGGATCATCGCTGAGTATGCGCTCCACTAACAAACTTTTACCGGTGTTACCAGGTACGATGGTATATTTTCCAGGACTATTTTCAGATTCTTTGTACGCTACCTCTGGCGCATGTAATTGTAGCCCAGCAGCTATTTTTGCCTTATCAGGACCGTGACATATATAACATTTATCAGAAAGTATCGGTTTTACATGTTGGTTAAAGTCGATTTCTTTGGGGAGTTTGTGATACGCCAACTGAACCGATTCCGATAGCTCCGGTCCTCCACAGGAGGCCAACACTATAACACCTATCAGGTATACTATAAAATATTTACGGTTAAGCTGAAACATACTTTTTAACAATTTTTAATTCTTGAAATTTTCATCCACGATAAATGAAATATCTTCCTTTTCACTTAATATCGCCTTTGCATCATCGGCAGTTACTTGAGTTCTTGAGAGGTACACCCTTTTCAGTTCAGGTAATTCTTGTAACAAGGGAAGCGAGGCATTTGAAATTTTAGAGCCGTACAAATTTAGAACTTCAAGGTGTGACAGGTCCTTAAGATAAACAATTCCTTCATCAGAAATAGCTGTTTTATCCAGTTCAAGTCGCGTTATGTTCTTAAACCCGGAAATGACAGAAAGCCATTCATCGGCTACATTAGTTTCAGTCAAAGAAAGCCAAGTGATATGGTTTTTTGCTACGTCTAATGCCCGAACCTTTTCTCTTGTAAGATCAAGGCCAGTATAGCTGACATCTAATAGCGGATTATTTTCTCCAAAGGTCTTTACAAAGAATCCTTCTTGTACAAGAGATGCTATCTGTGTGCTGTCTAAAGGCGCTATCTGTACTTTTTGGTACCAAGGACGAGGTGTCGTGTCTAGTCCAAACTTACGCAATAGCACAGGTTTTATGCTTTTACCGACTTCTACCTGGCTTACCACATTTTCAAAAGATGCACCTTGATCTATCCACCATTCTACGGTTTTAATTTCGTCATAGGTCAAAACACTATTCGTAGGAGGCATGAATTTACTATTATTTTGAGGCAGTGTCATTCTTCTAAAGAGTTCACTTTCTCCTGCATTACCTTTTAATACGACTTGGCCTCCATCACCTCCTAACAAAAGGGAATCTGGATGGCTCATATTTAGTCCGCCTCGTTTTACGTCATTGCCGTGGCAGGAAACACATTTTGCATCAAAAAGAGGTTGTATTAAATCGGTATAGACCCGAACGCTATCAGGATTATTAGACAGAAGCTTAAAACCCTCATCCTCTTTAGACGCCAATAGTTTTTGTATCGGCTTTGGCGCATATTCCGTAAGGTAGGTTTCGCCATGGGTAAGATTAGCACCTTTATGGCCTTCAACAGACAACAAAACAATTAAAAGGATATTGAAACCATGCTGTACTACTTTGGGGTAATTATTATATTTTTTTTTCATCCACCACCCTACAAACGCAATGGGTACAAGAGCGATGCCCAACCAGCGATGAAGAAAAATCTTATCCTCTTCATACAGACCAGTTTCACCAAGGTACCATCCACAAAGCGCAGCAGCAAACGCTGCAAGACCACCGACAAACCATGCAATTGAAATAAGGGCATTAGGCGTTTGCTTCTTTCGAAAGCTTTCCCACCATTCCAATATAATTGCGAGTAGTATAAAACCAATGGGCAGATGCACAAAAAGTGGATGAAAACGACCAATAAACGTAGTGAATTCTAGAGCAATCATATCAAAATAAAAATAAAATGATTAGTCTACAGGAATTCCAATCCATAAATAAATTAGTATCTAAAATATGGACTCGCTGACTTTTCAAATTCAAGATTTAAATTTAAGCAATAGGAAACTAAACTAAAAGGCAAAAACTAAACAAAGGGTAAATAAGCATCCAACACTAACCCTTTAGGTTAAATAACACAAACTAATCTCAAAAATTGTCAAAAATCTTATTGTTCAGCAATAGTTTTCTGGTACTACCATACCTATGGCGCATTCTGTATTGATGGTTTCTTCCTGAACCAGGAATAGATATTTATAGCTTGGATTATTCGCTTGCTGGTAATACGTGCTCATAATGAGGGTTAGGATACGGCATTAATGCATTCATATCTTTCCTCCATTCATGCAATCTATTCTTTAGTTCCTTTACTTTACTTGGCAGTTCTTGGGCCAAATTGTTCAACTCTCCTTCGTCATGTACTATGTTATATAATTCAATATGCATATCCTCATAAAATTCTATCAACTTATACTCGCCCAATCTTATGGCACCGGAAGGTGTACCTCCTAAACCACCGCTATAGTGCGGGTTATGCCAAAAAAGAGGTCTGTCATTTTGTAACTTACCTAGGAGTATTGGTTTTAAGCTTACCCCATCCCTATGTTGCTGTGGTAGTTGACCAATACCAGCTAAATCCAAAAGAGTTGGGTACAAATCTGTACTGGTTACCACACTTTCAGAGACAGATCCTGATTTAATGTAATCAGGCCATTTTATAATAAGCGGTTCATGTATTCCTCCTTCATAAAGATGTCCCTTTCCAGCACGCAATGGTAAATTTGTAGTTGGGATATTGTCAACGGTATTGCTGCTTGCCATGCCCCCGTTATCCGAAGTAAAAACTATAATAGTATTCTCTGACAAACCATTTTTCTTTAATACGTCCAGTACCCTTCCAACATTTTCATCCATACTTTCTACCATCCCGGCATACGTGGCATTGTTCTGTCTATTTTTAAAATAAGTATTTCCTTCTTTTAAAAATTGTTCTTCATCATTAAATTGCTTTGCAAACTTTTCATTGTATTTCTTCACTTTGTCCATCTTTGCTTGTAAAGGCAAGTGAACACTATAAAACGATAGATACGCAAAAAACGGCTCCTCATTCGTGTTTTCAATAAATTCGATAACTTCATTAGTTAATCTATCCGTAAGGTATTCGTCCTTAAGACCATCCTGTAGTTCTGGGTTTTTATAAGGGGAAAAATATCCGCCGCTGGGGTGACCCGTGTTGTTTCCGCCTATATTAATATCAAATCCCTGATGTGTTGGATAAAATTCATCCTGTTCTCCTAAATGCCATTTACCGGCAAACATGGTTTTATACCCTTCAGCTTTAAAAGCTTCAGCCATTGTATATTCCTCTAAATCTAACTGAAGTTTAAAAGGTTGTGACGCTAATTTCTGATTGGTATGTGGTCCCCAATGCCTATTACCAGGAATATAGTCCGTAAGATTTATACGTGCAGGGTATTTTCCGGTCAGTATAGCGGCTCTGGTCGGCGAGCAGACTGGACTGGCCGCATAGGCATTGGTAAAAACCATTCCGTCTGAAGCTAGCGCGTCTATATTGGGTGTCTCATAGCTGGTACTTCCTGTATACCCAAGGTCTGAATAGCCTAAATCGTCCACTAGAATGAATAGAACATTGGGTCTTTCAAATTCTTGCTCTTTTTGGCATCCCAAATGAAGCATGGAATAGCATATAAAAAACGAATACAACAGTTTATTCTTCATGTCAGAGCATATTATTTGGGACTAAATTGGACGATATCTCCTTGTTTGGTTTTAATGTTTAAAAACCCACCTTCGTCGACCAAATAGTCGTGAGAGCACTCAAATTTAGCAGTATCGAAAGGGATTTTCAATTTCAAATTACCTCCTTTAGTAGCTTCAATATGTAAGAGGGTTACTTTTCCATGTTCCATTTTCGCAGAAACCAAAAATGCCCCTTCTGTTCGTAGTTGACTAAAAGCTACATCTTTCCAATACTTAGGAATTGCTGGGAAAATATGAACTATTCCGGTATGACTTTGAATCAACATCTCCTGCAGGCCAGCCGCAAATGCAAAATTACCTTCTAATGTAAAAGGCCTATACGTGGCATCCGAATATCCTTTGCCCGACTGATCTCCATTAACATGAAAGCTATTTGGCAAACAAAAACTAGTTGCAAAAATCCTAAGAATTTCAGCCGCTCCTTCCCCGTCAAATGCTCTAGCTTTTAAATTTCCAAGCCAGCTAAATGAATAGCCTACCCATTTTGAGGACCCTATACTATCCAACGTAGCAATAGTTCTCGTAATCACTTCTTTATCCTTATCCCCTTTGGAAAAATCTAGAAGACCTAAAGGATGATAGCCTACTAAGTGTGAAAAATGTCTATGAGAATCTTCATAAGGCAACTCCGGTGTGAACATTAAGCCATTAGTATTAATCGCTAAATCTGGCCATTGCGATAAAAGCTCATTCCATCTTTGAGCCTCTTCTTCCTTCCCTAGCTCTAAGGCTAATTCTGCTGCTTTCTCATACGTCCATCTAATAAGTGCTAAATCAAAATTAGTGGTTTCTCCAAACCAAGCGTCTCTGTCATTGTTATTGATTTCTGGACTAGAACTAATAGGAAGTTTTCTAATTCCTTCTTCATTAATTTCGGATACACCTTCAAGAAAAACAGCAACATCTTTAAGCCATGGGTACGCTCTATTTTCAAGAAACGCTCTATCCATTGAATACCGCCAATGCAAATAAAAATGATGCCCAAGCCATGCAGAAACCGTTGGCCCAAAAGCATATTGAATCCACCCTCCCATAGGTTCGCCTTCTAACGTAGAGACACCCGGAACATTTAGACCTTCCGTTTCATAATACTCTTTGGTGTACTTTTTAAAGGATTTCCGGTATTTCCAAAGCCAATTTAAGAAACCAATTTCTTCATCTAAATGGTTAGCACTATACGCTGGCCAGTAACTTAATTGTGTATTAAGGTCATGATG
>RCND010002429.1_pt1 | contig 10294 bp, 8 predicted proteins | sample 2041351 | NCBI WGS metagenome assembly RCND01 (sample SAMN09708230, study PRJNA481090) | Marine sediment metagenome, whole genome shotgun sequencing project. | biome: marine sediment; feature: ocean; material: sediment; isolation source: Sewage treatment plant 12B marine sediment (STP12B) ...
TCGCTCGGCGTGCAAATACGGCACGGTTAATTTTTCTATCGACTGTACATTGATCCAGTCAGGCAATTCTTCAAGCTCTTTCTCAGGATAAGCACCCTTCATTGCCAGCAGACGTGTTGTTTCATCCGCGCAGGGCCTCACCGCTTCAACAAAACCTTTCAGTGATGCAAAAGCACGCGACGTGATGTTCGCAAACGCCTTACTTTCAGAGAACTCTTCAACCCGTTGTTGCAAAGGCTGAATATTGGCCAGTTTCAGCGTGCGTCCAACATGACGGATAAAACGGATTTTCTTGCCTGCGCTATCGAGCAGGGTGACTTCCATCTCCGGTTTGATGATAGCCAATGGTAATCCCGGCAGACCGGCACCCGTGCCAACATCAAGTAGCGAACCCGGTTGTAGCCAGGGTGCTATGGATAATGAATCAAGGATGTGGCGGGTCAACAGAAAACTCCGCTCGCGTGGTGCAACCAGATTGTAAGTGCCGGACCACTCCTTCAACTGCACCATGTAGGTCAGCAAACCGTCGATTGTCTGCGGTGAAACCTCCAGACCCAGGCGGGCCAGACCGGATTCCAGCTTGATACGTTCAGGATGATTGATGGCCATTCAGATGTTTTTCTAAAGCGTGCCCGTGGACTTCATCTTGGATACGATCTTTTTAGAGACATCCTTGGCAGTATCGTTATGGTCAAGATCTTTTGACCGTGTGATCATGCTCCACTTGGCCCGATCGTCAACAATATCGAAATAGGTGGTTTCTGCGTAGACATAATTTTGCTGCTCGTAAAACCCGGCACCCTCTACAACCGTATACACATTGCCATACGTGGGTGCAAACCAGCCATAACCGCCCCCATAAAACCCGGATCCTACCTGAACCGCATAATAATCGGCGCGCTCAAGACGCTCTCCTTTACCACCACCGGTAATAAATACAACAACAATTGCATCCACACTGGCTGCTTTCAGGGCGGGCTCTGCCGTCTCCCTGGTCAAGCGACCGGACAAACCCGGGATGTCACTGGATACCAGTGCATTCCTGCCTGATCCGCGCATCACCTTGACAATTTCCTGCTCGACGGTCAGGCGTTGCAGGGACTCCGGCATCATGGCAACGACTGCGATTCTTTGCCGCTTGTCGATACTATCGCGGCCAGCATCCCATTCGCTGATCACTTTTGTTGATTGGCATGCGCTCAATAGCAATAAAACAGCCACTACCGCAAAGGCTCGAAGGCTAACTCGGATCATTCTCTGTTCCTTAATAAATTCTGGGTCGCGCGTATTCTAACCGCTTTTAATGATGGTCTGTTAACTAGCCCCGATGGTTAAATCAAGTTCTTCAGCCCGATGGCAGGCAACCCAGTCGCCGTTTTCCATTCGCCTCAAGGGCGGAACCTCCAACTGGCAACGTTTTATCAGGTATGGACAGCGGCTGTGAAACACACAACCTGGCGGCGGATCCAGGGGTGAAGGCATGTCTCCCGTCAGACCGATATCGGCCTTGGCCCGCGCCAGTTTTGGGTCGGGCACCGGCACCGCCTTGATCAGGGCATTGGTATAGGGGTGCAATGGTCGCTTGTACAGGTTGTCACGACTGGAAAGCTCCATGGTCCGCCCGAGATACATCACCATGACGCGGTCGCTGATATGTTTGACGACCGACAGGTCATGGGCAATAAACACCAGCGACAAATTCAGTTTTTTCTGCAAATCCTTGAGCAGGTTAACGATTTGGGCCTGTATCGAAACATCCAGCGCACTGACGGGTTCATCACAAATGACCAGTTTCGGATTCAAAACCAGGGCGCGGGCGATACCTATTCTCTGACATTGACCACCGGAAAACTCATGTGGATAGCGGTTAATCTGGTTCGGCAGTAACCCCACCATTTTCATCACACCACGCACACGTTCATCGACCTGGACACGTGCGATCTTGGGGAAAAACGTCCACAAGGGTTCAGCAATAATGTCCCGTACCGTCATCCGCGGGTTGAGTGCTGCCAGGGGATCCTGGAAAACGATCTGCATATCCTCGCGTTTTTTGCGTAAATCCTCTTCATCCAGCTTGTTCAGGTCTTCACCCAACCACAATACGCGTCCGCGATCGGGTTTGATCAGGGCCAGCAGGGCACGTGCAAGTGTTGATTTACCACAACCGGACTCACCGACAATACCCAGTGTTTCGCCGGCATTTAAATCGAAACTCACGCCGTTGACGGCCCTCAGCGTGTGCGTTTTGGGTCGCAACAGACCACCTTCACGCATCTTGAAATACACTGCAAGATCCTGGACTCTCAGCACCCTGTCATTCATTCTGATTCACCCAGAAAACACCGGTATGCATGACGGTCCTCGGTTAGCTGCATCGGCGGTTTCTCTTTACAGGATTCAAACGCCTGCGGACAGCGGTCGCGGAATTTACAGCCCTTCGGCAAGTTCAGCATGTTTGGCGGGTTACCGGGGATGGCTTCCATGCGATCATCTTCCGGCCTGTCCAGACGCGGCACGGATTTCAGCAGACCCTGCGTATAGGGATGCCTGGGATCATAGTAAATCTGCTCCACCGAGCCACATTCAACCGCCTCACCGGCATACATCACCAACACCCGGTCACACAGGCCCGCCACCACACCGAGATCATGGGTGATCAGCATAATGGCGGTATTCGACTCTTGCCTTAATGCACTCATCAGGTGCGTGATCTGTGACTGGACCGTCACATCCAGCGCGGCGGTAGGCTCATCTGCGATCAACAGGTCCGGTTCGCATAAAAGACCCATCGCCACCATTACCCTCTGTCTCATGCCACCGGAAAACTCATGGGGGTACAGGCGAATATTTCGCTCCGGATCCGGAACACGTACGGCCCGCAACATTTCAATCGCCTTGGCCTTTGCCTCGGTTTTGCTCAGACCCTGGTGATACATGACCACCTCGATCATCTGTTTTTCGATTCGCAGGTAAGGGTTCAGGGAGGTCATCGGATCCTGAAATATCATTGCAATTTCGTTACCGCGGTGCTGATTCAGCTCCGTGGTATTCATTTGCAGAAGATCTTTGCCCTTGAAGATAGCCTGACCACTGCAATGGCCGTTCTCGGCCAGCAGTCCCATGATGGCCATCGCTGTCTGGGTTTTACCGGAGCCCGATTCTCCAACCAGCGCCATTGTTTCGCCGGGCTTGATTGAGAAATTCAGATGGTTGACCGCATGGACTCTGCCATCAGGCGTTTCAAAGTCGACATCCAGGTCTTTTACTTCAAGCAACGGTTTCACTAGCGGTCCTTGGGATCAAGCGCATCACGCAAACCATCACCGATGTAGTTGAAGCAGTAGAGGGTCACCGCCAGAAATACCGACGGCACGATCAATGTCCAGGGAGCGGATTCCATATCCTGTGCGCCATCGGCAACCAGGGCGCCCCAAGAGCTCATGGGCTCTTGCACACCAAGCCCCAGGAAGCTTAAAAACGATTCAAGCAGAATGACCTGGGGGATGGTCAAAGTGACATAAACAATCACAACGCCCAACAGGTTGGGGGTGATATGCCGCTTGATAATGGCCCAGTCACCCACACCACAGGCCCTGGCAGCTTCGACAAACTCGGTATTTTTAAGGCTCAGGGTCTGGCCACGTACAATACGCGCCATATCCAGCCAGGTGACCGCACCAATGGCGACGAATATCAGCAGGATATGCCGGCCGAATACCACCATCAGCAATATGACAAAAAACATGAACGGCAAGGCGTAAATAATATCGACCACACGCATCATGATGCGATCGGTCACACCGCCAAAATACCCGGCTATGGCGCCATAGCTGATACCGATCGCAATGCTGACAATGGTTGCAACCAGGCCTATCAACAATGAAACCCTGCCACCTTCCAGTGTACGCACCAGTATATCCCGGCCTACTGAATCGGTACCAAACCAATGACCACTTTCGATACTCGGTGGGGTGGAGGTGTAATCCCAATCGGTGAAGTCCGACTCCCAGGAAATCACCATTGGCCCAAACACGACCAACAGAAACATGATGGCCATGATAAAGGCACTGTAAACCGCAGCCCGGTTCTTTAGCAGGCGATGCCAGGCGTCTTCCCAGGGGGAGCGCCCCTTGACGTCGCTGACTCCCAGCGCCGCTTCAAAAGGATCGATTACCTTAATATCAGCGATTTTCGTCATATCGAACCTTGGGATTCAACCAGGCATAGATCAGGTCTACCAGGAAATTCAGTACAATGATCAGCACGCCATAAAAAATCACCACGCCCATCACCAGCGTGTAATCACGATTCAAAGCCCCTTGTACAAAATAACTGCCCAGGCCAGGGATGGAAAATATCCGCTCAATGACCACCGAACCACTGATCATTCCAGCAGTCGCGGGACCCAGGAATGATATGACCGGTAACAGAGCCGGTCTTAGTGCATGCCGGCGTATCACCATGCTCTCGGGTAATCCCTTGGCACGGGCTGAGCGAATAAAATTACTGTGCATCACCTCGATCATGCTGCCACGGGTCAGGCGCGCAATATAGGCAGTCACCGGCAATGCCAGTGTCACTACCGGCAGCACCATGCTGGCAATGCTCCAGTCCCAACCACCGGCCGGTAACCAACCTGCATAAACAGCCAGTAACAGGATCAATATCGGCGCAATCACAAAATTGGGAATAGAAATGCCAAGCATGGCAATACCCATCAGTGAATAGTCAGCACGTGTGTTTTGTCTGAGTGCCGCAGTAATACCCAGCGCAGTTCCCAGGAAAAATGACAGCACCATGGCGGCCAGGCCTATGGTCAGGGAGACCGGGATACCCTGTCCGATCAGCTCGTTGACTGTCCAGTCCTTGTACTGAATAGACGGCCCGAAATCCAATACGGCAACCTGGCCGAGATAACGGAAGTACTGACTTAATACGGGTTCATCCAGGTGGTACTTGGCATTCAGATTGGCCTCGATATCCGGAGGCAGGTCTTTTTCAGTATCAAACGGCCCACCCGGCGCCACCCGCATCAGGAAAAACGCCACAGTGATCAACATCAGCAATGTCGGGATCAGGCCCACCAGGCGCCGTAAGGTATGTCTCAACATGCCGGAATCCTGAATCATCAGACCGTACCCCCTGAAGTGGTATCTACCCCATCGGGAACATCTTCTTCAGGTATTACTGATTCGATTGTCTCTTCTGGTATTGTTGTTTCGTTTTGCTCCACTGGTACGCCTGCTTCCTGCTCAGTCACGGATGATTCAGATTCCAGGCCTATCTCTTCCACACCTATCTCTTCCACACCCGTCTCTTCCACACCCGTCCCGTCCCCGGTTGTTTCTTCCGGAGAAGTCACATCCTCTGCTTCATCAGTGGAAACGGCATCATTTCTCTGCCCGGTCACGGTGATCTCTTCCAGCAATTCAGATTCAGCCTTCAGAAAAAACATATCCTTGCTGTAATGGTGATCCATTACATTGGCTTGCCAGCCTTTAAGACGCGGGTTAACCATGCGTTTTGTGACATAGGTGTATAGCGGGATAAATGGCGTTTCCGTCAATAGCAAACGTTCGGTCTCAAACATCAGACGTCTGCGTCTGGAAGGAATACGTTCAGCTGCAACCTCATCAAGAAGGGAATCGTACATATTGTTAGAGTAACCGAAGTCATTGCGACCGTGTCCGGTACGGAACAGGTTTAAAAAGCTGTAAGCATCCGCATAGTCGGAGATCCAGCCAGCCTGAAATACCTGTGTCAGCACCTTTCGTTCACGATTTTGCAAAAACACCTTATACTCTTCATTCAGCAATGTCGCCTGCACACCCAGGACCTGCTTCCATAGTGAGGATGCCGCCAGGGCCATCTTTTTGTTGTTGTCGCCATTGGTGTAGCGAATTTCAAACCTCAGTGGATTTTCTTCTGAATAACCTGCTTCGGCATACAGACGCCGGGCTTCCGCGTTGCGTTCATCCTGGGTCCACTCCGCCCATTCCGGTACCGGTGATACATAATCCCTGATACCTGGAGGTACCAGCGTGTAGGATGGTAGTTCACCAAACTGGGTGACCTTTTCCGTCAGCAAATCCCTGTCGATAGCCAATGCCAAGGCCCGTCTGAGCCCCGGGTTCTCGATAAATGGTTCACGCTCAAGATTAAAACCAAAATAGTATGAGCCCAGCCAGGGACTGATCATCAGTTCGTCCGGAAAATGTTTCTTCAACCATGCGAATTGATTGCTCGGCACCTCGGCAGTCCAGTGTAGCCTGCCCTTTCGGAAACGCTTCAGGGCTGTGGACTGATCTTCAAACGGGTAATAAAAGACCTTTTCCAGAACAACGTTCTCTGCATTCCAGTAGTTTTTATTTTTGACCAGTTCAATGCTCGAACGTATGGTCCAGTCTTTGAGAATATATGCACCATTTGATATCAGGTTACCCGGACGGGAAAACGAATGGCCGTGTTCCAGTACATTTGCCTCGTGCACCGGGTAGGTCGAGGAGTGGCTTAAAAGGTGAAGGAAATAAGGCGTCGGATCCCGCATGATGATTTGCAGGGTAAACTCATCCATGGCGATGACACCCAATTCACTCGTTGGCAGTTTGCCGGCAAGTACTTCTTCAGCATTCTCAATCGGCAGCAGAACCTGGGCATAGGCAGATGCCGTCGCAGGATCGGCACTGCGTCTTAAGCCGTAAACAAAATCTTTTGCAGTGACGGGATCACCGTTCGACCAAAGGGCGTCACGCCTCAGATAAAAAGTAAAGGTTTTTCCGTCCCTGCTGATGTTCCAGCGTATCGCTGCACCGGGAATAATTCGTCCTTCAGGGGATTCGGCAGTCAGACCTTCAAACAGATCCCGTAAGATGTGCGCCGAGGGCAGACCTTCGGCCAGGTGCGGATCCAGCGTTTGTGGTTCCTCACCATTATCGCGGTGCAGTACCTGCTCCGGGGCCAAAATGGATGGGATCGGCCGACCATCCTCAGTCAGCACAAGATCAACCGGGTGGGCATGACGATCAACCGTTGACGGGTTCCGGCTGTCACTGCCACAGGCACCAAGAAATAGTACCAGGATAGGCAGCAGGAAAAATTGGCGCAGGTGGCTCACAAGATCAGTCTTTCCTCTCTTTCATTACCCACTGCAACATCTCACCTTAATAAAGACTATATAATACATTACGATCATCGTTCCTTGCACTGAACAAACGGACTCTCGTCGTTAGTTTATGGCAAGTAATTACAGGTCTTCGTTCCATTTCGACAAAAAATAAATGTGGAGTGTCACACTTGAAAGAATCCGGTAACCCAAACCATATCGAAAATCGTCAGCAACTGGTTGAATACCTTGAATCCGGTTGTAAACCAAAATCCGAATGGAAACTGGGTACAGAACACGAAAAATTTGGTTTCACCACCAACGATCTACGCCCGCTACCCTATGAAGGCAGAAGCAGTATACGGGCAGTACTTGACGGTCTGGCGGATCAATTTAACTGGAAGCCGGTCAAAGAGCAGGGCAAGATCATTGCTCTACTGGATGATGCAGGCGCGTCCATAACACTTGAGCCAGGTGGTCAGCTTGAACTCTCAGGGGCCTTGCTTGAAAACGTACATCAGACCTGTGATGAGGTTTACACACACCTGAAGCAGGTCAAAACCATTTCTGAACCGCTCGGTGTGGCCTTTCTGGGTATGGGCTTTCAACCCAAGTGGGAACGAAAAGACATGCAATGGATGCCCAAGGGCCGCTACCGCATCATGCGTGATTACATGGACAAACGTGGCAATCTTGGCCAGGACATGATGAGCCGTACCTGCACGGTACAGGTCAACCTGGATTTCAGCTCTGAAGCAGATATGGTCAAGAAATTCCAGGTTGCGCTGGCTCTGCAACCGGTTGCTACCGCATTATTCGCCAATTCACCTTTTGTCGACGGTAAACCCTGTGGATACCTCAGTTACCGCTCACACGTATGGGAAGATACCGATCCTGATCGTACCGGGATGCTACCTTTTGTATTCGATTCATCGATGGGGTTTGAGCGCTACGTCGACTACATGCTGGATGTGCCGATGTACTTCATTTATCGGAATGGCGAGTATATTGATGCTTCCGGTCAGTCCTTCCGCGATTTCATGAACGGCACTTTACCTGCGCTGCCGGGTGAAATACCCATTCTTCAGGACTGGGAAGATCATCTGACAACTGCTTTTCCCGAGGTCCGCCTGAAACGATACATGGAAATGCGCGGCGCAGACGGAGGCCCATGGCGGAAGCTATGCGCCCTGCCGGCCTTTTGGGCCGGGGTGCTGTATGACGAACCGGTACTCGAAGCCGCCTGGGACCTGGTACGGGACTGGAATATGGAAGAACGTTTACAGCTAAGAAAAGACGCACCAAAATTGGGTCTGAAGACGACAATCCGCAAGCGGACACTTCAGTCCATAGCGTTGGAGGTTTTGGAAATGGCATCCACCGGCCTGACCGCCCGAAACCGCCTGAGCGCCGCCGGTGAAAACGAAACCGGTTTCCTTGAGACCCTGTTTGCAAATACCTATGCAGGCACAACACCAGCAGAGAAAAAACTCGAGCTATATCATGGCCCCTGGAAAGGTACGGTTGACCCGGTTTTTACCGAGGGAGCGTATTAAAACCCGTATCCCGCGTGGGTAACGTAACATCCCGTGGGTAACAAGTTACCCACCCTACGTCCTTGATGCTTAATCCTTTTCACACGGATCACCGAACCAACCACAAATTCGTGGGGTGCGTAAAACGTTTCACACGCATCGCCACGGATTCGTAGGGTGGGTAACTTGTTACCCACGATTAACCGAACAAACCAAAAATTCGTAACATCCCGTGGGTAACGTAACATCTCGTGCGTAACAAGTTATGCGCGTCGTTACGGTTGTGATGTGGTTGTTTGTAATCCCGGTGGATTGGTTTCTATGTTCCAGACGACTAGTTGCCACTCGTCGGTATTGTCAGGCTTGTGGTAATAGCCGATATAGTAGGTGCTGCCGAGCTCAAAATTCACTTCCAGGTCAGGTGCGCTGCTGAGTTGCAGCCTGGTGTCTGTTATCGGGCAGTTTGTGGTATCCAGTATGGCTTTGCCATTGATCGCGTGGACACCGGGTTCGATTAAAAAACTCTTTGCTGATACCGCCCTCTTCTCGCCATCAATTTTGTTGACGGCAATCGCGGCAAGACAATCGGCAGGACGGGCAATATGTGTCACTACTTTGGCCATACCGCTCAGCTGCAATTCTGTGGGAAGTGGAACCAATTCCAGTTCGGTATCATCGAATTGTGCAAATAGCGCCGGTACTGCCAATAGCAGCAGCCACGGAAAAAGTATTTTTACGGCTTGCTGCACGGTTTACCGAATCAGAAAGGCAGTCTTAACTGAGCATTAATCGCCAGCATCTGCTGTCTGAAAACGTTCTTGATCCGCCGCAAGGCTTCATCGGTATCGGCTTCGAATCGCAAGACCAGAATCGGTGTGGTATTGGATGCACGCACCAGGCCCCAACCATCGGAAAAATCGGCACGCACACCGTCAATGGTGGTGATTTTGGCATCGGCAAAACGTGCTTTCTCCTGCATCTGCGCAACGAAAGCGTGGTTTTCGCCTTCTTTCATATGACATTTCAATTCCGGCGTGCTGATGCTGTTTGGCAGGTCATTAAGAACCTCTGCGGCGTCACGCTCATCATTCGCCAGGATTTCCAACAACCTTGCAGCCGAGTAGATACCACAATCGAAACCATACCAACGTTCCTTGAAGAAGAAATGCCCGCTCATCTCACCCGCAAACGGTGCGTCGACTTCTTTCATCTTGTTCTTTATCAACGAATGACCGGTTTTATACATCATGGGTTTACCACCGGCTTCCTCGATAACAGTGTGCAAATGGCCCGTACATTTAACGTCATAGATAATGGTCGAACCCGGCACCCTGCCCAGGATGTCTTTTACGAACAACATCATCAGACGATCCGAATAGATGATTTCTCCATTGGATGTGACCACACCCAGACGGTCTGCGTCACCATCGAATGCCACGCCAATGTCCGCATCCATCAGTTTGACCGCTTCGATCAGGTCAACGAGGTTTTTCGGTTCACTTGGATCAGGATGATGATTCGGGAATGTGCCATCAACCTCGTCAAACAAGGTAAAAACATCAGCACCAATACCACGCAATACGTCAGCGGCACACACACCACCGATTCCATTTCCACAGTCAGCCACCACTTTCAAGGGTCTTGCCAGCTTGATATC
>RCND010002431.1_pt1 | contig 10286 bp, 6 predicted proteins | sample 2041351 | NCBI WGS metagenome assembly RCND01 (sample SAMN09708230, study PRJNA481090) | Marine sediment metagenome, whole genome shotgun sequencing project. | biome: marine sediment; feature: ocean; material: sediment; isolation source: Sewage treatment plant 12B marine sediment (STP12B) ...
CGCTGCTGCTTTGAACGCAATGTTACCGGTTCTGGGTACTGAACCACCGTCTGCTACACGGACAATTTACGTAAATTTTTAACACTATCGTTTATGATGTAAAACAGACAGTTTGGCGCGTCGTCTACCGCGGTGAGGAAAGAGGGAGAGTATCCTTTCACGGCACTGCTGGGCGTAGTTATACAACCACAATTTCTGGCAATGAAATGTAGGTGGCAAGACCCTCTCTTGCTTCGTTATTTGGTATAGGGCTTTGCCGACATTCTTAATTTGGCAGTTAAAACATCACAGTAAGTTCTAGACGGTCATTCGCGCTCTGTGCAGCATGAGCTGTTCTGACAGCACAATCCGCCTATTCACTGACCTACCGAGGTGGCCTCCATCACATTGAAGGTATGGGAAACCATACTTTTGAAAAAACTTAGACCTGCTAGGATTGAATTGTTGAACAAAAGGTAAGCGTAGTTGAACAGAAGGTAAGTTTCATGAATCCCAAGTGCCCTAGCCCACCCATCGATATGTCAGATCAGGACCGTAACGAGACGGTCGACAGGCTGTATGATGTGGCGCTTGACCCGGAACGTTATGAGACCCTGTTAGATGTCTGGGAAAGCGCAGTTGGTCCACTTCGGGCACAGGCGGACTTCTCGTCGCCACGGCTGCTGGATGATCCAATGATTGCAGGGCATTTCAGCCGCGCGGGGGAATTTCTTGACCGAATTGATCTGACTCAACATGTTGATGAATTGAAGACCATTCTTGCCCCGTTCGGGAAAGTATCGGCCTTTGTAATGGACGATGGTCTGACGATTAGGGCGGTAAACTCCGCCGCAACCGAACGGCTTTCCCTAAATCAGAATTCAAAGCTTGCAGATCTTGCTGTTCATGCCGAAGACATAGAGGCAATCGGAAGAACCGCCCGCTTGCTTTTGGCAGGCACAGAACAAGACACGTCCGTTTTACGTGTACGCTCGGTGAAAGAAGGGCATTTTGTGGTGCTGCGGCTACAAAGGTGCCAAACATCAGGGGGTGCTCCCTTAGTTTTGGCCGCGTCAAGCGAAGTTGGCTGGCCGGAAGGTTTCAATGATATCCTACGGCGTGCATTTAGCCTGACAGGCGCTGAGACTAACGTCGTTCAGAGTTTGGTCGAATGCTGTTCGGTCAGTGACATTGCGGTACAGCGGGGCCGCTCAATTGATACAGTGCGCGCGCAAGTCAAATCGATTCTATCTAAGACTGAGACGCACTCTCAGGTCGAACTGGTTCGTTTGGCGCTGTCGGTGATGGATATGGCCAATCTAACAATGGATACAAATGTCCCGCCCCGTCTGGTCAGCAAAGGCTATGCAACACTTATACCGCATGACTATCGAATCCTTACTACGCCAGATGGGCGACGGTTGGACTATTTGGTTTTGGGCGACCCGCTAGGCATACCAATTCTATTCCTGCCGCTAGATTACGGACTAGTGCGCTGGCCTGCATCGGCAGAAGCAGAAGCAACAAAGCGCGGTTGGCGAATTATTGTCCCTGTGCGTGCGGGCTATGGTCGATCAGATGCAATGCCCAAAGGAGCGGACTTTGATGATGTATTTGTTCAAGATGTGATGCAGATCCTCAACGTCGAAAATGTCAAACGGTGCCCGATTTTATCTTTGGGCAGTGACTCGTTCTACGGGGTCCAGCTTATCAGATCCCACCCTGATGTTTTTACAGCCTTGGTCGCTTGTGCAGGTGTCTTGCCCATGACGCGGAGCGAACAGTTCGAACGTATGGAAAAGTGGCATCGTTTCATCTTGGCTGGCGCAAAATTTACGCCTCACCTGCTTCCGTTTATGGTGAAAGCCGGTTTTCTTCTGGCCCGCAAAATCGGCAAACGCGGATTTATTCACGCGGTCTATGGAAGCTCTCCTGTAGATGTTGAAACTTTTGAAAACCCTGAAGTTTTTGAAGCTATGGTCACCGGATCCGAGGTTGCCCTTTCAGAGACCCATTCAGCCCATGACAGTTTTTCACGGATGTTATTGGGGCGGCAGAATGGCGATTGGTCAGCCGATGTCGATGCGCTGAAAGGTCACTTACCTGTTGTATTCATAAACGGCATGCACGACCCACAGGTCCCGCCTGAAACCTTACAGGAGTTCAAGAGGGATCATGACTGGATTGACTACCGCATCTATGAAGACGCAGGCCAACTTATATTTTTTCGTCATTGGCAGGATACATTGGAAATTTTGGACGAATTTTTGAAGTGAGAGGCCATTTTACCCAATCTGGGGTATGACTGCCTCCGAGCTAACCCGCATAGTAGGTTCATTATAACCGGGTAGTTCGAATAATGCTGGAATTTATTGAAGATATCAGAGCATTTCCTCAGGTCCTCCAAGCCATTGGGGTATTTGGGTTTATGCTCTACGTGGGGGCGTTTACAGCAATACAATCGGGCTTTCTTTGTGGGAATGGGGTTATTTTTTCCATTAACCAAGTGGTCGCGGCCTGTTGTGTTCTCATCGGACTTGCCGGTGCTTTCAATCTGGCTTCATTCCTGATCCAGGTGAGCTACATCGGCATCGGCACGTACGGTATCGCGATACGCTGTCGGCGCGCACGCTTAACAACGCAGCGATCCTCGGTTCTCCGTGGAAGCGCAGGATCAGTGTTTACGACGCCGGTCTAAGGGTTATTTTAGAAGCAATTTTTAGTAGGAAGCTTAGAGGGCAGCCCACGGGTTGCCCTCAATTTTTTAGTGTCTCAGAATATGCAAATATTCCGAATGTTCTTGTTGCTGCACAATATCCTAAATTTTATCAAAATGGTTTTGGTTTGTTGTTCCGAATGACGGTTTCTGGAACAGCGTAATCACCAATGTTACGGCCTGCGCAACATGACGCGTCGATATGGTCTTTGGCATCAGCTATTCTGATGACATCGGTCATGCGATCACCGTTTCGAACACGTGCTGCAGCACACCGCTGTCGGATTCGTAAAATCCATCTTGCAGAACCAACGATAAGCGAGGATTGTGGGCGTTTGTTGATAAGTCTCATTCCCGTGCCTTCTACAAGAGCAACAAGACCGGCCATTTGGACTATGGTGGGGGAGGCGATACTGGAAATTCAAATTCAACCCTTAGCACAGTAGATGATAGATTTTGATTCCTAGGAGAGCCGCGTTGCCTAAAAGCTCGGATATAGTCTCACCAGTTTTTGGTCTTGTCGGTCGTTGGTGTCCAGCTCCTCATAGGTGTCAGCTACCACGCTCGATTCACTACATGAATCCGCTCAGCCGGTTTGTGCAACAAAGCCAGTTGTGGCAGTAAGTTAGCTAGCTTCAAGCACCTTTGATCCGTTCTCGAATGGATTGCAGGAGAACATAGAGTACTGGCACGATGATGATGCCGATCACCGTCGCACAAAGCATCCCGCCGAAAACGGCGATACCGATGGCCTTTTGACTTGCAGCGCCAGCGCCTGATGCCACCACCAATGGTACAACCCCCAGAAGGAAAGACAGAGCAGTCATCATCACAGCGCGAAATCTCTGTCGTGCAGCTTCTAGCGCCGCGTCACGTATCGAGGCACCACCTGCGCGCTGTTCCATAGCAAATTCAACAATCAGGATCGCGTTCTTGGAAGCGAGGCCGATGAGCATTATCATCCCGATCTGCGTGTAGAGGTTCACATCTCCCGCTGTGACCAAAACCGCCGCCAGCGCGCCAAATAGGGCTACTGTTACGGAGAGCAGAATACCAAAAGGCATTGTCCAGCTTTCATACTGAGCGACAAGAAACAGATAGGCAAAAACAATTGCCGCCGCCAGAATTAGAACCACTGTGTTTCCGGCGCTGAGTTGTTGTTGAGCGGTCCCCGTCCATTCATACCCATAACCAGGGGGAAGGGCGGTAATAGCCTCTTCCTGTAGAACTTGAATCGCGTCGCCTGTGGAAAAGCCTGGAGCTGGTACGGCCGTAACTGTGGCCGACCGGAACAAATTATACCGATTGAGAAGCACCGGACCGAGGATTTTTTCGACACTCATCAAAGTGGAAAGTGGAACCATTTGACCGTCAGCCGTCCGCACGTGCAGTCGGCCAATATCATCGACATTGTCCCGGAAGTTGCCTTCTGCCTGGATCATGACCCTGTAAACCTTACCGTATAGGTTGAGGTCGTTCACATAGATTGAGCCGAGATGAGCCTGTAGTATCTGAAAGACTTCGCTCACCGAGACGTCGAGTGTCTGCGTTTTTTCCCGGTCAAGGTCGACAAACAGCTTCGGGACATTGGCGCTGAAAGTCGTGTAGGCACGTGCGATCTCTGGTCTCTGGTTTGCAGCATATACGAGGGACCCGACAGCCGCAGATAGGTCCGTAGCTGAACCGCCACCGGTTTGTTGAACCTTCATTTCGACGCCTGCGCTCACACCCAGCCCAGTAATTGGGGGCGGATTGAAGGCGATCACATTAGCTGAAATCTCTTGTTCGGCGATTCCAAAAATCTGCGCAAGAATGCCGTTCGCGCTCAACTCAGGTGTCGAACGTTCTTCCCAAGGGTTGAGGTTCACGATGATCATTGCGCTGTTTGACCCTGAGCCATTCAAGAGACCAAAGCCACTCACCTGAACAGTGTTAGCAACTCCGGGGAGTGCGCGGATATGTGCGTTCACGCGCTCAGAAACAACCTCGGTTCGCTGCAACGCAGCCCCGTCTGGAAGCTGGATATCGACGAAGACATAGCCGTTGTCCTCTAACGGCAAGAAACCCTTGGGAAGAGCGCCCATCATCGCACCCGAGCCGACACCGAGCGCAACCAGGATCAAAAACCCTAAAATGGGAAGTCGGACCATGCGGCGGACAACGCCCACATATGTGTTCCTGGTTCCGTCAACGGCCTTTTCAAATGTTGCAAGTAATCCCGTGGGCGGACCTGAGCGCGCCTTAAGCACAATTGCACAAAGCGCCGGCGACAACGTCAACGCATTGACAGAAGAAATCACAACGGCCACCGATATGGTAACGGCGAACTGCGAAAACAGCTGCCCCGATATGCCCGGCATAAAGGTTACAGGCACAAAAACAGCCAATAAGACAAGTGTGGTCGCAATGACAGGGGTGGTGATCTGCGTCATCGCCTTGGCGGTTGCCTCAGGTGGGCTGAGACCTTCATCCGCAATAATACGTTCTACATTCTCGACCACGATGATCGCGTCATCCACAACGATCCCAATTGCGAGAACCAGCGCGAATAAAGATATCGTGTTCAGAGTCATCCCCATCAAGAGCAGGAAGGCAAACGTGCCAATGAGAGAAACAGGAATAGCGACGGCAGGGATCAGCGTAGCGCGGAAATTGCCGAGGAAGACGAAAACGACTGATATGACCAAAATGAATGTCAAAATGAGCGTCGAGACCACATCGTTCAGAGATTGTTGCACGAAGTCGGTGCTATCGAAAGGCACCTCGTAGACCACATCCTCGGGGAAGGCGTGCGAGAGCCGCTCAAGTTCAGCATAAACTCCGGAGGCCACCGCCAAGGCATTTTCGCCCGGGGCCTGATAGATCGCCAGCACGGTCGCAGGATTACCTTCATATTGTCCTGAAACCCCATAGTAGCTTGAGCCAAGCTCGATCCGTGCAACATCTCGCAGACGCAAAACGCTGCCAGCATCACCGGTTCGAATGATAATATTCTCAAACTCTTCCACAGTAGAAAGTCGGCCCTGCGCCGTTACCGTATATTGAAACTGTTGCCCGTCCGGCACCGGCGGCGCGCCGATTTGTCCAGCAGATACTGTTAGGTTTTGTTCGCTGATCGCGGCGATTACATCCGAAGGCGCGACGCCAAGTCCTGTCATCTTGTCAGGATCCATCCACACGCGCATGGCATATGCAAAGTCAGTTAGCACGTCGGCCTTGCCAACACCGGGAACCCGCGCAAGTGCGTCCTTTAGGTTGATTGACGCATAGTTTGACAAGAAAACTTCGTCATAGGTGTTATTTGGCGAGAAAAGCGTGGCGACCAGCAGCATGCTTGTCGATGATTTTTCTGTGACAACACCTGTTGAGGTCACTTCTATAGGTAATCCGGAAGTCGCCTGTGTCACTCTGTTCTGTACGTTCACGGTCGCAATCGTTGGATCGGTGCCAACATCAAAGGTCACCGACAGACTGTAGCGACCAGAATCTGAACTGTCTGAAGACATATAGATCATGTCTTCGACACCGTTCACCTCGGCCTCAATTGGTGCCGCTACCGTGTTCTCAACCGTTTCTGCATCTGCACCGGTATATGTTGCCGTTACATTGACGACAGGCGGCGTAATGTTTGGAAACTGCTCAACCGGGATAACGGAATACGCAACTAGGCCCATTAGTGTCAGAACAGTCGAGATGACGATGGCCATTTTCGGCTTTTTGATGAAGACGCTAGACAGCATAGGTCAGTTCCCTTCAGAGGTGCCGAGAAGGACGGCATTGACCTCAACGCCAGGGCGGACCCTTTGAAGCCCATCGACGATAACACTCTCGCCTTCCCGCAACCCGTCAGCCACAATCACGGCTGTTTCAGCTTGAGGTCCGAGAACAATGTAGCGCTGTTCCACGAGCTGCTGCTCCGTAACCACCAATACGAAATCACCGCGCTGATCGCGCTGAACCGCATTTTGCGGAATGAGCACGCTCAGTGTCGGTTCCAGAGCTTCGATGATTACCGAAACAAAACTGCCGTCAAGGATCATCTGGCGCTTGTTTTCAAACTCCGCGCGTACCGAAATCGTTCCGGTAGAGGGATTAATTCCGTTGTCGATAAAAACAATCTCGCCCAACTCATCCAAGATTGTCCCATCAGACAGGCTGACAAGTACATTTGGCGACGCATCGTTTGCCAGCAGGGCTTCCATCCCAGTATCAAGCTGTTCAACCACCATCAGCAACTGTGGTTCAGACAGCGAAAAGGTCACGTACATCGGTGATTGCTGTACTAAAGTCGATAGTGCGCCGCTGGTAGGTCCGACCAGCGCACCAAGACTAACCGACGATTTGCCGATACGTCCGGCGAATGGCGCTTTGATTTCAGTGCGTTCAAGGTCCAGTTCGGCTTTTTGAAGTGCTGCTTGGGTGGCCGCGACATCAGCTAGGGCAACAGCTTCATTTGCTTGTGCTACGTCTAGTTCAGATTGCGAAATCGTGTCCCGTTTTAGCAGTTCCTGCTTTCGTTTCAACTCGATTTCGGTGAGCAAAAGGTTGGCTTTTGCGCTTTGTACCGTAGCGCTTTCTGCTGCAACTGCAGCTTCGTAGCTGTCGGGGTCAATGGTATAGATGAGATCGCCTTCGTCTACAGCCGTGCCGTCTTCTACGACGATTTGTGTCACGGTTCCTGTGACTTGGGGCACCAAGTCGACCTTTGCAGCTGCTTCACCTCGTCCGACAAAAGTCGTTTCCCGAGTGATTTCCTCACTGTAGGCTGCTGCAATCACGACTTTAGGCCTTTCAGCTCCGCTCTGCTGTGCTTGCGCCGAAATCCCTAACAGACTGGTAGCTGCAAGAAAAACTGCGCTCAAACCGATCTGCCAAGTAATTTTTTCTGGGAGCTTTCTCATTTCGGCCATGAACTTCGCCCTCTGTTGTTTAACCCTACATTCCCCAATTAGAATGCCTTTTTAACTTTTGACCCAGTTTTGTGTCACACTCAAGCCTTTTGGGTCCGAAGCCCTTTGCGGTGTCGCACGTTGCTGATGCCTGAGAAGCCATAGCCCGCCTTGTGCCTGCAGCGTGGCCTTCTCTGGTGTGGCTTTTAGCGCTTAGAGGCGTATCTGGGGCCAAGGCACACCCTGCAGCTGCTCGGATAACCGGGATGAGCAACCCAAGCATGTGGGAGTTCCTTGGGGTCGGAAAGCGTTCCGATGTCAAAGCCAACATGGTCCAAATAATTCACCGAATTGTCGGGTTCGTCTGCGAAGTTCACAAGGATGCTCAGAACCATGTTGCGTTGTTCATCAGTGGTCATTGGGGGTGTCATGTTTGGTCCTCCCACTTTCATGCCTTCCCGATCCAAATCCTGCCAGTTGATCGGTATTTTTCCAAATCTGAAAGCCGTCGCCATGCGCCCAGTGAAACGATATTGCCTGTCGACGTTTTTGGGGTATCCGTTAACCGCAAAGCCGTGGGTCTTGTCGCAAGGGGGAATAGAATTTGCGCAGAGTTTCTGGTTCGGCTTGGCGTGCTGTCGCACTCATCCCGCTACAGGCGTGGACCATCCCAAGGCTCCAGCGTCAAATTAACCTGTTGAACAAAGCCAGAATTCAGGAGGTGCGTAAGCTTGCCGCGGATATTGGCGAGACGGCAGTCGGTGTGAGCGATACTCGCACCAATGGTGGTGTTCGCCAAATGATGTCGCTGTTTTCTGACCGCTTGGGAAACCAATTCAACCTTCGCCTTGATATCTCCCAAAAGAGATTCTTTATGAAGTTCCTCAACAACTTCATCAACCAGTTGACCCCGTTCCTTTTCTATTCGGTTGGTGGTTGTCTGGCGATCACAGGAGAGACTACAGTGGGCGCGCTGGCCGCATACAAAGACCTGTCCTCGCCATGGAAAGAGCTGCTTGTCTATTACAACCAGACCCAAGATATGGCGCTGTGTTGGGAGGTTGTAACCGAGAAGTTTGCGCCCAGGACTTTGGTCGATGACGCGTTGTTTGAGGGTTCACCCGACGCATTCCCCAACCTGAGCGGTGACATCGAATTGCAGGATGTGACGGTGCTTGATGATGAAGGGCATCCAGTTCTGGAAGATGTCAATCTCGTCATCCCAAAAGGCGCACGCGTCGCCATCAAAACGAACAATGAAGCCACAGCTTTGGCCTTTGCTGATCTTCTAACGCGAGAGGTCAGGGGACGTCCAGATCGCCGGACATGACCTGAATGGGTTGCATCAAGTAGTGGTCGCTAACAGCATCGGCTAGGCCCATTCAAAACCTCACATTTTTCAGGGAGCGCTTTGCGAGAAACTGTTGATGCCGTTCAGGGAACAGCATCAACCAATTCGATACTGATTGGATTGATCCTAGCTTTGCAGGCTTTGAGACCTCAGGAGACATCCGGGGACGGTGGTTTCAGCTTGTAGAAGCGATGGGCACGGATGATCTTATGGTGCGCTGCGATCTAACGTTGAACCGAACGCGCAACTCGAGCTTGAAAATGCGATCGTGCAAATGCGGCCACAGATTGCAGAGCGATTGGCCAAGGCTGGCCTCGATGACATTGTTCATGCCTTTGATCCAGAAAAATTCAACCCTGTTTCTCCACTAGGTCTCAATCTGCTTTATGCGATACTCATACGTTTTCTGACCCAAGAAACACCTTCAAAGGAAGTTGGCTTTCTTGAAATGCTGGACGCGAGCGGATTGGTCGATGAATTGGCGCAGATGTCTGTTGGGGTGATAGAGGGGCTAACCGCGACTTTTGGCACGGACGGCACCGACCATCCGCTGTTCCGGCGCTTCAATATGAGTGATGATATTTACCCACGCTTGGCAGGCATCATGCCAAAGCGAGGTGAAGTCGGTGAGGCGGCGTTGCCACCCAGATGCCCCGCCACCGAACGCAAGAGGCTGACGCCGCGTACTTGTGTATTAAGGGCTTGGCGGGGCTGTATTGGCCTGAACCGGAAGAACTGGCATTATTATTTCAGAGGTCAAATCTGGACGTCTCATCGGTGAGTTAGCTGTAATCCAAAACAAAGAACGCTCACTGAACTTGGCCGCAATCGAAGACAGCACGTTTCTGCGGATTGGTGCAAGTGAACTGCTTGCTGTGATTGAGAACGATGCGGCTGTCGCGACCAGCCTGTTGCGTTCGGTGGCGGGGCATCTGGGTGGCACCGCTGACGGTTTGCGTGCAATGCGGGAATTTGCAACTGAGCGAGGGGTCGATTTCGCTGAGTTCGACGCAAGAATAAGGAGAGATGGTTGATATCGACGTTTCAATTCAGTTCGTTAGATTTTTCACCCAGCGTTATCTTGCTTCCGCTCTTACAAGTCTGGTCGTTGGTCTAAATATGCTTAAACCTGACCTTACACTCCATTTTGGATTGTACCACTTGATGAATTCTTGAAGCATACAAAGGGATGTGACGAGAATTACCTACATTTTGGCTGCACAGTCTATGTTTCTAAAGCTCACGCCCTCAATCTGTCATTCGGAAAGTTAGAAATTTACCATAAGATTGATTGCCATACGCATTTTTTATGCGCATGGTGTACACGCATAGTGCTGGGTGGTAACCTTCT
>RCND010002432.1_pt1 | contig 10283 bp, 7 predicted proteins | sample 2041351 | NCBI WGS metagenome assembly RCND01 (sample SAMN09708230, study PRJNA481090) | Marine sediment metagenome, whole genome shotgun sequencing project. | biome: marine sediment; feature: ocean; material: sediment; isolation source: Sewage treatment plant 12B marine sediment (STP12B) ...
AGACCTTCTGCATTCATTGCAAAAAGACCTAACATAATGATACCCATGTGTGATACAGAAGAGTATGCAATAACCTGTTTTATATCTTTTTGTGCGTATGCGATCATTGCTGTATAGATAACCATGATGAGTGACAACACAGCGATCGGTGTGATCGCCGCAACAGATGCATCAGGGAACATTGGAAGTGAAAATCTTACAAATCCGTATGTACCCATTTTAAGAAGTACTGCTGCAAGGATAACAGAACCGATCGTTGGTGCCTGCCCGTGCGCATATGGAATCCAAGTATGAAATGGAAACATTGGTACTTTGATCGCAAATCCTATAAAGAATGCCGCAAAGAGCCATAACTGATAACTTTCCGGCAATACCAAGGCATACCAATCTGTGATAGCAAAAGACCATACACCTGTAAGACTGTGGTAAATGTATGCAACAAATAACATACCTACCAACATGATCAATGATCCTGTAAATGTATATAAGAAAAATTTGATCGATGCATAAATTCTAAGAGGTCCACCCCACGCACCGATGATATAAAGCATCGGAACAAGAGAAAGCTCCCAGAATACGTAGAAGATGATCGCATCAAGTGCAACAAATACACCTACCATTGTCATCTCTAGGAAAAGAAGCGTAATAATCATATTTTTGATATTCTTCGTCTCACCCATAGATGCCATACCGACCAGTGTCATCAATGTAGTCATTAAGATAATGAACAATGAGATACCGTCAACACCAAGATAATAAGAGATACCCATATCAGGGATCAAAGGGATCATCTCAATAAATTGCATACCTGCATTTGAAGTATCAAAACTAAACCATAACCATAAAGCCAAGAAAAACTCGATCGCTGCTACGGTAATACCATAGGCTCTCGCAGAATCCTTATCTATTACAAATCCTAGCAATCCTGCGACTGCTGGGAAGAACACCAATATACTTAATATATTTTCCATTTTTACCCCTTACACGAACGCTGCTGAAAGTGCAGCAACAATTAATAGAAGGACACCACCAATAGCCATCCAATTTAGATAATTTGAAAGGTTACCTGTCTGCATGCCTCTTGCTTTATCACCACTTGCATAGAAGAATTTCGCAATGTTGTCTACGCTTGCATCTACGATCTTCAAGTCCACATGCGTCCAGAATTTTTCTGATAACATCGCATATGGTTTTGTAATGATCTCTTCATAAATTTTTGGTACGTAGTACTGATTGATGAGTAACTTATAAAGTACACCACTTTCAACTTTTTCAGATCTTTTCCAAGCATTTTCACCTGTTCTTGCATATTTGTAGTACGCATATGCGATACCTGATAGTGCAAAAAAGATAACAATAAGACCCAAATAAGTCGCCAAGTGATGTGTATGTTCAGACATTTCATACTGAACGCTCTCACCTATTTGGTAAATGAATGCTTTGTATGTTCCCATAAACCAACCTGTGATCACAGCAAGAATTGCCAAAGGAGCCATCGCTACAAGTACAAACTTGTACATTTCATGAGGATGGAATCCTAATGCTGTATGACGATCTTCACCATGGAATGATAAAAATATTTGTCTAAATGAATAGAATGCTGTCATACCTGCGGTTATTACTAACATGATCCATAAGATATACGTATGTTCATTAAATGCTGTTTCAATGATCGCATCTTTTGACCAGAAACCTGCCAATGGAGGAAGGCCTGCAAGTGCGATAGAAGCAACGGTCATGTAGATCCATGTACCTCTCATTTTCTTTCTAAGTGCTCCCATTTTAAAGAGATCAAGTTCATTATCCATTGCATGCATCACGTTACCCCCTCCAAGAAAGAGTAATGCTTTGAAGAATGCGTGTGCTGCAAGGTGGAACAATGCGATCCAGTATGCACCAAGTCCTGCTGCTGCAAACATATACCCTAGCTGTGAAAGTGTAGAGTATGCGATGATTCTTTTCAAGTCACGTTCTACCAATGCCATAGATGCTGCATAAAATGCAACAAATGTACCAAGACTTGCAATGAAGAAACTTACACCTGCTACTTCTTCCATAGAATACAGTGGATTTGCTCTGATTACAAGGAAAACCCCTGCTGTTACCATCGTTGCTGCGTGAATAAGTGCAGAAACCGGAGTAGGACCTTCCATCGCATCTGTAAGCCATGTATGTAAAGGAAACTGTGCCGATTTACCCATAGCACCGATAAAGAGTGCTATAGCTGCTGCTACAAGGACACCTTCTCCAAGGTATGGAAGCTGTGCAAACACTTCATCATATTGAAGTGATCCTGTATTCCAGTAAAGAATAAAGATACCTATCAACATTCCAAGGTCAGCGATACGATTCATGATAAATGCTTCGTTTGCTGCCCATGATGGAGAGATAGATGGATTGTCTTCTCTTGCCTGATCGGGCTTGTGATACCAAAAACCAATCAGTAACCAAGAACAGACACCAACACCTTCCCAACCAATGAAAAGGCCTAGGAAGTTATCTGACATAACAAGTACCAACATTGAGAACACGAAAGCAGAAAGGTATGAGAAGAATCTGTTAAAACTCTTATCGTGATCCATATATCCTATCGCGTAAATGTGTACGATCGTTGATACTAAAGTAACAACAAGCATCATACTTACCGAGATTTGATCGATCACAAATCCAAAGGCTACGTTAAAGTCTCCGGCAGAGATCCAGTCCATCATAGTGACATGAACAACTTCACCTGTGAGATAGAGGTTGATCGCCAAAAGTAATGAAGCGATAAAAGAAGTAGCTAAAAGTAAAGATGCCACAACACCTACAAAAATCTCTCTTTGGCTCATACCAAAGAGTGCTGCAAAAAGAGAACCAACAAACGGTGCAAAAAGTGCTATATATACTAAATTTTCCATTTTTATCCTCTCATACTTGCTAGGTCATCTAAGTCAAGAGAACCATGTTTTTTGTATAGTACAATCAAAATACCAAGTCCAACGGCTACTTCACTCGCAGCAATAGCGATGATAAAGAATGCGAACATTTGTCCTGTCAGATCATTGTAATAATGTGAAATAGCTGCAAATGCAATATTTACCGCATTAAGCATTACTTCTGTTGCGAAGAAAAGCATCAAAAGATTTCTTCTTCTAAGTACACCGACCAATCCTATGGAGAAGATGATCGCTGATACGATTAGGTAGTGAGAAAGACCTATCATTTTGTATCCTTTAGATTCATTATTTCATCATCTGCACTCATATCTTCAGTGAGACTGTTATCCATTTTTTTACCTGCAAGGATAATACCTGCGATCATTGCAACCAGTAACATTAACGCTGCAACTTCAAATGGAATAAGATACTTTGTAAAGAGTACGATACCTACATCTTGTGCATTTCCTACACCTTCATGCATAGGGTAAAGTGCCTGAATAGCATCAGAGTGTATCGGTGCTGAGAACATAAGTACCAGTACCAATGCTGACATACCGCCAAGTAAAAACACCAATGCATTGTTTGTATTTTTCTCTTTGATGTCTCTTGTTGCATCAAAGAACATCATCGCAAAGGAATAGAGAGCCATAATAGCTCCAACATACACTACAAGTTGAACCACACCAAGGAAGTCTGCTCCCAAGATAAAGAAGAAGCCTGATATAAGTACCATACCTGCAGCAAGTGATGTCATAGCATAGAGTATATTCTTACTCATCACTGTGACTGAGAAAAGTCCTATTGTTAAAGCCGAAAATAGGTAAAAGGCTACGAATTCATACATTTTACTCTCCCTAATACGCTAATGGCGTTGATTTGATATTGTCGTCAGCATTTGGAGACACTGCACCAAATCCATCGTACTCTTGCTGTAAGTTAAGCTTGTCGATAGGTGTTAACATATCTTCAAAGAGTGAAAAACCAGCTCTTTGCTCAGAAGCATTCTCATAACGAGGACCATGTACGATAGCAAGCTCCGGACACACTTCTGCACAGTAACCACAGAAAATACAACGACCAAAGTTAATCGTATACTCAGATACCTCTTTACGTTGATTCTCATCGTATCTTGTATCCATAGAGATACAGTTTGAGATACAGATCTTTTCACAAAGACCACAACCGATACATCTGTAGTTACCTGATTCAAGTAATCTAAGCATATCGTGTATCGCTCTGTATCTTGGAGAGATCGGCAACTTTTCAAATGGATACTTCACTGTATGCATATCATTTGCAAACAGTGCTTTTAGCATCGCTTTCATTGTGACCCCAAGTCCTACAAAGAGTTCTCCTTTGAACGTTCTTTTAACAACCTGTTTGAACTTCTCCGCACCTGTTTTTGGGCTTGTACCTACATCAAGTTTGACGTAGTTCTGTGCCCCGACATTTCTGTTTTTAAATTGTTCTAAACTCATATCTGCTCCCTTATACCATTATCACTAATGCAGTGATCAAAACATTGATCAAAGCGATCGGCATTAATACTTTCCAACAAAGCCACATTAACTGATCTGGTCTAATATGCGGCCAAGATGCTCTTACCCATAACATGAGGAAGAAGAAGAATGCAATTTTAGCCATAATAAATAACCAACCTAATACACCTACTGCATCATAGCCACCTAAGAATACCACTGATGCAATAATCGCAACCGTGATCATATTGGCATACTCACCAATGAAGAACATACCCCATCTCATACCTGAATACTCTGTTGCATATCCCGAAACAATTTCTGCCTCATGCTCAAGAAGGTCAAACGGTGTTCTGTTCGTCTCTGCAAAACCTGCAATGAGGAAAAGCACAAATGCTACAGGCTGTTGCCATATCATCCATGAACCTATACCTCCACTTTGATAGTCATTGAAATCAACAAATGAAAGTGAACCCACTAGCATGATAGGTGCCAAGATAGAAAGACCCGTTACAACTTCATATGAAAGGAACTGGACCGCTGTTCTTGCTGCACCGAGGATACCCCATTTGTTAGCTTGAGACATACCCGCAAGCAGTGGACCATAAAGTCCTGCTGCCATCATACCAAGTACGAACAGAAGACCAATGTTCAAGTCAGATGCAATAGAAGGTACAAAGGTACCACCAATGATAGGCATGAATTCAGGCACAGTGAAGTCTGGAAAGACCGGTACAGCTGATAACGCAATAAATGCAGTAGCCGCAGTAATAATAGGTGCGATCATAAAGATAAGTTTATTTGCATTTTGCGGGATGATATCTTCTTTCGTGAAGAGTTTAATACCATCTGCTGCAATTTGTAGTAATCCATAAGGTCCTACGTGCATTGGTCCAAGACGTCTTTGCATAAATGCCAAGATCTTTCTTTCTATAAATGTACCAAAACCAGCCAAAGCTGACAGTACAGCCAAGATGATCACCGCTTTAATGATGACACCTAAAGCTGTAACCTCTGGTAAATTTTCTACGAGTGTTGTTTCCATATTACACCTTTCTCAATGTTACTGTTTGATATCTAGACTCTCCAAAGAGACCATATACATCCTGTGCAGCTTTAAAGTCTGGAACTTTTACAATGTCACCAGTGATCTTCGCATCTGCTACGACATCTAAAGTAATACTCCCATTTTCAAATACTACTTCTACTTTTTCACCTAAGCTCGCTGCTTTTTCTTCACTTGCATACAAGGCAAATGTTTCAAAGATCTCATGCGATTTGTCCGTAAAGTCGTTGAACTGTCTTGCAGGGTTACATCTGTATGCGATGTCACCTTCAAGTACAGCATTCTCATCGAACTTTTCTACTTCAGGAAGGTCTGTTTCAACATTTTTTATTGCTAATCTATACCCACGGTTATCAACACCGGCATTGGTGAATGCATTTGGCAGAGAATCAAATGTTACAGCTTTGAAACCTCTGTCTGTTGGAAGCATTGCTGTCCAGTCTATTGTTAACTCAGGAGCATCTACAAGTGCACCCACGATATCATTTAATTCATATCCTCCATACTCCACTGCTGCATTGGTAGGGAGTACACGTTTAGCGATGCTTGTCAATGTTCCTTCTTGTTGGTTCATTGCCGGCATATCAAGGTCACCTGTACCAAGTGCAGAGAGTTTAAAGTCTCCATTTTCGTTGTATCCTACAGTGTATCCTGATGCATCATCATCTAGATCACAGATAAGTGCTACACCCAGTGCATTTGACTTAGGTGGAGTCATCACTACATCGATAGCACATGTTGATTCAACAAGTGCTACAAGTTTTGCAAGGTTCTCTGCTTTGTCATGGAAATAAAGGTCTTCACCTAACATCATAGAGAAAGACTCTTTTTTCTTCATCATTTTTTCAAATGTATCATCAAACTTCTCTGCATCTCCGCCAAGTAATGTTACAAGACCATTTGTTGTAACAGTGATCTCTTTGTCAACCATCTCAGTTACTTTTTTAGATACTTCTTCCTCTTCACCTGTTTCTTCGTTTAAAACCATCTCTTTAACAGTTGTTACTACTTTTTCCTGAATAGTCTTAGTCTCAGACTTTTTAAAACTTTCAATGTACTCTTTTACATCAGCAGAAAGTTTCTCTTTGTCTGCAAAAAGATCAAGTACAAGATAAAGTGCTGCTTCTTCAAGACCAACTTTGTGATTGAACACTGCAACATTTTTACCAAAGCTAGGGATGAGTGTATCTCCAACCGGGTGGAAATAAAGTGCTGCACCTTTGTTAAGCTTCTGTACGTTGTTAAATGCATATTTCATGGCCGGTGAGTCATTTCTCAATGCTGCACCTACAGAGATAACAAAATCAGACTTTTTCATAATAGCGTCTGTATCCGTTGACCAAAGTGCATTACCTGAAGCTGCTTCATAGTGGCCTAAGAATTTTTGGAATGCTCTAACTTCAGGGTTGTAAAGTTTAAGTCCCATTTTTTCTTTAAGTGTTTGAAGCATCATTGCTTCTTCATTTGTGATCATAGAGTTAAAACGAACCGTATCTGCTTTTTTAAATGCTTCTAGTGCTGCAGAAAATGCAGCTTCATCTTTACTTACACCGGTATTTTGGAAATCATACGCAAAACGCGCTGAACCGTCCAAAGAAACATATGTCCACTCATTGGTAATACGGAAGATCTTCTCTTCTCTGTTTTCAATAGATGTTGGTTTTACTTCGTAGTAGATCTGTGCACCGTCACTTGAGTGTGCTGCAACTGCAGGTACTCTTTTAAGGTCCCATGCATTTGATGTGTAGACAAAATCACGTGAGGACAAAGCACCAACAGGACATACAGCGACACACTCACCACAGTCAGAACAGTTTGTTTCACCTGTACCGTTACTAGGTGCGATAACAGATTTTTGAAGCTTGTTCCACATCGCATATGCATCTTTAGGCATAGTCGCTTTGAAACCTTTATCAAGCACTTCACCACCACGTTTTACTGTTGTAATAGCTGCGTCACCTATCATGTCTTTACAGACAGTGGTACAACGTTCACATACGATACAAAGCCCTGCATCATAGTGTAGTACTGAAGACCAGTCAGTCGTTTCTCTTTTTGTATCTGGGATCATGTATGACTGTGAATCTACACCAAGTTCTAATGTATAGTTTTGCAACTCACACTCACCTGACTTGTCACATACACCACACTGAAGTGGGTGGTTCACATCATAAACTTCCATAATTGATCTACGCTCTTCAAGAATATTTGGTGTGTCAATAGTGACTTCCATCCCCTCTTTTACTTTAGCGTTACACGCATAAACCTGTTTCCCGTCTGCTTCTACCAGACAAAGACGACATGCCAATGTTGGCGAACATCTTGTCAGGTAACATATAGCGGGGATAAATACATCGTTGGCACGAGCTGCATTAAGGATATATTCACCCTCTTTTGCTTTAAACTCAGTACCGCCGATCTTGATAGTAACCATATTATCTACCGTTTGTACTTCACTCATATTAGCTTCCTACTTTCATAATTTCTACTTGGCTAAACCTATAAGAGGATACCAAAGGAGCACTTAAGCCCATATCATAGCTAGGGTTAAGCGCAATGGTTCCTCTCATAGATGTATCAATCTTAAATACACGTTCAAAGGTCACACCATCAACAACAAAAGAGACAGAATCACCATCAGATAATTTTGTCTCTTGAGCGAATTTTGAAGAACCTAAAAGACACACTTCCTGAGCTAAAGGTTCACAAAGATGTGTGAATGCTGAAAACTGCTCTTTGGGATTACAGTGATAGATCAAAGCCGTATCAAAACCATCAAGTGCAATTATCTCTTCCAAGTTCTCTTCTACTGTCGTATTTTGTTCAGTTAAGAGATACCCTCTATGTTCTGTACCGACTGTATCAAAGTAATCTGGCAAGGCATCAAATTCTTTCGCTTCAAAACCTTTGTCTACCGGTAATGATTTTGTATAATCAACTGTATACTCTGCGTTTAAACCTAGTGCATTTGCAATATCATTTAACACATAGCCACCGTATGGCTGAGCAACATTCATTGGTACAACACGTTTATCATTTGTTGTCAGAGTTCCCTCTTGCTGATTGAGTGCAGGCATATCTAGATCACCGTTACCCAATGCAGAGAGTGTAAAATCAGCTTGAACGTTATATCCAAGTGTTTTCCCTGTTGCTTCATCATCAAGCTCACAAATGAGTGATACGCCCATTGCATTTCCTGCCGGAGGCACACAAACTACATTAAATTCTGCATATTTTTCCAACAATGCAAGAATTTTTGCTATCTGCTGTGCTCTAGGATGCGCATAAAGATCTGAACCTATTACTAAGGAAAACCCTGATTTTTTGATCAAAGATTTTCGTAGTTTTTCCAGACTTGCATCACTGTTATTGTCATACTTGGCTATAAATGACTTCACAGCTTCAGGTAACTCAATATCTTTTAAAAGCATTGATACCAGTTCAGCCGCTTTTTGCTCTTCAGTTCCTGCATCATAAGGCATATACTGCGTCACAATGTTTTTCATCTCTTCATCTTCAAGCGGATGCATATAGGCAACTCTTGCTCTATGCCACTTAGATGCCATGTTGATATGATACTTCACAGTAGGTGAGTCATCATAGATCTTAGTTCCTATAACGATCACCGCTTTTGACTCAGAGATACCTTTAAGTGTCCCAGTGTAAAGCGACTTACCTGTAACAGAACCGTATGCCTGCATAAAGTTCTGATACGCTCTTGCTTCAGGAGAAATAAGTTTAGCACCTGTTTTCTCTTTTATCTTTTGCAAGATCAACGCTTCTTCATTTGTGATCTGTGATGCAAAGAGTATGCTTTGTGCATTTTGTATCGCTTCTACTGCTGCAGTAAATGCTTTACTGTCTTTCGTAACATCTTTATTTGCATAGTCAAACCCATATCTACCTGCACCACACAGTGAGGTAAACTCGTAATTGTTCGTCATACGGTAGATCGTGTCATGTTTCACTTCGTAACTCATCTGACATCCGCCACCACAATGGGGACAGGCAGATGGGATCTTTTCAAGCTCCCATGCATTGGTTGAGTACTTAAAGTTCGTATCTACCAATGCTCCAACAGGACACACTGCTGCAGCTTCACCAAGAGAAGCATAATTCTTCTCTTGTTTTGTATTCACGATCGTTGATGAATACCCACCAAACTGTAGTTTAAGTGCTTCATCTCCTGTAATTTCAGTTGAAACCCTGACACATTTTTCACACATGATACACAGAGCGGGGTCATAAGAAACATGTCCCCAGTTCTCTACAGGTCTGTGCTTATCACGCGCTGTAAAAGGTTGTGTTTCAACATCAAATTCCATTGTTTTATTTTGAAGGTCACACTCTCCACTTTTATCACATACACCACACTCTAAAGGGTGGTTAACATTGTAAAGTTTCATAATGTTCTGACGTTCTGTATAAAGTTCAGCATTTTGTGTAGTGATCACCGCACCATCTACAGCTTTTTCCTGACAAGATAAAATGGCACCATCTACACCTTCAACATCAACGATACACATACGACATGATGCGATCGGCATCACTTTCGTAAGGTAACACATTGTAGGGATGTAAATATCATTCGCTCTTGCTATATCTAAGATCGTTTTACCAAAAGTACTTTTACAAGTCTTTCCATCAATGGTGAGCGTGATCTCTTTACCGAACCCTAGTGAATTATGTTCTTTGCTCATATTACACCGCCTTCCATTACACTGCTACCATGGATATATAGTAACAACGCATACAACGTTCAGCTTCAGAGATCGCCTCTTCACCTGTGAAACCTAAGTTAACTTCTTTGTTGTTCGT
>RCND010002433.1_pt1 | contig 10281 bp, 8 predicted proteins | sample 2041351 | NCBI WGS metagenome assembly RCND01 (sample SAMN09708230, study PRJNA481090) | Marine sediment metagenome, whole genome shotgun sequencing project. | biome: marine sediment; feature: ocean; material: sediment; isolation source: Sewage treatment plant 12B marine sediment (STP12B) ...
GACACCTCCGTTGCAGCCCCCCATGTGCCGCCAATTGGCACATCAAATGCCGGGATCTCTATCCCGCTGGCCGCTGTAAGCGCCGCACCCAGCCCCAAGCGGCTCAACTGCGGCAACTTGATCGCACCGCTCCGCCCGTCTTCGGCCTGCCCCGCGGCACAGGCCTGCGCAATATGGCCAAGCGTGTTGGCACCAGTATCGGGCACATCGCCATTAAAGAAAGTATGCGCATCAGGTGCGCCGCCAATCCCTACAGAATCCATCACCACCAGAAACGCGCGCGCCATCAGTCTACGTACTCCACAATCAAATCAGGCACGTGAGGTGCAGCATCGCCCTGCGTGATTGCCCCGCGCACCGCCGCCAACGCGCGGTCCGCTTGCGTCGGCCGCGCCGCATGGATCACGCAAAGAGGTTGCCCCTTCTCGACCCAATCACCGAGACGCACCACATCAGACAGCCCCACCGCAGGGTCCACCGGATCACTCTCGATCACGCGCCCGCCGCCAAGGCCGACCACAACAAGGCCAAGCGCCTCCCCGTCAATCTTCTGAATATATCCGCTGTGTTGGGCCGTCACTTCGCGCATCACTGTGGCTTCCGGCAGGAACCGCCGCCAATCGTCCACAAAGCGCACAGGCCCGCCAAGCGCTGCAATCATCGCGCCAAACCGCTCAGCCGCGCGACCCTCTGCAATGGCTGCCTCAATCATCGCACCCCCCGCATCCGCGTCTTTCGCCAGACCTGCACCGCTTAACAGCACCCCGCCCAGCGCCGCAGACAGTTCCACGATCGGGCCGCGCACATCTGCGCGCAGCACCCGCATGACTTCAGCAACTTCCAACGCATTTCCAAGGCTCGGCACCAAGGGCTGGCTCATGTCACTAATCACCGCACGCGTGGGGCAGCCCGCTGCATTGGCCGTCCCGACCAAAGCCCGCGCCAAGTCGCGCGCCGCACCAATTTCCTTCATAAACGCGCCAGAGCCTACTTTGACGTCCAGCACCAACCCTTCCAGCCCTGCAGCAAGTTTTTTGCTCAAGATAGACGCAGTTATCAGGTCCAGACTGTCCACTGTCGCCGTCACATCACGCACCGCATAAAGCCGCTTGTCCGCCGGAGCGATATCGCCTGTCGCCCCCACGATCGCGCAGCCCACCTGCTCCACAACGGCGCGCAATCGCGTCTCGTCCAGCATCACCCCCACACCGGGGATGGCCTCCAGTTTATCCAGCGTCCCGCCCGTGTGGCCCAATCCGCGTCCTGAAATCATCGGCACATAAGCCCCGCAAGCTGCCAATGCAGGCGCCAGCACAAGGCTTACACAATCACCGACGCCGCCCGTAGAGTGCTTATCCAAAACAGGCTTGTCCAAATCCCACGACAGCACATTGCCCGATGCACACATCGCCTGCGTCAGCGCCACACGTCCTGCCTGATCCAGCCCGTTGCGGCACACGCCCATGGCAAAGGCACCCGCTTGCGCAGCACTCAGCGTCTGATCCGCCAGCGCACCCGCAACCCAAGTCAATTCATCCGCACTCAAAGGCTGGTCATGGCGCAACTTGGCCAGAATACTCCGCGCTTCCATTCAGCCCCCCAAGAATGATGGATCAAATGCACCCGGCAACAGCGCCGCAATGCTCAGGCGCTCTTCAACGCCTTCAACGGTCGCCATGGTGACAACCACATCGCCCGCCCCAAACTCCGCCAGCTTTTGACGACACCCCCCGCAGGGCGTGACTGGCAGCGGCGATCCGGCCACCACATAGGCCTCGGTGAACGAGGTCTCGCCCGCGGCAACCATCGCTGCAATCGCACCCGCCTCAGCGCAAGTGCCTTCAGGATAAGCAACATTCTCGACATTGCAGCCGCGATACACCGTGCCAGACGCCCCGCGCAGCGCCGCCCCCACCTTAAATCCGGAATAGGGCGCATGTGCGTTTTCACGCACCGCCAATGCCGCTTCTCTTAAAACCATCACGGGAATCTCCTGCCATATTGGCCTTCCACCCTAGCCGCGCGCGCAGCAAGATGCGAAGGTTTTTCCACTCCTTAATTTCCCCGAAGGTGACCAGCCTAAAACAGCCCCCAATAAATGCCCACTGGCACTCTTCGCGCAATAGTTTAATATTAAACTAAATTCAAAATGAGGCCTGCACCATGACCGACAATCCGTCAATACGCCAAGCTGCCCTTGATTATCACGCCTTTCCTAAGCCGGGAAAACTCGAGGTGCGCGCAACCAAGCCGCTGGCCAACGGCCGTGATCTGGCCCGCGCCTACAGCCCCGGCGTGGCCGAAGCCTGCATCGAAATTCAAAAAGACCCCGCCACGGCAGCGCTCTATACCTCTCGCGCGAATTTGGTCGCCGTGGTGACAAACGGCACGGCAGTTCTTGGCCTTGGCAACATCGGCGCGCTGGCGTCCAAACCGGTGATGGAAGGCAAGGCGGTCCTGTTCAAGAAATTTGCAAACATCGATTGCTTCGACATCGAAGTGAACCAGTCCGACCCAGAAAAGCTCGCCGATATCGTCTGCGCGCTTGAGCCGTCCTTTGGTGCGATCAACCTTGAAGATATCAAGGCCCCAGACTGCTTTACCGTGGAACGCATCTGTAACGAGCGGATGAACATCCCCGTCTTTCACGACGACCAGCACGGCACCGCCATCGTTGTGGGGGCGGCCGCCACGAACGCCCTGCATGTTGCGGGAAAGAAGTTCGAAGATATCAAGATCGTCAGCACGGGCGGGGGTGCTGCAGGCATCGCGTGTCTCAACATGTTGCTCAAACTCGGCGTAAAGCGCGAGAATATCTGGCTCTGCGATATCCACGGCCTTGTTTATGAGGGCCGCGAGGTCGACATGAACCCGATCAAATCGGAATACGCCCAAAAATCTGACCTGCGTCAGCTCGGTGACGTGATCCACGATGCCGACATGTTCCTTGGCCTGTCAGGCCCCAACGTTCTGACACCCGAGATGGTCGCCAAAATGGCCGACACGCCCATTATCTTTGCATTGGCCAACCCCAGCCCCGAAATCATGCCGGATGCCGCCCGCTCCGTATCCCCCAACGCGATCATCGCCACGGGCCGCTCCGATTTCCCCAATCAGGTCAACAACGTCCTGTGCTTTCCCTTTATCTTCCGCGGCGCACTGGACGTAGGTGCTACAACCATCAACGACGAAATGAAGATCGCCTGCATTGAAGGCATCGCCGCGCTGGCGCGCGCAACGACCTCCGCTGAGGCCGCTGCAGCCTATCAGGGCGAGCAGATGACATTTGGGGCAGACTACCTGATCCCGAAACCTTTTGATCCGCGCCTTGTCGGCATTGTGTCGTCGGCGGTTGCAAAGGCTGCGATGGAAACAGGCGTGGCCACCCGCCCCATCGCCGATCTTGAGGCGTATAAGAATAACCTCGACAGTTCCGTCTTCAAATCCGCACTGTTGATGCGCCCCGTTTTCCAAGCCGCCCGCGCCACCAGCCGCCGCATCGTCTTTGCCGAGGGCGAGGACGAGCGGGTCCTGCGCGCGTCCCAAGCCATGCTGGAGGAAACCGCGGAAAAACCTATTCTCATTGGCCGCCCCGAAGTCATAGAGCGGCGCATGGAAAAAGCTGGCTTGACCTTCAAGGTCGGCGTGGACGTCGATGTGGTGAACCCTGAAAACGATCCGCGCTACCGTGACTATTGGCAGACCTATCACGGCCTTCTCGCACGGCGCGGCGTCTCACCCGATATCGCCCGCGCAATCATGCGCACCAACACCACCGCCATTGGCGCGGTGATGGTCCAGCGCGGCGAGGCTGACAGCCTGATCTGTGGCACCTTTGGCGAGACCCGTTGGCACCTCAATTATATCGAGCAAGTTTTGGGCCGTGACGGGAACCGCGCCAATGGCTCGCTCTCGTTGATGATCCTTGAGGACGGCCCGCTGTTTATCGCCGATACTCAAGTGCACCAGCACCCCACCCCCGAACAAATCGCCGAGATCGCCATAGGTGCTGCGCGACATGTGCGCCGCTTTGGCCTCGCGCCCAACGTCGCCATGTGCTCGCAGTCGCAATTCGGCAATCAGGGCGACGGCTCCGGCAGCCGCCTGCGCAAGGCGATCCGCATCCTCGACGAGGGCGACCATGATTTCTGCTACGAGGGCGAAATGAACATCGATACTGCCCTTGATCCAGAGTTGCGCGCGCGGATGTTCCCAGGCAACCGCATGGAAGGGCCTGCCAATGTGCTGGTCTTTGCCCACGCCGATGCCGCCTCGGGTGTGCGCAACATTCTCAAGATGAAAGGCGGCGGTCTCGAAGTTGGACCCATCTTGATGGGCATGGGCAACCGCGCACACGTGGTAACCCCCTCCATCACCGCGCGAGGGCTTTTGAACATGGCCGCCATCGCAGGAACACCCGTCGACCACTACGGTTAAACCCACACAGCGAAAGGCCGCGCCCCTCTCTAGGCGCGGCCTCTCCCGCTTGAATTTGCCTTAATTATCCTCCGTCACCACCTTTTGCCGCGGCATACCGCACACAAACGGTGTAAATAAATTTACCAAAACCGCGTGCATTCTTCTCATTGCACTTGCCGCGCCCGCGCCGCTGCGCCTTAACTCTTACAAACAATGAGGGAGGGATACGCCATGGGATACGCAGAAGTCTTTAAGGCCGCACAAGACAATCCAGAAGCATTCTGGTTGGAGCAAGCAGAAGCCATTGATTGGGTACAAGCCCCCAAGCAGGCCCTCTTTGACAAAGGTGCAGACCTCTATGAATGGTATGCCGACGCCCAAGTAAACGGCTGCTACAACGCTGTAGATCGCCACGTCGAGAATGGCCGCGCAGACCAAGCCGCGATTATCTACGACAGCCCGATCACGGACACAAAAGCGACCATCACATTTGCCGAATTACAGACACGTGTGGCAGGCCTTGCCGGCGCGTTGGTGGCCCAAGGCGTGACAAAGGGCGACCGCGTCATCATCTATATGCCCATGGTGCCAGAAGCCGTTGAGGCCATGCTCGCCTGTGCGCGCATCGGTGCTGTCCACTCGGTCGTCTTTGGGGGCTTTGCCGCAAACGAGCTGGCCGTGCGCATCGACGACTGCACACCAAAAGCAATCATTGCCGCATCCTGCGGATTGGAGCCGAACCGCACTGTGCATTACAAACCCCTGCTCGACGGCGCGATCGAGTTGGCGGACCATAAACCCGATGCCTGCATCATCCTGCAACGTGATCAAGCGCCCTGTGATCTGGTCGAAGGCCGCGACATCGAATGGGAGGCCGCCAAGGCGCTCGGCACGCCTGCAGAGTGCGTCCCCGTTGAAGGCAACCACCCCGCCTATATCCTCTATACGTCCGGTACCACAGGCGCGCCCAAGGGTGTCGTGCGCCACACTGCTGGCCATCTCGTCGCACTCAATTGGACCATGAAGAACATCTACAACGTCGATCCCGGTGACGTCTTCTGGGCCGCATCGGATGTCGGCTGGGTCGTGGGCCACAGCTACATCGCGTACGGTCCACTCATCCATGGCAACACCACCGTGGTATTTGAGGGCAAGCCAACAGGCACGCCCGATCCGGGCACCTTCTGGCGGGTGATCTCCGAGCATAACGTACGCAGCTTTTTCACCGCACCGACAGCAATCAGAGCGGTAAAACGGGAAGACCCCAAAGGGTTGGAAATCAAGAAATACGATATTTCCTGCTTGCGCGCTCTCTACCTCGCGGGCGAGCGTGCGGACCCCGACACGATCATCTGGGCGCAGGACGTGCTGGGCAAACCCGTCTATGATCACTGGTGGCAAACCGAGACCGGCTACACCATCGCAGGCAACCCTGCTGGCCTCGAAGCGTTGCCCGTCAAGATCGGCTCGCCCACGGTGCCGATGCCCGGTTACAATGTGCAAATCCTTGATGAAGCGGGTCACCCCATGCCCGCCGGAGAGTTGGGCGCGATTGCGATCAAACTGCCCCTGCCACCCGGTACATTGCCAACCCTGTGGAACGCCGAAGACCGCTACCGCAAGAGCTACCTCTCCCACTTCCCGGGCTTCTACGAGACTGGCGATGCGGGCATGATCGACGAGGACGGCTACCTCTATATCATGGCGCGTACGGATGATGTGATCAACGTAGCGGGCCACCGCCTCTCCACAGGTGCGATGGAAGAAGTGCTCGCAGGGCATCCGGATGTTGCCGAATGTGCCGTGATTGGCGTGAGCGATGCGCTTAAAGGGCAATCGCCAATGGGCTTTGTCTGCCTCACCAACGGTGTGAACCGCCCCCATGATGAGATCACCGCCGAATGTGTAAAACGCGTGCGCGACCAGATCGGCCCCGTGGCGGCGTTCAAACTGGCGCTGGTCGTGGACCGTTTGCCCAAAACACGATCCGGAAAAATCCTGCGGGCCACCATGGTCAAAATCGCCGATGGAGAAGACTTTAAACTCCCCGCCACCATCGACGATCCCGCTATTCTGGACGAGATCAAGACGGCGATGCAAACCATCGGCTACGCCAAAACCTGAAACCAAAGTCTTCCAAAGACTTCACGCGTAAATTCTCAGATGGCTTTACGCCCCACAAAAAAAGCGGTCCTCAATCGGGGGCCGCTTTTCCTCTACAAAGGCAATTGCCTCAAAGGCTGACCATAAAGTCGTCGACTTCTTTTCGGGCTTCCTCTTTCGTTTTACCGTATTTCGCTTGGATTTTACCCTCAAGCTCCTCGCGGTTCCCCTCGGCTGTATCCAGATCGCCTTCCGTCAATTCGCCCCATTTCTGCTGCGCTTGACCTTTGAATTGTGTCCCAGTTCATATCGGATCTCCAATCAGCTTGTATCGGTTTTCGGCTGGGCGAATTCGCAAATGCGCAACGCCCTGCCGCTTCAATAGATAAACGCACCTCACCTGCGCAAAGCTCCATTGCTCCAAAACAATCCTTGCCCGACCGCCTCCCCCCGCCCTACGCTCCTTCTACCCAACAGGAGTACTCCAATGCGATTTTCCCTAGGTTTCTGCGCCGCTCTATTCTTCGGGGCAAGCGCGGTTTATGCGGCGGACCCCGAACGCGTTCAGATCAAGGGGGAGGTAATTGACACATGGTGCTACTATTCCGGCGTCATGGGCGGCCCTGATGCTGTAGTTGGCACGGCACACCACACCTGCGCGCTCTGGTGCAGCGCAGGGGGCATCCCGGTGGGTATTCTGGGGGAGGATGGCGAGGTCTACATGGTCCTCAAGGTCGGCAAAGACGATCAATCCGCAGGCGGCGACACGACCCTCAAACTCGCCAGCTACTCCGTGACCGCCGACGGCATGCTCTATGAGCGCGACGGCATCAAATACATCGTCGTCGCCGACGTGGTGGCCGAGGAGACGATCAGCAACCTCACACATGAGGATTACGGCCCCGTGCCGGGCTTCGCCATTCCGGAGCCGAAGCAATGATGAAATTCCTGTCCCCTCTCTTCGCCCTCGCCTTTGCAGCACCGCTTATGGCCCAAGATTTCTCCGAAAACTCGGAAGCCAAAACATGGGACCTCTACGCAGAAGTCCCCGCACGGTTTGATGCCAAAGTTGTCGATTTGCTCTGTGAGTTAACAGGGGACTGCCCCGAGGATTGTGGTGCCGGCAAACGCCAGATGGGCCTGCTGCGCAGCGCCGATAACGTGCTGGTCCTCGCAATGAAAAACAATCAGCCCGCATTCACAGGTGCGGCGGTTGAGTTGGCCCCCTTCTGCAACCAGATGGTCACAGTCGATGGCCTGCTGATCGACGATCCTGATTTAGGCGCAAAAAATCTCTATCTTGTGCAAATGATCAAGGGTGACGGGTCCGACGACTGGGTCAAAGCCAACAAATGGACCAAAGTCTGGGCCGAAGCCAACCCCGATGCCGCAGGCAAAGGGCCGTGGTTCCGCCGCGATCCGCGTGTCAAAGCCGAGATCGCGCGCGACGGCTACCTTGGCCTCGGGCAGGAGACCGACGCCGCCTTTATCAAAGAGCTGTTTGAATGATCCGCGCATCCCTGACCCTTTGCGCTATGCTCGGCGCAGCCACGACCGCGCTGGCTGAAGCCCCGCTTCCCTTCGCCGTGGGGGGCGATTTCGAACTGGTAAACCAGCATGGACAGACCCGGACCCAAATGGACCCTGACGGCCTGCCCCAGTTGGTGTTCTTTGGCTATGCAAACTGTCCCGGCATCTGCTCGGCAGCGATGCCCCTGATGGCAGATGTGGTCGATGAGATGGCCCAGCGCGGCCAACCCGTGCGCCCCGTTATGATCACAGTGGATCCGGCCCGCGACACAGTCGAGAATATGGGCGCGCCACTGGCGAATTTTCATGCGGACTTCATCGGTCTGACAGGCGTACAACCTGCCCTAGATGCGTCTTATGCGGCGTTCAATGTTGAACATGCACTGGCGTATGATGATCCCAAATATGGCCCCGTCTACAGCCACGGATCATTAATCTATCTGATGGACAGCAGCGGCGATGTCCTCACCGTACTCCCACCTGTCCTTGATGCCACACGCGCGTCCGACATCACATGGAAATACATCAAACCCGTCAGCTAGGTCTCAGCTAAATTGCTCTGAGATCAGCCGCTCTTCCAGCCCATGACCGGGGTCGAACAGGATCGTGTGCGAAATACTCGGCTCCGAACGTATCTCGACCGACGCCACATCGCGGTAACTGGTCCCATCCGCATCCGCCATCACAGGCCGCTTTTCCGGCTCTTGCACATCAAATCGCACAACCGCGTTCGAGGGAAGCAACGCGCCCCGCCAACGCCGTGGCCGAAACGCCGCCACTGCCGTGAGCGCCAGCACATCGGCCCCAATCGGCAGGATCGGCCCATGCGCTGAATAATTATACGCTGTCGATCCCGCAGGGGTCGCCACCAGCGCGCCATCACACACCAGCTCCTGCATCCGCAACCGCCCGTCCACCGTAATCTGTAGCTTTGCAGCCTGCGGTCCCTGCCGCAACAGCGCCACCTCGTTGAGTGCCAGCGCTCTTGATTCCCGCCCGTCCACATGGGTTGCCTTCATCGAGAGCGGATGGATCACCGCCGCCTCCGCCGCTTCCAGCCGCTCGCGCAGATCACTCTCGACGTAGGTATTCATCAAAAACCCGATGGTCCCACGGTTCATCCCGTAGACAGCCGCAGGCAGCTCTTGGGTCTCGTGCAGCGTTTGCAGCATAAAACCGTCCCCGCCCAGCGCCACAATCACCTCCGCCTCTTCAGCCCCGACATTTCCATACCGCCCGATCAGCGCCGCACGCGCGGTCTGCGCCACAGGCGCCCGGCTGGCCAAAAAGGCGATTTTCTGTGGCATGGTGTTTCCGATCTGCGCCGTGTTCCACTCAAACAACCACAATATTCCGCCACGCACCAGCGCAGCCCGTGAAATGGCCTCCTGTGGCAAAAAGCAGGGTGCAAGAGGCGCGCGGCGCATCTATCTCATGCACAGTCGCTTTCACATCTTCACCAACGCGTGCGTTTCCGATACGAAACACCTCAATAGGACCTCACGCTCAAGGAGCCACCATGTCAGATTTCTTTACCCGCAGCCTCGCAGACACCGATCCCGCCATCGCGGACGCCACCAACAAAGAACTGGCGCGCCAGCGCTCCGAGATTGAGCTGATCGCGTCCGAGAACATCGTCTCGGCCGCCGTTATGGAAGCCCAAGGCGGCGTGATGACCAACAAATACGCCGAAGGCTATCCGGGTCGCCGCTACTACGGTGGCTGCCAATATGTCGACATCGCCGAAGAACTCGCAATTGAGCGCGCATGTAAACTCTTCTCCTGCGACTTCGCCAACGTCCAGCCGAACTCCGGCTCCCAAGCGAACCAAGGGGTGTTCCAAGCCCTGCTTCAGCCCGGCGACACCATCCTCGGCATGTCACTCGACGCAGGCGGCCACCTGACCCACGGCGCCAAGCCAAACCAATCCGGCAAATGGTTCAACGCAGTGCAATACGGCGTAAAGCGCGAGGACAACCTGCTCGACTATGACGAAGTCCAACGCCTCGCGACCGAACACCAGCCCAAGATGATCATTGCAGGCGGCTCCGCCATTCCGCGCACCATCGACTTTGCCAGGATGCGTGAAATCGCTGACAGCTGTGGCGCCTACCTGCTCGCAGACGTCGCTCACTTTGCAGGTCTGATCGCAGCGGGTGAATACCCCAACCCCTTCCCGCACGTGCACGTGGCCACGACGACCACACATAAAACCCTGCGCGGCCCACG
>RCND010002434.1_pt1 | contig 10280 bp, 4 predicted proteins | sample 2041351 | NCBI WGS metagenome assembly RCND01 (sample SAMN09708230, study PRJNA481090) | Marine sediment metagenome, whole genome shotgun sequencing project. | biome: marine sediment; feature: ocean; material: sediment; isolation source: Sewage treatment plant 12B marine sediment (STP12B) ...
CAGGGCTCCCATGTCTTCTTGTTCTTTATCCGGGAAAACCATTTTTTCAAAAGTTTGGTTTTCTTGCTGTACCATTAAAACGGCAGATTGTCCTGCAGCCCCACCAATATAAACATCTTCCAATCCATCACCATTTATATCGGCCACGGCCATTCCAGGACCGTTACGGGAATGCATATGAGGCAAGAGTGCTTGGATCTTGAAATCAACAAACTCATCTTCTTGATGTGTAAAGGCGAGCCCAACACTATCTATTTCCCTGAATAATGTTGAATTTGCTTTATCCTGATTTTTTTTACTTGTTTTTGCATCTTTCTGTCTTAGTGTAATTTCTTGATTTGATGTGATTTCCTTTAGCAATTGTTCTTTTCCATTAGGCCAAGTAACTTTTATACTATCCAATTTATTTACATTTCCCAAGCCAAAATGAAGGGCGTGCTCCACCGTGGATAGATATCCCCGATAGGGTGTAAAAAATTGTTTTTGGAGTTGATCTTGGTAAAAAATTTCAACCTGGCTCCCAATTCCCCCCAAGTTGGGTGCTTCCCCTTCAAATATGAATTTTATGTAGCTGTTTTTATTATTCAGTTCTATTTTATTTTCATACAAGCCCGCGGGATCATCAATATTGTTTATTACAAGATCCATATCGCCATCATTGTCTAAATCGGCATAGGCCGCACCATTGGAGTAGGTGGGCTTTGAAAAACCTGCTTTATCTGTAATATTTTCGAACTGTAGATTGCCTTTATTCTTAAACATATAATTGTGCAATTTAATGCCCGGTAGTTTGTTCAGTTCTTCCAATCGTTGCTTTCTATTGGCCTCCTCTGTGCCCATGGTCAATACTTGATTGCCATATACCATAAAGTCCAGGTTTGTAATATCCTGCCGGTATCCGTTGGTAATGAACAAATCTTTTTGACTGTCATGGTCAAAATCCGCAAATAAGGCACTCCAGCTCCATTCTGTGGCTGAGATTCCTGCAAGCTGACCAATTTCACTAAAAGAGCCATTACCGTTGTTTAATTGTAAGGTATTTCGAATATATTGTGGTTGGTAGCCATCAGAAATACTGTTTTGAAATACATCATAATTGTTTCCCATCATGGTTAGTTTCCAACGTTTATTGTCGGGCGGAAGCATATCCAATACCACTACATCCATTAAGCCGTCATTGTTAATATCAGCAATGTCGTTGCCCATGCCATTAAAGGTAAGATGCTGCATATAACTACTGATTTCGTTTACAAAAGTCCCATTCCCTTGGTTAATGTACAATAGATCATCTGTAAGAAAGTCATTGGATACATAAACATCTGGCCATCCATCAACATTCATATCGCAGATTTCAACACCTAATCCAAATCCTTCTATAAGAATATTGGCTTCTTCTGAAACATCGGTGAAGGTCTGGTCGCCATTATTGCGGAACAGTTTATCTGCGGATGGCGCCTTGCCCGTTCGGTCTTTGGGTCGAGGAGTGTTGCGATTAAAATCAACGAGGGCATTGCTCAATAAATACATGTCTAAATCCCCATCCCCGTCATAATCAAAAAAATTGGATTGAACAGAGTAGCTTTCATCGGCTAAGCCATAAGTAGCAGCGGATTCTTCAAATCGAAGTTTCCCATTTTTCATGCCATTGTTAATGAATAACAGATTTGCCCGATCGGCACCGGAAGAACTGCGGGGTCCTCCTCTACATACATAAATATCTTGATATCCATCTTGATTAATATCTACAACAGCAACACCATTTGACCAATTGCTGGAACCAACATTTGCAGTTTGGGTTATATCCTCAAATTTCCAATTGCCCAGATTACGATATAATGTATTACTGACCATATTCCCGGTAAAATAAATATCCTGATACCCATCCAGGTCAAAATCGGCCACAGCCACTCCTGCCCCATTGTACATATATTCAAATTCCAGTACGGCTAGTTCGCCGTCCAATTTAAGGGAGTTGCTGAACCTTACCTCCGTGTCATTTGGGGAGTATTCCTTGAATATAGTTTGGCTTTTATCATTACAAGCGACCAGCACAAGAATCAGGTAAAATACACTGATTATCGACAGCCTTTTTATAGTAGTATGAAACATACAACGAATATAATTACAAAGGATGAAAAAAAGGAACCCAACCTAATGAAATAGATTGGATTCCTAAAGATGTAAACTAACTCAAACTAACTCAACTTTCAAACAATAATTATGTGGGTTAACTGTACATTGGTTGCTAGTAACCCGAGTTTTGTGTCAATAAGCCATCAGAACGATCTATTTCAGATTGCGGAAATGGAAAAACGGTGAATTTATCATCCCACGCAGCTCCAAATATCTGTGATCCAAGATCCCATCTAGTGATATCGAACCAACGATGTGGCTCTAATGCCAATTCAACTCTTTTTTCTTGCTGCATAGCTAATAATGGGTCAGCACCGCCTGGCAATATTGCTAAGCCAGCTCTTAAGCGTATATCATCTATTTGCGTAATGGCTTCTGGACCTCTGCTAGATTCAATAAGAGCCTCTGCATATAGAAGTTTTAGCTCACTAAACCTAAACCAGCGTTCGTTATTAAAATCTGCTTGTTCATTGGGCGAATGATTTGCGGGAACAGTATTTATTTCACCCCTATATTTCTTTAAGGTAAAATTGGTTGATGACCATTCCGTATCATATGGTAAAGACGTGAAAGTGGTGTAATACATATCTCCATCTTGATAAAATATAGTTGCTGCTCTAGTATCGCCAGGTTCGAAGGCATCCACTAAATCTTGGGTGGGAGCCCACCAGCCTAGTTTACCTCCTGGTGCTCCGTTACCGGCATCCCAGTACCAACCTCTTCCAGTACCTTGGGAAGCTTTAAAGTTCTCCGAGTGAGTATCATCAAAAACCCAAAGGTTATCATCAGAAAAAGGACCGCCATATTGTACTTCAAAAATTGATTCTGCATTGTTTTCGTTGTCAAAAGCAAAAACACTTTCATAATCGGACAGAAGCATATAAGGACCATTTTGTATCACATCTTCAAAAGCTGTAATGGCAGCAGCCCAATCTTGCTTCCATACGTTTACCTTGCCAATATAAGATTTAGCTGCCCATGCAGTTGCCCGACCAGTATTACCACTATCCCAAGCATCTGGAAGACCGGCCGCAGCAGTGTTTAGGTCAGCTAGTATTGCCGTGAACAATTCATCCTGTGTTGCATTCGGCAATGCCAAATTATTAATATCGGTTAAAACTTCTGTAGCCAAAGGAGGTGTGCCGAACAATTTCATGGCTTGAAAATGGAACCAGGCCCTAAGAAATTTGGCTTCGGCATCCAAGATGGTTTTATCCTCTGCGGTAAGTTCATTATCGCCTTCCAAATTTTGCAAAACCACATTGGCCCTGAAAATCCCTTCATAAATCTGGGTATAGACCGCAGCGTATGGTACATCGCTGGCTCTTATCTGTAAATTATCTACATCTTGGGAAATCCCATCCGCATTAACATTGTCAGCTGCAACATCATCGGTAATGGTCATTGTAATTTTCCAAAATTCACCTCTTTCAGAAAGCGTTTCTGTACTGGTACCCCAAAAATCCTGTATAGAGGAATAGGCCGCAAATATGGCCCCATCAAAATTCGCCCTTGTCTTATAAAAAGAATTTTGGGTGATCCTATCTAGCGGTTCCAAATCCAATTCATCATTGCACGAGAAAACCCCAAGGAAGCAGAGAATTGCAATAAATACATATATTTTTTTCATAATCGTTTTATTATAAAGATATTAAATTATAGCCTAATTAAAAGTCACTGTCCACCCCAACTGAAAAATTCTGGGTAGTGGGGAAACGCCGCCGTCCTGCCCAGTGGCCAGGGTAAAGTCTCCTTTCTGAAAACTCTGTGCCCGGGTAACTTCAGGGTCAAACCCTGAATACTTGGTAAATGTAGCCAAGTTTTGAACAGCTAAGTAAAAGCGCATATTAGAAACAAAGTCATTCGTCCAGGAAGCTAGTTTTTGCTTAGGAAGGTTATATCCCAATTGCAAATTTTGAATACGCATATATCCCGCATTTTCTATCCAACGATCTGAATAACGATTGTTGGAATTAGGATCGTCCCTGGTCAAGCGAGGATTGGAGCTAGAGGTGGCTGTGCCTTCCCCTGTCCAACGATTTAACACCTGTGTACTAAAGTTACCAGAACCTGATAGATCTTCCAGGCCTATTCGGGATGCATTGTACACTTGCTTATCGCCTACACCACGAAGATTAATTGAAATATCCCAATCTTTGTACGCTGCTCCCATACTTATTCCGTAGAAAAAACCTGGAAAAGGACTTCCTAAAATTGTTCTGTCTCCAGCATCAACTATACCATCCCCATTGACATCAACAAAGCGGACATCACCTGGTACAGCACCGCTGGAATTAGCATCCGGCAAAGCTGCGCTAGCTTCTGCAGCATTTTGATAAAGACCATTGGTCTTATAGCCATAAAAATGACCTAAAGATTCACCTACAATAGTTCTATGTGTCTGTGCGCCACCAATACCAGAAATAATTTGAGGTATTTGACCCAAATCTGTCACTTTATTTTTAACGGTTGTAATATTTGCGGCAATGTTATAACTGAATTCCCCTATCTCATTATTATAATCAAATGCAAATTCAATTCCACTATTTTTTATCTGCCCAATATTGGCGTCTGCTGGCAAGAAATAACCAGATACAAAAGGTAGTGGCAAACCAAGTAAAACATCATCGGTTGTTTTGTTATAGTAATCTGCCGTTATGGAAAGCTTACCTTTAAAAAAGCTGGCATCCACACCGATATCTGTCTGGGTACTGGTTTCCCATTTTAAATCGGCATTGGCAAAATTAGTCGGTGTCGGAGCATTCACAACAGTCTGCCCATCTCCAATAACATAGAATATATTGGTGTTCAAAGCGCTTAAATAGGCAAAGTTCAAACCTGTAAATTGATTACCTGACTGCCCCCAACTTCCGCGCAGTTTAATATCATCAACAAAACCGTCTTTAGGGAAAAAATCTTCCTCCGAAATTCTCCACCCCACAGAAATCGACGGGAAAACATCATCCCTATTGGGCTTGGCAAAGCGAGAAGTGGCATCTCTACGAATGTTGGCAGTTGCCAAATACTTTCCTTTGTAATTGTAAGTTACACGGCCCAACCAGCCTTGTAAGGTCCAAAGATCTGCTTCATTGGCCGAAGCTACGGCAGTACCTGTTGAGGGGAAATTAATATTTACAAGATTACGGCCTTGTATCCTCACTTTATCAAACCTAAATTTAGTCTGTTCAAAACCTACCAATGCAGTAATATTATGGTCACCATCGCCAAATGTTTTATCGTACTGAAGTGTGGCCGCGGTGGTTACGGTCAATTCATTAGGGCGAGAATCTATCCGCAATGATTGTCGGGTTGAATTACCGTCAAAAGAAGTTTCTGTTTGCAGAAAATCCCCAACACCTACATTATAATCAAAACCTACGGAGGGTCTAAATTTTAAGCCATCCAATATTTCCAATTCCCCATAAAAGTTCCCCAATACTTTTCTGGTTTGAATAGTTGTTAGATTTATTCTGGGATCTGTCCTGAAAACATAATTGCTTGCTGACCCTTCTCCAATTGTTGAAGGGTTTTCCTGATTGTAACCAAATGGGCCATTGGGGTCATAAATTTTAAAATATGGCGCATTACCTGCTGAACTGGCACCTGCAAGTAAACCACCACCTTCTGCTTGTGTAGATCGATCCGTAGAACTTATCGCCAAAGATTGACCAAAACGTAACCTTTTACCAACATTAATATCTGAGTTCGCCTTAAACGAAAAACGTTCAAAGTCCTGTGCCCTTTCAATACCTTCTTGGTTCATATAACCTCCCGAAATAAAATAGTTGGCATTCTCACTACCTCCACTCACACTAACATTATGATTTTGTACAAATCCGGTTCTAAAAACGGCATCCTGCCAATCAACAAAGGGTTGTCCACTAAATTCAGAAACATCCCTACCCAGTTGTCCTTGTATATCTATATATTGTTGCACATTAAGTACATCTATTTGATCTCTTACACTACTTGATGCCGCATAACCATTATAAGTGACCGAGGCTGCACCTGCCTTACCTCTCTTGGTAGTTACAATAATTACCCCATTGGCCCCTCTTGCCCCATAAATTGCGGTAGAAGCTGCATCTTTCAAAACGGCTATGGACTCAATGTCATTCGGATTGAGGCTAGCGAGCGGATTGGAGTCCGTAGTCGAGGAGGTATTCACCGTGATGTTGTTTGTTTGCACTAAGGGAACACCATCGATGACCCAAAGTGGGTCGTTTACTCCGGGAGTACCGACCCCACGAATACGCACATTAATCGGCGCACCAGGATCCCCACTACGGTTGGTTATGTTTACACCAGCTATTGTACCTGCCAACACTTGATCAGGACTGATGAGTGGTTTTGAAATTATTTCTGAAGCTCCTATTGTGCCAACTGCACCAGTAAGATCTGCTTTTCGCTGTGTACCATAACCCACTACTACGACCTCGCTTAATTGACTGGCATCTTCTGACATTGATACATTTATAGAAGTTCTTCCGTTAATTGCGATTTCTTGGGCTGCGAAACCAACATAACTAAATACCAAAGTTGCATTGCCATCAGCCGATATGTTATAATTACCGTCAAAATCGGTCTGAGTACCATTCGTGGTTCCTTTCTCCACTATGCTGGCCCCAGGCAATGGGGAGCCGGTATTATCAGTGACCGTGCCAGTAATGGAATTTTGAGCGTACACCGATTGTACTCCAAAAAGAAGTACAAAAATGAAAGCTAGGCGATACACCTGCTTTACATTGTGTCTCGTAAGGATTTTTTTCATAATCAAATGGTTTAAGTTAGTTATTCTGATAAAAGTGCTATTTATTTTCAATACATTCTAAAAAGTCGATTATAACCGCACAATGCTCTATGATACACTATGCTACTTTCCCAAATTTAAAAAAAATGTAACACAAAAATGAAAAAAATGAAAAAAAACAATTATTTAACAAATTGAATTCAAGGGAAATCCGCTATCACATTCAACAAAATATGCCATTTTTAAATTAAAATTTTGATATAAAAAATTACTTAATTCGAAAAATTACCAGTGCTTTAAAACTTTTAAAAAGTGCTCTCAAAATACTTTGTATTGTATATTACTTCGAAAATCATTGATAACTAGGATTTGAAGATTCGATTTGAGCAGATAATGTGTATTTCGGTTTTTGTCCCAAAAACCTTTATTGAATGTAAATTAATTATACTATGGTCAAAAATATAGGTTGTAACTATTTTCTTTAGTTTTACCTCAAAATTATCTTGATTATATTTGAGAAGTACGATATTCATATGACATTGATCGATAAAATAATAGAACTAAAAAAAAATCATAGTCTATCAAAACATGAACAGTTAGTCTGTGGTATAATAGAGTCGATTGAAGAGGGTATTTTGCAAAGAGGAGACCAACTGCCATCCATCAATAAAATGGTAAGCGAACTGGGATATGCAAGAAGGACAATAGTTAAGGCTTATGAAGAACTTAAAAAAAGAGGACTTGTAGAATCGAAAAAGTTAAAAGGGTATTTTATTGTAAGTGAAGAAACCAAGGTTACACTCAGGATAGCACTGCTCCTATTTGCTTTTCAACGATTTCAGGAAGAATTTTACAACACCTTTAGAAAAGAACTTGGGAAGCGATTTCAAATAGATGTATTCTTTCATCATAATAATATAGAGGTCTTTGAAACTATTTTTTCGAATATTCAGGGAAAATATGGAATGTATGTAATTGCTCCCATTCCAAATCAGAAGACCATCTCACTTTTGCAAAGCATCGCGCCGAAAAAACTGTTGATAATTGACAGATATCTTGCAATGCCCGAAGACTACTCGTATATATCGCAGGAGTTTGAGGAAAACACTTATGCGAAGTTGGTTGAACTCTTACCAGAAATCAGAAAGTACAAAAAGTTTGTTCTAATAGATAGTTCTTCAGATTCTTCCGTGGATGTTATAATTGCCTTCAATAAATTCATATCTGACTTTAAAATAAACGGATCCACCAAGAAAAAGTATAAATCAGGATCCCTTAAAAGAGGCACGCTTTACTTCTTTACAAGCGATACGTTTTTATGGGAAGTGCTTAGAGACTGTCGGAACAATGGATATATAGTGGGTAAGGACATCGGTATTTTATCATATGATGATCATGTGGTAAAGGAAATTGTATTTGGTGGTATAACCACGATTTCATCAGATTTTAAGGAGATGGCGAGAAAGGCCGCAAATCACATAAAACAAGGAAAGAAGACTCAAATTATTATGCCCTTTAAGCTAATAATGCGCAATTCGCTCTAACGACATTCTAAAGTCACTTTATTTTTGCATAATAACCATAACACAATCTCCTTAATTGAGTCAAATTAGAAATCATAAATCTCCATTAAAATGAAAAAATATATACTTGCTTTATTATTTGCTTGCTTCATGAACTTCACTCTTATTGCACAAGAAGATATCCTGTTAAAGGATTATCACCCGGTTTCTATATATAAAATTCCAAAAACAACTGTAGGAAAAGCGAAATATCCTGTTATTGATATGCACTCCCATCCTTATGCTGCTACAGCTGCTGAAATTGATGAATGGGTTAAAACCATGGATAAATTTGGGATAGAAAAAACAACCATTTTAACCAAACAGACAGGAAAAGTATTTGACAGTATTTTAAAAGTGTATTCAAAATATCCAAATCGTTTTGAAATATGGTGTGGAATCGACTTTACCGGTTATTCAGAAAAAGGTTGGAACAAAAAGGTCGTTAAGGAGTTGGAGCGATGTTTTAAGATGGGGGCAAAAGGTGTTGGTGAAATAAGCGATAAAGGGCTGGGTATTTCAAATTCAAAACCATCGCCAAAATATGTTATGCACATAGATGATGAAAGATTGCAACCTTTTTTACAAAGATGCGGTGAATTGGGAATGCCGATCAATGTTCACGTAGCAGATCCTTATTGGATGTACCTGCCCATTGATTCCCACAATGATGGACTCATGAATGCGGAGACATGGAGAATAGACCAATCAAAGGAAAACTTACTTTTACACCAACAGTTAATCAATACTTTAGAAAATGCCGTGCGTAAAAATCCTGGAACTACCTTTATTGCATGCCACTTCGCTAATTGCAGTCATGACTTAAGTATTTTAAGTAATCTATTGGAGAACTACACTAATTTATATGCCGACATTGCAGCAAGATATGCCGAAACCGCACCAGTACCAAGGTATACAAAAGCATTTTACGAAAAAAACCAGGATAAATTACTTTACGGAACCGATATGGGATTCGAAGCATCTATGTATGAAACTACGTTTCGTATTTTGGAAACCCAAGACGAGCACTTCTACGAAAAAGATTTGTTCAGTTACCACTGGCCACTAAATGGCTTAGGCCTTAGTGATGTGGTCTTAAAGAAATTGTATTCTGAAAACGCAAAAAAAATTATGGATTAAAAAATCTGGAAATAAATTTCTATTTAGGGTTCAGCACTGCAACACCACTATACTAATAAATAGACTGCTTTATGCAAAAGACGGAATTAGATAGTTTTATTACATCATAGTTATACGCTACCCTAATAGTCCTCTTTGATCCAATTGTATGGTTTTCTTTTTATCCAAAGGCCACGCGTAAAATCGGGAAAATTCTGTGGTTCCCCATTGTTCTCAATAGACACTTCAGATAAAGGTGTTATGGCACTCCAGGCTGCAGCATCATATGCATCAAGTGGTGGTGCTATATTCAACTTGGCAGACGCTACAAAAGAATTGATTACAAAGAAATCCATTCCCCCATGTCCTGCATCTTCGGCATATGCGCCATATTTTTTCCAAAGGGGATGGTCATATTTTTGTAACCATTCATCTGCCACATCCCATTCGTGGGGTTCTGATTTTCCTTCAATATATATTCTATTCCCATCTACTTCCCAAAGACCATTTGCTCCTTGCACCCTAAATCCAAGGGAATAGGGCCGTGGAAGGTTACAATCATGGGTCACAATAATGGTCTCCCCGTTTGCCGTTTCTATGGTAGATGTAATTACATCGCCTTGTTTAAACTTCACTTTGGCATTCGGATGATTTTCAGAACTGTTATCAACTATATACTTATGGAGTCCAATAGATTTGGTTGCACTCGAAGTCAT
>RCND010002435.1_pt1 | contig 10278 bp, 11 predicted proteins | sample 2041351 | NCBI WGS metagenome assembly RCND01 (sample SAMN09708230, study PRJNA481090) | Marine sediment metagenome, whole genome shotgun sequencing project. | biome: marine sediment; feature: ocean; material: sediment; isolation source: Sewage treatment plant 12B marine sediment (STP12B) ...
TAATTCCAACTGGTAAAACAATATGTAAAGAATTGGCTTGTATTTCTGTTCCTAAGAATGAAAAGGCTTTTGTAAAATTATCAAGAAAAAAATTATAATATTTGAAAAATCCAAGGAATCCCAAATTAACTACTATGCTAATCCAAAGCAATATCTTTCGTTTGAATTTATCTTTTTGTTTTGAAAGTTTTAACCCAACCGAATAATCAACAATTGTACTAAAAAGTATTAAAGACAAAAATCTATAATCCCACCATCCATAAAAAATATAACTTGAGATAACTATAAATAGATTCTGAAGTTTTAAATTCTTATTTGATACAAACCAATAAAAAACAAAGACTATTGGTAAAAAAATTGCAAAATCAATCGAATTAAAAAGCATAACTATAAGTTAATTTAATTCAGTAATGACCAAAATCTACTTGAAAAAATAAAAGGAATTTTCAACTATTTAACTGGGAATGAAGTTAGAAAATAAAAAACACCTGTTTCCAATAATTCAATTAGTTTTCAATATTTAACTTATTCTAAAAACACCTCCGCCATCATACATCTCGCGCTACCACCACCACAAGCCTCAATAGTGTTTAGATCACTTGACAAAAGAGTTGCTTCACTCTCCAGCAATTGCAGTTGATCTGGGGTCAGGCTGTCATAGGCAGCCTGGCTCATGACTGTTATTGGTTTATTATTGGTATCCATAACCTGCAGCATGTTGCCTACAAAATGTTCGACCTGTTGTTCAGAGATCTTTATAATTTGCTTTCCGCTGATCAAGGCATGGTCGATAAAATTTTTTCGTTCCTTTTTATCGTCTATGGCATCGAGGCAGACTATGACGAACTTCTGCGTAATGGCCATCATGACGTTGGTATGATAAATAAGTTCCCTTTTACCATTTACGCTCTGATAGGCATGAAAAACGACTGGGGTGTATTCAAAATCTTCGCAAAACTCGATAAACAGATCTTCATCGGCTCTGGCTGACAAAGCGCAATAAGCAATACTATTTTCACGATCCAACACGATGCTTCCGGTAGCTTCTAGAAACACCTCTTCTTTCTCTGCTGAAGAGTAGTCTATGACCTCCTTTATTATAAATCCTTTCTCTTCTAAAGTATCTAAAATATCCTCTCTCCTTTCCAATCTTCTATTCTCAGCAAACATAGGGTATACGCCCACTTTCCCATTTCTATGGAAAGAAATCCAGTTATTCGGAAAAATCGAATCAGGGGTGCTGGGTACAAGTGTATCCTCGATGACAATAACATTGACACCAATCTGTCTTAATTTTGCGACAAAATTATCAAATTCAGCCAAAGCCATTGACTGAATTTCTCTAGCGGACATGCCTTTTAGGTTATGCTGGTAGTAATTGTTGACGGCAGTTTGCTCATTCATTCTGAATGAAACTGGCCTGATCATCAAAATAATATTTGTAAGTTGTTTCATAGCACTACTATTCTCTTATTAAAGGTAAGGTGGAACATCGAAGCAAGCCTTCTTGTTTACCAATTTCAGCATAGGGAATTTCTTCAACGATAAAACCCTGCGCTCTTAACCAGTTGTTTAAACGTGTAAATCCTTTTTCAGAAACAACAACATTTTCTGAAATAGAAAAAATGTTAGAATTCATATCATACATTTCATCCTTTGAGATCTCAAATATATGTTCACTTCCAAAAAAATCAACAAGAAATTGATATTCCTCTTCAATCAGGAATCCGTTTTTATGTAAAATCGCTTTATCTTTTCCTATGGGTTGGAAACAACAATCAAGGTGCAAGGCATTCTCCTTTGGGTCTGTATTAGATTTTCTGAGTTCAAAGGATTTAACCTTTTTCTCTGGAAATAATTCTTTAATAAAGTCAACGGCCTGTTTGTTGGTTCTAGCCGTTATATAGTCAGCATAGTCATCTCCTGTATAAACGCCTACAAAGATATAATCATTCCAAGGCATCACGTCTCCCCCTTCAATATGCACTTCATCTGGAGGAGAAATTCTGTTAATTGCATTTATCTGATTGTATACATGATTGATGGCATCAAGTTCTTCAATTCTATTTGGTAAAATATTCGATCTGATAAATTTATCTTCAATGACGAATCCTATATCCCGTGCAAAGATCTGATTCACATCTTTTAGAACGATTGGTCTATATACCGTCACGCCATACTTTCTTAAAACTTCTTCAAAAGCGTTCATTTCCATTACCATATCGCTTTCCTTTGGATACGTTCCTCCAAGTATATTCTCTATAGATTTAGGATCATAACAATCTTCAATTTCAGGAACAGGACCATTTGATGCTGCAGTACCTAAAATCACAGCTTTTAACTTTGATGTCTCGTTAATAATATGGAGGTGCATTTGCTAATAATTTGCAGCAAAAATAGATAAAAAAAACGCGCTAAGAACATTGTTCTTTAACGCGAATTTATAATTTCCAACTTACAAGTTCTATTTTGAACTCAAAGTAGTTCTATCTCTCATCAAATGGTTTGAAAGGTCTTAAGGCCTCTCCAATATACAGCTGTCTTGGTCTGCCAATTGGTTCGCGATTTAAGCGCATTTCTCTCCATTGAGCAATCCAACCTGGTAATCTGCCAATGGCAAACATTACCGTAAACATGTCTTTAGGGAAACCTAAAGCTCTGTAAATGATACCTGAATAAAAGTCAACGTTTGGATATAATTTTCTTTCTGCAAAGTACTCGTCATTCAGTGCTACTTCCTCCAAATGTTTTGCAATTGACAAAACAGGGTCATTAGTACCTAAACTTTCAAACAATTCATCCGCTGCTTTTTTAATAATTCTCGCTCTGGGATCAAAATTCTTGTATACCCTGTGACCAAAGCCCATCAAACGGAAAGGATCATTCTTATCTTTTGCTTTATTGATATACTTTTCAACATCACCACCATCTTTCTGAATGTCCTCAAGCATTTCTAATACTGCTTGGTTTGCACCTCCATGTAATTTTCCCCAAAGAGCTGAAACTCCGGAAGACACTGAAGCAAACAAACCTGCTTCCGAGGAACCTACAATTCTTACTGTAGACGTAGAGCAGTTCTGTTCATGGTCCTCATGTAAAATCAGCAATTCATCCAAAGCTCTTACAGCAATCGGATTCATTACATATTTCTCAGTTGGAATTCTGAACATCATCTGCATAATATTCTCCACATAATCTAGCGTATTATCACCATAATTTAACGGTGTTCCTAAATTCTTACTATGCGCCCAAGCGGCTATAACAGGAAATTTACCCATCAATTTTGTGATCGCATCATAAACCTGCTCCTCCTGAGTTATATCAACTGTGGCAGGGTTAAAAGCTGTTAAGGCTGAAGTTAAAGAAGAAAGCATCCCCATTGGGTGGGCTTTCTTAGGAAAACCATCAATGATATCCTTCATCTCCTCATTAAGAAGTTGATGATATTTAATGTCTTTTTCCCATTTAGCAAATTGTTTTTTAGTAGGTAATTCTCCAAAAATGATCATATAGGCCACTTCCAGAAAACTAGCTTTTTTGGTCAATTCTTCTATAGCGTAACCACGATGACGTAAGATACCTTTTTCACCATCTAAAAAAGTGATTTTACTTTCACAGGACCCGGTGTTTTTAAAACCAGAATCAATTGTAATGATTCCACCTGTTGCAGCCCTTAAGGACTTTATATCAATGGCCACTTCATTTTCAGTTCCAATAACAATCGGAAACTCATATTCTTGTCCATTAACAATCAACTTTGCTACTTCTGACATAGGTAATATTGTATTTAATTTTTAATAAATTTTCTTTCAAGCGAATTTACAAAATAACTGCCAATTTCCCTCTTAAATTAAACTGTTTTCTAAAACAAAAAAAGCCGGATTTACATCCGGCTTTTTGTATAATTATCAAATAAATACTATCCTATTTTAAAAGCATTCAATTGAGGATAATAAGCTGTACTATGCAACTCTTCTTCAATTCTCAACAATTGATTGTACTTTGCCATACGATCACTTCTTGAAGCTGAACCAGTCTTGATTTGGCCCGTATTCAAAGCTACAGCGAGATCAGCAATTGTATTGTCTTCGGTTTCACCAGATCGGTGAGACATCACAGAAGTATACCCTGCATTATGTGCCATATTAACCGCTGCTATGGTCTCAGTCAAAGTACCAATTTGATTTACTTTGATCAGGATTGAGTTAGCGATACCATTCTTAATACCTTTTGACAAACGCTCCACATTGGTTACAAATAGATCGTCTCCAACCAATTGCACTTTATCACCAATCTTATCAGTCAAATATTTCCATCCTTCCCAGTCATTTTCATCCATTCCATCCTCAATAGAAATGATCGGATACTTCGCTGCGAGTTCAGCAATATAATCTGCCTGTTGTTCACTTGTTCTTACAACACCTTTATCTCCTTCAAAAAGAGTATAGTCATACTTTCCATCTTTATAAAACTCGGCTGCTGCACAATCAAGAGCGAGCATCACATCATCTCCAGCCTTATAACCTGCTTTTGAAATGGCCTCAATAATTGTATCAAGTGCATCTTCTGTACCGTCAAAAGTTGGAGCAAAACCACCTTCATCACCCACAGCCGTATTCAATCCGCGGTCATGTAATAATTTCTTAAGGTTATGAAAAATTTCACTACCCATTTTGATCGCTTGTGTAAAATTCTTTGCTTTTACCGGCATCACCATGAATTCTTGAAAGGCGATCGGGGCATCAGAATGAGAACCACCGTTTACGATGTTCATCATCGGAACAGGAAGCGTATTTGCACTAACACCACCCACATATCTGTATAATGGTTGGTTTAGCTCATTGGCCGCTGCTTTGGCTGCTGCCAAGGATACTCCTAATATAGCATTAGCACCTAACTTTGCCTTATTAGGCGTTCCGTCAAGTTCGATCATAATTTGATCTATTGTATTTTGTTCAAAAACAGAATATCCTATTACTTCTTTAGCAATAATCTCATTCACGTTTTCGACAGCTTTTAAAACGCCTTTACCCATATAATCATCTCCTCCATCTCTCAACTCAACTGCTTCATGTTCTCCGGTAGAAGCTCCTGAAGGAACCGCTGCTCTTCCTAATACACCATTTTCGGTGATCACATCAACCTCTACAGTAGGATTTCCTCTGGAGTCAAAAATTTGTCTTGCGTGAATGTCTAATATAATGCTCATTTTATTAAAATTTTAATTGTTTTTATTGATGTAAATTTACGTAATATTAAAGGTTTAACCCTTTTATAATTCATTAAAGTACGATATCGTTTTCGATGAAATTTTTCTTACTTTCTATTATTTTGACTCTTTGATCATATCTATAAACTGATCAAATAAGTACGTTGAATCATGAGGTCCAGGGCTCGCTTCAGGATGATATTGTACCGAGAAACAATTTTTGTTCTTTACTCTCATTCCTGCAAGGGTCTGGTCATTTAAATGTTCATGAGTCATTTCCAATTCGCTATGTGATAATACCGCCTCCTTGTCAACCACAAAACCGTGATTTTGAGAAGTGATCTCTCCTTTGCCAGTCAATATGTTTTTTACAGGATGATTGATTCCTCTATGACCATTGTGCATTTTATATGCAGGTATTCCATTGGCTAGTCCAATAATCTGATGCCCTAAACAAATACCGAATAAAGGTAAATTATTGTCTATAATCTCTTTAGCTAGTTTTTGGGCATTTTTTAGTGGGCTTGGGTCACCAGGTCCATTCGATAAGAAATATCCGTCCGGTTCAAAGGAACTCAAATCTTCAAAAGAAGCATCATATGGAAAAACCTTAACGAAACAATCACGATTAGTAAGGTTTCTAAGAATATTCCTTTTGATTCCTATATCAAGTGCTGCAATTTTATACGTTGCATTTTTATCTCCTACTGTATAGGGTTCTTTGGTGGAAACTTTTGACGCCAGTTCCAATCCGTCCATAGAAGGGACAGCATCCAATTGCTTTTGTAACTTTTCAAGATCTGTTTCCGTTGATATAATAGCATTCATAGCACCCTTATCTCTAATATATCTTACCAAGGCACGGGTGTCAACATCAGAAATAGCTACAAAATTCTGTTTTTTGAAATAGTCCAGCAGAGATTCTTGAGCATTCACTCTGGAATAATCAAAGCTAAAATTACGACAAACAAGTCCCGATATTTTAATGCCTTCAGACTCTTCCTCATCATGATTGATACCATAATTTCCAATATGGGCATTTGTTGTAACCATCAATTGTCCATAATAAGATGGGTCCGTAAAAATCTCCTGATATCCAGTAGTTCCTGTATTAAAACAAATCTCACCAACTGCCGTTCCTTCGATCCCTATCGATTTTCCTTCAAACATGGTTCCATCCTTTAAGATCAAGATTGCCTTTTTCCTGTTAATATTCTTCATATTTAAAATTAATTTAATTCCTTTTTTTTATAAGTTGTTATATGCCTCAAAAATACTGATCAAACCCTCTTGTTTCTTATAATTTAACTTTTTTGACTTCATTATTTTTTTCATCTCTTGCGCCTGATCCCCAAATATATCATCTAAACTTCCTTTTGAAGGCTTAAATTTTTGGAGTTTGTCCTGAGATAATACATAATAGTCATCCATAATCACAAAACGGCTTGGTGCGATTGTCCCATCCATATTGTTTATCATTCCATCGACTATCCTTGTTTCATATTTCTTAAACAGAGATGCCTTAGATCCGGTTTCAAGAACTTCAAAGAACTTTCCATCCAGCTTATGCAATCTTATATTATCAATCTTTACTGAATCAATATATTGGGTATCATATACGAAAACAGATTCTTTCTCTTTAAGAGCACCTATTTCTTCGTTATGTATATTATAGTTCAATTTGTCTACTTCGAAATATTTCCCTTTCGAATATACAACACCTTTGGTATTCCAATCTTCAAAAAGAAAAGGGTTTCCCTTCACTTCTTCACTCGCGGTTTTAAAAGTATGATATTGCCACAGATTATTAATTCCGCCAACCAATTCATTTGGATCGACGTCTTGAGCATATAATCCCAGATTGCTTATGACTGTAAACAAACAGAATACTAAAAATGCTAATAAATTCTTCATAATAGATTTCTAAGGTTAATATTAAAAAAAAAAGGATAAGCTAATAATTAGCCTATCCTTCTATAGTTTCACAAACAAAAATTATATTTATGCTTCATCCTTATTTTCAGCATCTTGTGATTTAGGTTCTTCTACTTTAGTTTCCACAGCCTTTTCAGCAGCTGGTGCATCATCGGATTTTTTTCCGCCTCTTCTTCTTGTTCCTTTCTTCTTTTTTGCTTTCGGATTGTAGATCTCGTTGTAATCAACCAATTCAACCATAGCCATAGAAGCATTATCTCCTTGACGATTTCCTAATTTGATGATTCTGACATAACCTCCTGGTCTGTCTCCAACCTTCACTGCAACATCTCTAAACAATTCAGAAACTGCATACTTGTCTCTTAAGTTACTAAAAACAAGTCTTCTGTTATGCGTGGTATCTTCTTTTGACTTTGTAATAAGCGGTTCAACATATTGACGCAAGGCTTTTGCCTTAGCAACAGTTGTATTGATACGCTTATGTTCTATCAAAGAACACGCCATATTGGCCAACATAGCTTTTCTATGTGCCGTTTTTCTACTTAAATGATTAATTTTCTTTCCGTGTCTCATCTTTCACTTGACTATTTAAAATCTGTTATCGAAATAACAAATCTACTCCTTATCTAATTTGTATTTTGTTAAATCCATTCCAAAGGTCAATCCTTTGTTGTTTACTAGCTCATCCAACTCTGTAAGCGATTTTTTACCGAAGTTTCTAAACTTCATTAAGTCACTTTTGTTAAATGATACTAGATCCCCTAAAGTATCTACCTCAGCTGCTTTCAAACAATTTAATGCCCTAACAGAAAGATCCATATCGATCAAACGTGTTTTAAGCAACTGTCTCATATGAAGAGATTCTTCATCATAAGTTTCTGTTTTTGCGATCTCATCAGCTTCCAAAGTGATTCTTTCATCAGAGAATAACATGAAATGGTGAATTAAAATTTTGGCAGCTTCTGTTAACGCTTCCTTTGGAGCGATAGAACCATCAGTGATGATATCGAAAACCAATTTTTCATAATCGGTCTTTTGCTCAACACGGAAGTTTTCAACTGCGTATTTTACATTCTTGATCGGTGTGTAGATAGAATCAATAAAGATCGTTCCCAATGGAGCCGATACTTTTTTATTTTCTTCTGCCAACACAAAACCTCTACCTTTTTCGATAGAAATTTCCATATCGATCTTTACTTTCGATTCCATACGACAGATCACCAATTCAGGATTCAATACTTGAAAACCAGAAATAAAGTTTTGAAAATCACCGGCTGTCAATTGCTCTTTACCTGTTAAAGATATAATCACAGTTTCATTGTCAGTATCTTCAATCTGTTGTTTGAAACGCATTTGTTTCAAGTTAAGAATGATTTCTGTTACATCCTCTACAACACCTTCAATCGTTGAAAATTCATGCTCAACGCCTTCAATTCTCAATGAAGTAATTGCATATCCATCTAAAGAAGATAACAACACTCTTCTCAAGGCGTTACCAACTGTTAGTCCGTAACCAGGTTCTAAAGGTTTAAATTCAAATCTACCATTAAAATCAGTAGATTCAATCATTAATACTTTATCCGGTTTCTGAAAATTTAATATTGCCATAAGCTTGCTACTATCTTTAAAGGTTATTTAGAGTATAATTCAACGATAAATTGCTCGTTAATGTTTTCTGGAATTTGAATTCTTTCCGGAACAGTAACAAATCTTCCTTCCAAGGTTTCCTGATTCCAAGATAACCACTCATATACATTCGATTTAGCTGCTAAAGAACTTTCGATGGCTGTTAAAGACTTCGATTTTTCTCTTACACCAATAACATCTCCTTCTTTTAAAGAATAAGAAGGGATATTTACGATCTCACCATTAACAGTGATATGTCTGTGTGATACCAATTGACGTCCTCCGCTTCTAGATGGTGAAATACCTAATCGGTATACCACATTATCCAAACGAGATTCACATAATTGTAGTAATACCTCACCAGTAATACCTTTACTTCTTTGAGATCTTTCAAAAAGATTGTGGAATTGACGTTCCAATATACCATAAGTATATTTTGCTTTTTGCTTTTCCTTTAATTGAATTGCGTATTCAGATTGTTTACCTCTTCTCTTGTTAGCGCCATGCTGGCCTGGAGGGTAATTTCTTTTCTCTAACGCTTTGTCAGCCCCGAAGATTGGTTCTCCAAACTTACGAGCGATTTTTGATTTTGGTCCTGTATATCTTGCCATCTTTTATATTTATTTGAGGAATTATGAATTAAGGCAGTCCTTCGATAATTTTAATCCTCAGTTATTAAAAAATTTATTAAACTCTTCTTCTTTTCGGAGGTCTACATCCGTTATGCGCGATTGGTGTTACGTCGATAATTTCGGTAACTTCAATCCCGTTGTTATGTAAGGTTCTGATAGCAGATTCTCTACCATTTCCAGGTCCTTTTACATATACTTTGACTTTTCTTAACCCTGCTTCATGAGCAACCTTTGCACAATCTTCAGAAGCAGTTTGAGCAGCATAAGGAGTATTCTTTTTAGAACCTCTAAACCCTTGCTTACCGGCACTTGACCAAGAAATAACATCTCCCTTTTTGTTTGTCAAGGAGATAATGATGTTGTTGAAAGATGCAGTAATATGCGCTTCTCCAACAGCGTCTACGATAACTTTACGTTTCTTTGCGTTTTTTGAACTTAACTTTGCCATCTTGTTATCTATTATTTAGTTGCTTTCTTTTTACCTGCTACAGTTTTTCTCTTTCCTTTACGAGTTCTAGAATTATTCTTTGTTCTTTGCCCTCTTAATGGAAGACCAGATCTGTGTCTGATTCCTCTGTAACATCCAATATCCATTAAACGTTTTATGTTTAACTGAACTTCAGATCTCAATTCACCTTCGATGGTCAATTTACCCACCTCACCACGAATGTTGGCGATCTGCTCATCCGTCCAATCCTGAACCTTGATATTTTCGTCAACTTTTGCGTCTGCTAAAATTTCTTTAGACTTACTTCTTCCGATTCCAAAGATGTAGGTCAATGCGATCACGCCTCTTTTATTCTTTGGGATGTCAATTCCTGCTATTCTTGCCATAATTATCCTTGTCTTTGTTTAAATCTAGGATTCTTTTTGTTG
>RCND010002436.1_pt1 | contig 10276 bp, 10 predicted proteins | sample 2041351 | NCBI WGS metagenome assembly RCND01 (sample SAMN09708230, study PRJNA481090) | Marine sediment metagenome, whole genome shotgun sequencing project. | biome: marine sediment; feature: ocean; material: sediment; isolation source: Sewage treatment plant 12B marine sediment (STP12B) ...
TCAATCCTTGCCCTATCACCGGTTAAGCAAGCCATGGCAACGGATCAGATGCGGTCCAAGTATCTGGAACGGCTGTGTAAAAGGAAATCAGACATCTATTAAATTCGAATAGTCAAAAGAAGCATATGGCCAGACCCTATGCTTCTTTTTATTGTGATGTTATTTGACGTCCAAGTAGCTCACATAATTAGTGGGGATGGACCGAGACCACTGAAAAAATACTTTTGGTTTAATGGCACTTTCATCTTGAATGACCTTCAGAAGGGTTATAAATTTGCATAGATGATTCAGATTAATCCGGCTTACGTTTAGCAACCTCCATATCCTCTTCAAGAGCAAGGGACTCATCGCCAGCTAAAGATTCAATATGATGCGTTAACTCGTGTTTAATCGTTGAAAGGATTTCTTTCTTAATTCTCTTATTCGATTTGTCACCGTAAAAGTGCATAAACGAACCATAATATAAGTTTATGTAAGAACCTAGATTATCTTCAATGTACTCTCCAAGGATGTAATAATCCTCTTCGTCGTCGTCTTGTTGAAGCGCTTTACTAAGTCTAATCCCACCATTTAAACTCTCTAAAAGAGTAGGGGGTATTTCATTGGTTACTAAATAGTCTATATAGTCATCAAACTCTTTGAATTTCATGATTTCCTCCACTTGATTTTGTGACATTGAAGTGACATCCACAACGCAATTCTGGAAATCATAAGGACGGGCGGGCGACCATTTACTTATTACTAACAAGCTGAACCATGCTAAATGAAACACCAGTAAAGTATATATGAATGTCGTGAATAGGTCAATAAGGACCGTCCCTTTTGGTCACAACAGTCAGTTAATTCAACGGTCTGAGGTCTAAATCGAGTGATCATATACAACCTCGAATGGATGTTATCTGTCAAAAATACCTTCCTTCAAAATAAATCTTATATGTATATCCGTATAAGATTTGAACCAAAACTGTGTTATAATTAGATGTCAAGAATATACCCTATCTCTGACAAAGAATTGAGGATGAACCAATGATAAAGATAAAAAAAGAAAACCTGACAATACCTAACCTCTTATCTCTAAGTAGATTAATTTTTTTACCAGTTTTGTTCTACTACGCGATTAACGAGATGCGTCTTGCCTTTCTAATTGCATATATCATATTAGCATCAACAGACTTCTTTGATGGGTTGATCGCACGTAAATTCAACCAGACGAGTCCAATAGGTACTACGATGGATACTATTGCCGACGTACCTTTTTATATCTCCACTTCTTTTTTCATCTATAAACTTCATCCAGAAATCCTGCGTTCACCAAATATGATATTACTAACCATTGGTTTATCTATTGTGGGACTTTCTTTTATCATGTCAATCATTCTGTTTAAAAAACCAATAATGATGCATACGTCAATTATGCGTCTTCCTGCAGTATTAGTTTTCTTATTGATGATCTTCTCATATTTTTTTGATACAGCCAATTTTTTAAGTGCAATACTCATTATATACAGCATTGGGTTTTTGGAAGAAATCATCATATTTATCATCTATGGTGAAGTTCATCCCGATTCTAAGTCTATTTATCATATTGCCACGAATAAAAAACCCCATGTTTAATTAAGCCACTTCTGTTCCTGCACATCTAGCTTTTTTTTTGTAAAAAAGCCACCAGCATCAAAGTCTCAAAGATGACTTTAATGCTGGTGGCTTTCCTTGCTTTTCTAACGCCTATCCCTTGATGCCTAAACTCTACTACTACTCACGAATCCAATCAGCAATATCATCAATAACAACCTCAGCCACATGCGAAGCCTTCTGATAATCAGCATTACTAGGTGCACCTTCTCCAGCCATCATTAAATGATTTAGACTTGGGTAGGTTCTAAAAGACCAATTATCCTTTTCACCATATCGCTCATGCCATAAGTTATAATCTGTCATGGTTACCTGATAATCCCGTTCGCCTTGTAGTAGTAAAACCTTATTGTCTATTTGCTCCGCCTTCTCAAGTGGCTCATAAGTCTCTAAAAATGCCCAATAAGCTTTGTAAGCACCAAGGACAACATCCTCATCTTTTAATTGGTCAATTTCTGTAAGTTTAGCTATCTGAGCCTTAATTTGATCGATATAAGTTTTTTCATCTGCTGTCAATTCGCCATCAAGACCCGTTAGATAGACAACTTGCTCCTCTATCAAAACCTCTAATGGTCTTACATTACCAGCCATGATCACATACCCTTTGGCATTAATGGTTTCCGCAATAAGTGGTATTGCATAACCACCAAGGCTATGCCCAAGAACATACACTTCATCAACATTAACACCCTCTAAGCCAATAACCATCTTATAAATCTCTGTAACGTCATTCACCGTTTCATCATAAATGGTTAAGTCAGTTGCTGTCTTTAGTTTCTCAGGGTAAACAAAGCCACGCTTATCATATCTATAACTGGCAATACCTCTTTCAGCCAATCCCCAAGCAATATCTCTAAAAGGTTTGTTTTGAAGAATTGTTTCATCTTTATCTGATGCTCCTGAGCCATGAACCAGAATGACACAAGGATAGCTACCTTCACTTGATGGTAATGTTAGAATCCCTGGTAATGGAGCACCGTTTACTTGGGCATCTTGGACCACTTCTACAAGGTCTTCGCTCTTTGATTCCACTACTTTTTCCTGATACTCTGCAAAATTCAATCCTGTTATTTCTCTCGATTGATCAAAGACTACATTATAGTTAAAAGACTTATTTTCATAGTTAACAGGAATGCTAACCACCATAAAACCCGAAACTACATAGGCAAAGCCTTCTTTCACATCCAGCAACTTGCCAAGGTCTAAATCTGAGTGGATTTGTTTGAACCAACTTTCACTAACAACGTCCAGCATCTGTTTAGAATAACTATAGTCACTCATTAACAACTCAAATTGGCCATTGCTGAAGCTCAAATGGTGCGCTGTACCTAGAGACACTAAATCCGCTTCTTCTATACCTTCTGTTCCCTCTCCACCTTCTTCACCTTCCACTCCCTCTTCAACACCTGTAAAAGCACCTACATTAAAACCAACTATGAGACCTTCTGCATCAAATACCAGGTTCACATCATAAGATACATTTTCAAAAATTGTTGGTGTAGCAATAATAGTATAACCATCTTTTTCACTCCGAACACTTACTTGCTGCTCTTTCAACTGACCTAACTCTAATTGTTCAAAAACACTTGAAATCTTGTTCTCGTTTAGGAAACTACGCATTTTTTTGTCATAAGCAAAGTCATTTTCCATGCTTTCATAAGCCTGATTTTTTAATGCTTCATTAAACGCAATTGATGTTTCATCAATGCTCATTGTTGGCTTTTCTGCTTCTGTTGTACCACAACCGACCAAGACCAATAACACTAGTAAAACTACCATATTTTTCATAATATTCTCCTTGTCTACAAGTTTAAAGTGATCACAACAAATGCTATCAACAATCCATAAATCAACCAACTCTGCCATCTTGCATGATTAATCGTCCACCCTATGCCCACTCTTTTACTAACGAATATGGCTGGGTCTTTGGTGTTAAAGTATAATACACCAAGCTTCCATAAGGCATCATCATCTTTATCAATGACGTCAGAGCCTTCTTCTATCAAACGACTGCCATCCTGACCATACTTAAAGCTATAAATTAATAAAAGTCCTATTGGTATGAATGTCATGGCAAGTGTTAATAGTAGAAATAGTTGGCTGTCTTTTATAACACCCATTGTAAACAATAAACTCATATACATCACAATGCCTACAGCCAAACCTAGTACATAGAGAATGACTGAAACTGCGTATCTGAAAGAAACATTGGCTTTTATTGATTTTTCTGTGTTTGTTGTGGACAATGTTTGTTTGGCTTTTTTGATAATAATCTGAACAAAAACCATAATGCCCATAACAATTACCTGAAGCACTAATAGGGTCATTAAAGCTCTATCTTTTGCCATAAAGGTCGTCCCTTCACCAGTACTGTTAACTTGCGTTCTTAAAACCTCTGGTAAAGTATCATACATAACAACTGCGGTAACGACAGATAAGACAAATATTAATAAATACAAGATATACCACTTTGGTGCTACAACAAGTTGTCTTTTCCGAAACTCCGTATCAATCACTGTTTTATTATGAGCAACCGTCCATTGTTTGTCTTTTTTAAGCGCTCGCATTTGACTATAAGCCAATAAATACACCACCATATAAACCATTAATGAACCATAAAGTAAGATTAGAAAATAAAGTTCATTGGTTGGTACCAACAATTGAATGATTATAACAACAACACCAAGTATTAGACCCAATAGTATATACCTTTTTCTGATGGCAATAATGTCTGAGTCTTTTTTAGCGCCTGTTGGAACATTAATACCAAATTCCACATCGTTCTTGGAAATTTTTGGTACCATCAAAAAGGATACCATCATGATACTATGGATAAAAATAAAGATAAAATCGTTCATTATTAATCTCCTTTCACTTCTCTCATAATCTTTGTGATCATGTTGTTGAGTGAATTGTAGTCAAGACCTCTGGCCATTGATTCCGTCACCAATACTTCCATCTGACGCATTAAAGCTTCTTCATAGGTTGGATTGCTAGCATAAGCTGCCTTATTGTTCACAACAACACCTTTACGGCGGTTAACAATAAGAAATCCATCGCCCTTAAGTGCATTGTATGCTTTATTGATGGTATGAAGGTTAACCCCAATGTCTGAAGCTAATCCTCTAACCGAAGGGAGTTCATCGCCTTCACATAAATGGTTCATTGCGATTGCTCTAATTATCTGGTGACATATCTGTGTGTATATCGGTGTATCTGACACCATATCAATAGAAAGTAACATGTCGACCTCCTTTGTTTCATCTGTTCTATTTGTTATACTTGTACTATAACAGCCGAATAATTCTTTGTCAAGCTTTTTCAAAAAAAGAAAACACCTTTTTGCCGAGTGTTCTCAATGATCTATTATATTAAAATCCTTAACTACGTGAGATTGGTTAGGAACAGTCCATTTTGATTCTATCGGCTCACTTTTTCACCTGAATCTTCACCTTTTGAAAACAGCTAAGCACAAGGATTATCTTTTTATCATCCTGGTACCGCAGTTTTGTAACATATAAACCAATCAAGGCCATTAAAGAACAAAGTGTCTACGCCACTACCGACCGTACTTGGCCATCTCTATTGCAGATAGCTTTGTTCTTTGCACATCTGGCTTTTTAGCCGTTTTCTGGTTACAAAATGCTGTGCATAGGTTCCACGGTCGGATTTTTATTTCATTAAATTATAACTGGTCAATACCCTAAATGCATCAATTTACTTTATTTTTTTTCAGTATATCTCGAATGTCAGTTAATAGCGTTTCCTCTACAGTAGGTTTTGGCGGAGCAGCTGGTGTTTCTTCTTCTTTTTTCTGCATCTTAATCACCATTTTGACCAACATGAAAATCACAAATGCAATAATCACAAAATCAATGAATGTTTGAATGAACAAACCATATCGAATAGCCAATTCCTCAACACCTTCACCTGTTGATTCAGCCAATATGATCTTTAATTCGGCGATGTTGTTATTGCCAATAATCAATCCAATAACAGGCATAAGTATATCCTTAACGAAAGATGCGATGATTTTACCAAATGCTGCACCAATGATAATACCAATTGCTAGGTTAAAGACATTGCCTTTAGTGATAAAAGCTTTAAACTCATCAATATTCTTCTTCATATTTAGTTCCTCCTCGTTTTAATTAGTTAATTATCTCTATTTATGTCACTATCATCTTAAATATTACCTTTTATTACGGTGTTATACAAGGGTAATGCTCTGGTTAATTGGTACTAGTTATCATTTAGTCCATTGGCTTAAAACCAAAAAGGACGGTCCGAGACCACTAAAAAGTTGATATTGCTAATAATTACTGATTTCCATTGGGACTCAAATCATATATAAATTCTTTCGAATGTCTTCAAAGCTAAAACACGGTGTCATTTTTTACAAGATGCTTTTAAACTAATTTATCCTTTTTGGTGGTTATGGAAATATTGGGTCAATATCTGCAGGCTTTCATCACGAAGAACTCCAGCTGTTACACTTGGTTTATGATGGGAATGGTCAAATACTATTCCACTGCAATTGCAGCCTTCCTCACCGATAATATTACATAAGTCAATATCACTCGCAGCATATACCAACCGCCCCAGCTGTGCCCAGACCATTGCTCCACTGCACATAAAACATGGTTCGCAGCTGGAATACATTGTATATTCATGCAAATCTGTCATCTGTCTTTCTTTGAAAAATTCTCTTAACAACCCCTCCTCTGCATGAAATGTCGGATCGGATTTGGAATATATCTGATTCTCATTAGTAAAGACGATTTCACCGTCTTTTACCAATACTGCCCCAAATGGTTCATTTCCGTGCTCTATTGCCCTCTCAGATAAACGAATCGCCTCTTCCATAAATAATTCATCTTGTTTCATTTTTTTCTCCTTATAATTCCGGTTTGTCGCTATGTCCAAAAGGGCGATTCATTTCTGTTCTCTCGGTTCACTTCTTCATCTCAACTGCACACCTTTTGTACACTACTACATGACACATCAAGTATCCTTGCTATCTTCCGTAGGGACTAATCACTGTGTTTTACCAATGGTTCCTATGAATCCATGTTCCCTAGCAGCTAGATGTATCTGTTTTCCATCTTGTTGTTTCAGCAAGTTATCCATTTATAATGACTTATCTGTGTTGTTCTTAAATACATAGGATTTGTTATTGCCTCCCATGATAATATCCTACTGTGCTCATTCTTCTTGCTTCTCTTGCTATTGCACTAGCTAATTGTACTTTCCATATACATCAATTGCAATCAAAATGGACCGTCCCTTTTAGTTTCTTTGATGGGTTCAATTCATTGAATCATTTGTGACCTATTTTCTGTATTGAATTATGACTTTATTTTTTCTTGGAATGAAGAAGGGGATAACGCGGTCGTGCTTAAGCCCGGCAAACATCTGATCAACAACGGTTGGATCTTCAAAGATGGTTACAGGGTGTTTTTTTACATGCCCATCAAAATTAATTTTAACTTTCTGTCTCTTTGTAATTTCCGCATATTTGCGGCTTTTGTTACTGGTAGCAAAGGTAATTATCCCTTTTTTGTTTTGATAAGTAACAATCTTGTATTTTTTACCGTTAAATGCTTTAACAAGTCCTTTTTCTTTATACATAGTCTGCCTCCAATAATTTAGTATGAAACACCTAATTATATCAAGAGATATTCTAAAAAGATAGGGGTATAGATTGAAAATTAATTAGTAAAGCTTGTTGTAATCATCATTGATGCTGCTTTCTTATTCAACTTTATCTACGGATTCAAGACCAGTTTCAACACAATGTGCATCTGACCCTACGGTCAAACGTTTACCGCCTAATTTCAGGTATGCATCCACAATGGCATAGAAGCAGCCGGTTCAAGTTTATCTCTTCTGATAGTAGACGTATTGATCTCAAGTGCATTTTTCTGCTCAACAAGACTACTTAGCACTTTCATCATAAGGTCTGTCACTTTTAGTTATTGAGTTTTTCGAAAGTGAATACGTTTTAAATTCATATGCTAAATTGGAGCACTTTCTTATGAAACATAAAAATTCCCAGCCATTTCAGCTGGGAATACTTATGTTTCATTAAATTATAAATGGTCAATACCCTGAATACATCAATTCACCTTACTTGTTTTTTAGTATATCTCTAATATCAGTCAACAGGGTTTCCTCTACAGTAGGTTTTGGCGGAGCCGTTGGTGCTTCTTCTTCCTTCTTCTGCATCTTAATCACCATTTTGACCAACATGAAAATCACTAATGCAATAATCACAAAATCAATGAATGTTTGAATGAACAAACCATATCGAATAGCCAATTCTTCAACACCTTCACCTGTTGACTCAGCCAATATGATCTTCAAATCTGCGATGTTGTTATTGCCAAGAATCAACCCTATAACTGGCATGAGTATATCCTTAACGAAAGATGCGATAATTTTACCGAATGCAGCACCAATGATAATACCAATTGCTAGGTTAAAAACATTGCCTTTAGTAATAAAAGCTTTAAACTCGTTAAAATTCTTCTTCATATTATTTCCTCCTCGTGATAATTAGTTGTTTATCTCTATCTATTTTCATTAACATCTTAAATGTTACCTTTTATTAAGATATTATACAAGGGATATGCTCTGGTTAATTGGTACTAGTTATCATTTAGTCCATTGGTTTTCACCAACACTCTCCACACCTGAAACTCAGTTTGGCTTTCAATAATTCCGTCAAACTCATCTTAGCCACTCCTAAAGCCATGTATGAACGAGGCCGTAGCGTAAACGTAGTAAGAGAACTTTCCTATGAAATGACAAAAAACTGCCATAAAAGTTAGTGGCAGCTCTAATTAGTGCATACTAAATGTTAGGAGTATTTGTCAAATCATTGCTGACTAAAATAGTTTCCCTAAAAGTCCACCAAGCAACCCTCCGTCGTCATCATCATCGTCTTTATCAAGCAATGATGTGGCCAATGACAGTAAATTACCGGTACCACCACTATTGCCACCACTGCCAAAGAGTCCTGAAAGTCCGGCTGTTAAGTCTGACAACCCGCCTTCATTTAGTCCTTCTTCTTTTTTCTTATTGCCTAAGAAGCTTAGGACAAGCGGTGCAAACTGCATCAGTAATCCAGCCACTTGGTCTTGACCCAGTCCGGCTTTCTGTCCCATACGGCTCTCAATATTCGAAGTTTTGTTGCCTAATATATGTCCCAGCACTTTGGCACCATCGTCCATATCAACGCCGCCAAGAAAACCACTAAGGTCACTTAAGTCACTGCCGCTATGACCATCAAGGGCCATCAGCAATGACTCTGCCCCTGCTGAATCATTGCTGTTGCGATTAAGTGCCTCCATAATAGTGGGCAGACCCATCTTTGCAACCATCTGCACCTGTTCCGGTTTAGCGCCAACTTTTTGGCCTAACATTGCCAAAAGTTCCTTATTGTCTAATTGTTCTGCTATTTGATCAAATGAAATCATTGTAATCCTCCTTTTGTATTGTTTCTTTAATTGTAGACCTTATCTAAGGGCTCTGCAATGTCATCAAAAATAAACTAAACGTGACAAAACTATGTTACAAAACTCATCCACATCATTTAAGGCATTCTAGAGAAGTAATAGTTCACGCCTTCAGAAAATCCGTTTGAATAACCTAAGAAGTTCTCATCCATAGACAAACCACCTTGATCCAATTTAATTTTGAAAATACCCAATTCTTGACTAAAGGCTGGTGCACCACCAATATAAGCACCGAATTCACCTTCTTTAACGCCGCCACTATATTTTAAGCTGTAAGCAAATCCAAAAGCAGTTTTTTTTATTTCTTCATAGTCCGATATTTTAAGGGAGAATGCAGAGACTGACCACAGTGAAGCATCAATGCCTGCCATTTCTCCAAACATATAATTTGCTGCATTTTTTTCGTATTCAATAATAGCTCTTGATGTCATCGATCCACTACCTCAAGTCATCAATATCTCACTACCAAATGACTTACGTTATAGTTGAAGTATTGGGTACTATTCTATAGGGGTCATCCGATCACTGTCTAGACTAAGATTTTCGAACAATTGATATAATGCTTACCTTAATACGAATAAAAGGACTATCTCAGATTGAATTCTGAGACAGTCCTCATTTATATACTTAACTGTTTAATCATTATTCTATCTCTCAGTGAACGTCACATCTTTAGGTGATTCAAATAAGCTATCATCAAGCTTTAGGTTATATTCAGATTCAATTGGAACAAAATATATCAGGTATATAATGCCAGAGATGCTCTTCAAATAAATCAAGGTGCTAGAGTATCATTATCCCCATTGGTTCTTGATTCTTACTTCATGAATGACTACGAACAAACTCTCTTTTTCGATAATAGCCAATATAAGGTGTGTACCTCTCAGGTACCTTGTCGAAATCAGCGCCCACATCTTCAACACAATGTGCATCTGAGCCTACGGTCAAACGTTTACCGCCTAATTTCAGGTATGCATCCACAATGGCATATGAAGCAGTTGGTTCAAGTTTATCTCTTCTGATGGTAGACGTATTGATCTCAAGTGCAATGTTCTGCTCAACAAGACTACATAGCACTTTCATCATAGGTTCTGTCACACTCTTTTCATCCATTGCAACATACC
>RCND010003845.1_pt1 | contig 10276 bp, 7 predicted proteins | sample 2041351 | NCBI WGS metagenome assembly RCND01 (sample SAMN09708230, study PRJNA481090) | Marine sediment metagenome, whole genome shotgun sequencing project. | biome: marine sediment; feature: ocean; material: sediment; isolation source: Sewage treatment plant 12B marine sediment (STP12B) ...
AAGTGATCCTGAATATTGTCCCCAACCCTTCACATCTGGAATCATCGGCGCCCATCATCGAAGGGGTGTCCAGGGCCCGGATCGATCACATTTACGAAGGAGACAACAACAGACTGGTACCCATAATTATTCATGGAGATGCCGCCATTTCAGGCCAGGGTGTGGTATATGAAGTGGTACAGATGTCGGAACTGGAGGGGTACAAGACCGGGGGAACCATCCACCTGGTGATTAACAACCAGGTTGGTTTTACAACCAATTACCGGGATGGGCGCTCCAGCACTTATTGTACCGATGTAGGCAAGGTTATCAAGGCTCCTATCTGGCACGTGAATGGTGATGATGTGGAAGGTCTTGTTCATGTGATGCGAATGGCCATTGAATACCGCCAATTGTTCCATACCGATGTATTTATCGATATACTGGCTTACCGAAAATATGGTCATAATGAAGGGGACGAGCCCCGCTTTACCCAACCCACACTTTATAAAGCCATTGCCAAGCATCCTAACCTGCGGGATCTCTATAGTAAAGAGCTAATTCAACAGGGCGTTCTGAACAATGCAGCTATTACAGCCGCAGAAAATGAATTTGACTCCCAGCTCGAGGGAGAACTGGATGCGGCAAGAAAAAAGAAGAAAGTAAGCATCCAACAGTTTATGGAGGCACAATGGACAGGAATGGAATATGCCTCCATCTTAGACTTTGAAGAGCCGCTTGAAACAGGAGTCCCCCGCAAAACACTGAATCGCATAGCCGACCAGTTGCATACCTTACCAGAAGACCTGGTGTTTTTTAGAAAATCCATCAAGCTGATAGAGGACCGGACCAGGATGATCAATGAAAACCGTGTGGACTGGGCACTGGGAGAATTACTGGCCTATGGATCTCTCGTGCTGGAAAACCATCCGGTCAGGATCAGTGGACAGGATTCAATCCGGGGAACATTCTCACACAGGCATGCCGGAATGGTCATGGAGGAAAGTACAGAAATCTATTTCCCCTTAAAGTATATTGATGAAAAACAGGCGGACTTCAATCTCTATAACTCACCCCTGAATGAATATGGGGTGCTTGGTTTTGAATATGGATATGCCATGGCATGTCCCCAAAACCTCACCATCTGGGAGGCGCAATTTGGAGATTTCGTAAATGTGGCCCAGGTTATACTCGATCAGTATATTTCAAGTGCAGAGGAAAAATGGGGTGTCATGAACGGACTGGTGCTCTATCTCCCCCATGGCTTTGAGGGACAGGGGCCCGAACATTCCAGCGCGCGTATTGAAAGGTTCCTCAGCCTGGCTGCAGGATGCAACATGCATATCATCAACCCCACAACACCAGCCAACCTGTTCCATGCACTTCGAAATCATATGAAGAAAAAATCCAGGGTGCCTCTGGTGATCTTCACACCCAAAAGCCTGCTGCGTCATCCTTTATGTGTTTCAAGCCTGGATGACCTGGAAAAAGGTAAGTTCATGCCGGTATATGACGATAGCGACAATGATGTGGATGAGGTGCGTAGAGTGGTGCTTTGCAGCGGCAAAATCTATTATGACCTGCTGGCCAGAAAAACAAAACTGGGAGCAAAAGACATTGCACTAATCAGGCTGGATCAGATCCTTCCCCGAAAAAGAGATATCCCGTATCCAGGATAAATACCGGAACAACATGCTCACTCTATGGGTCCAGGAGGAACCTGAAAACATGGGAGCATGGTACTATATCCGGAATTCCATGAAGAATACAGAGCTGATCCCTGTTACCCGGCAGCCTTCCGGAAGTCCGGCTACCGGTCTGTTCAAACTTCATGAAATCAGTCAGAAAGAGATCATCGATAAGGTATTCCGTGAATGTACATGCGAACTGCTTAATGTTTACTGCGGTCTGCAATGTATGATTGGAAGCTCACGAAAGGATATTCTGAACCAGCATTACTATTTCGAAAAAGAAAAACCCAAAAAAAAGTAACATGGCCCTGGAGATAAAAATACCCAGTCCCGGCGAATCCATATCAGAAGTTGAACTCACAAGCTGGTTTGTAGAAGACGGGGCTCTGGTTCAAAAAAACCAGGAGATTGGTGAAATTGAATCGGAAAAAGCCACCCTTCCCCTGATTGCGGGAGAATCCGGAAAACTGAAGATTCTGATCCAGGAGGGAGAGACCGTTAATGTGGGAATTGTGGTAGCCTCCATCGACACCAGTGTGGAGTTACCCGATGTTCCGGCCGATGCACCAGCGGATGTCCCTGCGAATACTCCGTCAGATGTAGTTCTTGAAAAAGTCTCAGCTCAGAAAACGCCTAGCTCTAAGCCATCCCCAGCCAATCAGGCTGTCAAAGCCACACCGGTGGCTAAACAGATGATGGAAAAAGAGGGGCTATCCGTAGATGATATCGTCAAGGGCTTGCGAAAAATCAGTGCTGGCGAGGTAAAACAGGTTATAGAGAGCAGATCCTTACCCGGAGTTCCGGAAAGAAATACAACAGCCACCAGGGAGAAGGAGCGAAAAAAGGTGAGCCAGCTCAGAAAAAAAATCTCGGAAAGACTGGTAGCTGTTAAAAATGAAACAGCCATGCTCACCACCTTCAATGAGGCAGATATGAGCTCCATCATGGCCATCCGGAAAAAACACCAGGAGCAATTTGTGGAGAAACATGGAATGAAACTTGGTTTTATGTCCTTCTTTACAAAGGCAGTTACTGAAGCGCTCCGGCAATTTCCTGCTGTCAATTCATTCCTGGATGGAGAAGAGGTGGTCTCGCCCGCTTACTGTGATATTGGGATTGCCGTGCAGACTGATAAGGGATTAATGGTGCCTGTAATCAGAAATGCTGAAACTATGGGGCTGGCCGATCTGGAAAAACAAATAGCCGATCTGGCTACCCGTGCCAGAAAAGCACGCCTTGGAATTGAGGAAATGAGCGGAGGCACCTTTACCATTTCCAATGGCGGTATCTACGGATCCATGCTCTCCACTCCCATCCTTAATCCGCCCCAATCAGGAATCCTGGGCATGCATAATATTTTAGAAAGGCCGGTTGCCATTCAGGGAAAGGTGGAGATCAGGCCCATGATGTATCTGGCTTTGAGTTATGACCACCGGGTCATCGACGGCAAGGATTCAGTCGGTTTCCTGAAAACAGTTAAAGAGTTGATTGAAGAGCCGGCACGTATGATCTTCGGTGAGCAATCGCCCGAGCAGTACCTGCTTGAAATTTAGGTTCGGGCTAATAATAATCAAGGACCCTGGTGATAGTCAGTTCGGGCGTAATCTTCTCCTCACCGTTATAAACAAGACGGAGGGTCCAGTTTCCCTCTTCATCAAACTCAGTATACTCATATTGCTGCGTTACTGACCTTGAGCCATCCAGTTCCTGCTGATAAATCTCTACCAAGAGGTCTTTCTCATATACATGGTGAATGATGACTTCCCGATTATTAACCACCTGTATTTGCCTGTCGACCCTGCCTTTAGAATCATAGTAGGTAGTACCTTCATAACGAAGCTGCTCATCCTGCCACACTTCGAAATTGACCTGCTCATCCGATACACGGTCCATTACGGTCCGGGAAACAAGCACCATCTTGGAATGTTTTGGAGTCATCTGAACCCTGGTAAAATAGGTTTCTTCCACAAGCTCCCCGTTTTCACGCCTTGTAACTGATAGATTGGAGGTGTCTCCACACTCAGCCATATTGAATGTCTTTAGATAAAAACCGTCCGTATCATACTCCACAGCCCGATAACCATTCTCACACTGTATACCTGCCACCCATTGCTCATTCTCGTAGGTTGCATCACACTGAAACTCCATTGTGGCCATTACCTTGCCCTTTAATCCATGACGATCTAGATCGTTGGACCCTTCAGAGCAGGACACGAGAAAAACAAGTAGGATTAGTATCGGGAAACTTAAAAGAGACTTCATAGCAGGAGAGTTTTGTTGTTAAGAACCCAAAAGTAACTGTTCCCTTTCACAATCACAACAGAACAAATTATTGATGCTTGATAAATCCCATCACCTGCTCAATCATCTCTTTCTGCTCCTGGCTTGCAGCCATGGATTCGGCTTTCAGAAAAGAGACCATTGCTTTATCCTGATCCTGCAAGAGGAAAAGTACCATCCCATGGTAGAAATAGTAATCAAATTGTTCGTCAAGCTCAATACAGGCAGCAAACCAATCAACTTCTTTTTTAAGCAGTACCTCTGTCCGGTATTGCTGATCCATTTCTGTGATTTGTGAAGCGGCCCCGTAAAGCCAACGGTGATCATCCTTGCGATCCTTTGCAAAGCGTTCATCCACATAAGAGATCAATTCATCGCTCTTGTCGGTATAGTAATAATACTGGATGAAGGGTAGCGATCGCAGATCCCAGGAACCGGTCTCCTCCTCCACAAGGGGAGTCAGTTTATTGGCCATTTTACTAATCAGATCGATACGCTCCTCCTCTATGGCTTTTACAAGGGTGTTGTTATATATCTTCTCCATGGCAAGCATATAATCCTCACCAAGGATCCTCCTTATACGATCTGGATCCGAAGCGAAGCCTTCCCACCAGGTATCATCCAAATCCATATGAAAAGCCACTACCCTGATATCGTTGTCCGAAAGTATCGGTTCCATTACCTTCTCCATATATTCAGACGCAAGCTCCTCAGCCTTCTCCTCGTCTCCCATAGCCCGGACCACAGAGATATAGTCGGCAAATGCTTCATTCTCAATTGTACCCTTCTGATATGCGGCCTGGTAGCCTTTGATTTTACGATAGCCTTCATTCACCGACTTTAAAGAAGCAATCAGTTCCTCGGTCGCTGTGTATCCGACAATTTTGCTCACAGGCTCTCCATCATCACTGAAAATAAACATGCTGGGATAACCTTCCAGCTCATTTTCAGAAGCATAGATCCGTCCAAAATCCGTCTCCCCATCCATTCGGACACTCACATAATTGTTATTCATATAGTCTGCCACGATGGGATCCGCATATACCTCCCTGTCCATCATCTTGCAAGGCCCACACCAGGTGGCATAGACGTCAACGAACAGCATCAACATCTGGTCCGATGCTTTCTTCTGTGCAGCCTTCATCTGCTCAAGGGTTTCAACTTCAATAAATTCAACCTGTGCCTGCAGAGTTAGAGAAGCAACAAACAGGACTAATAAAAAGAAAAGAGATCTTATTTTCATATGCATAAGGAATATGAGATTATAACGCTCAATAAAAGTATTTGTTATGGGAATTATTTCAGAACACCACATTCATATAAAAGATCAAGATAGACCTTTGATTCATTTTCCCAGCATAACTCTGCGGCCGCTTTCTCCAGAGCTTCCATCCAGGCCCCTCCCGATCTCTCTTTCAACATATACCTGATAATCCCTGCCAGCTTTTCCGGATCTCTTTCAGCAGTCGAAATTCCGACCCCGTATGATTCCACAATCCTGGTCATCTCCGGCAGATCTGAACAGAGTACCGGCACCCGGCATTGAATATAATCAAACAATTTGTTGGGCAAGGCATAGCGGTAATTCAACCCGCGGTCTTCCTCCATTGAAATACCCAGATCGGCCGTAAGAGTAAGCGGCACGAGGTCAGCTGGCATCATCCTTCCCCTGAACTGAACTCGTTCACCCAGACCTAAGTGCTCAACCCGGTTTACCAGCTCCTTATGAATATCGCCCGTACCAGCCAACACAAATACGGTGTTATCAAGAAACTGCATAGCATCGATCATCAACTCCAGTCCCCTTCCCACATTTAATGCTCCCTGGTAAATAATTATTTTTCTCTCCTTTTCATCCCTCGGGGGAGAATGGTATTCAAGTCTTTCAGGTACATTTCGAAGCACTTTGAAAGGGGTTCCATAGAGCCTTCGATAGATTGTGGCAATGGAGTCATTGACCGTCAGAGCATATTTAAGGCGTGGAAGTAGCCTGGCCTCAATCCAGAGCCAGATCGACTGAACCGCTTTACGGTCGATTAATTCAGGAACCTGGGTAAAAAGTTCATGACTATCATAGATTAAAGTCACCCGCCTGATCCGGCTTGCCAGCTTATTGGCCGGCAAAGTATCCAGATCGTTGGAAATAAACAGCAAGGGCTTTTTTACAAATAAAAGCTTTAGCAGTAAGCGCAGGTTAAAACAGGCATAGAAAAGGGGCCCTTTTGAAAACAACATCCTGAATCGCCGTACATGAAAAGCCGTGGACTCCACCCTGGGACTCCTCTTCAACTGCCTGCCAATACAGCATACCTCAAATCCTTGTGCAGACAAGAGCCTGGCTACCCGGCCAACCCGCTGGTCAGTGGCCAGATCATTAATCACCGATATGTAAACCCGTTTCAAAATTGATACAAAGGATTTAAAGATAGGAAAAGCAGTCATGGCTTCGGAACAAATCATTGCTATATTTACCTTAATGAACCATATACACCACAATTACAATCTGAAGGAGCTGAATTCCTTTCGACTGGATGTCAGGGCCGCCAGCTATGCGAATCCTGCTGATATGGAATCCCTCATAACTCTTCTGGAACAAGGAAACAGAGAACAATTACCTCTCTTGATTCTTGGAGAGGGAAGTAACATCCTTTTCAAAAATGATTTCCAAGGATTGGTGATACAACCCGGCATGAAAGGAATCGATGTGGTGAAGGAAAATGACAAAGAAGTGGTGGTAAAGGTGGGGGCTGCAGAGAACTGGGACAAGTGGGTCAGCCATGCCACTGAAAAAGGCTGGTACGGACTTGAAAACCTCTCTTTGATTCCGGGATCGGTGGGCTCAGCACCCGTACAGAATATTGGTGCCTATGGCGTAGAACTGAAAGATCGTTTTGAATGGCTCGAAGCGTGGGACATTCAGCTGAAACAGCAGGTACGCCTGGACCGCAATGCCTGCCGGTTTGGATACCGAAGCAGCATCTTTAAGGGGGAAGCCAAAGGTAGGTACATTATCACCCACGTAGCCTTCAGGCTGGACAGGAAAGCCGGGCTTAATCTTGATTATGGGAAGATAAAGGATGCCTTTTCCTTAGCAAATGGATCCACTCCCCTGGACCTGAGGAATGTAATTATTGCCATCAGGGAAAGTAAACTACCTGATCCCGCTCAATATGGCAATGCCGGAAGTTTTTTTAAAAATCCAATGGTCGACAGAGCAATTTTCAATTGCATCAGGGTGGAATACCCCAAAGTCCCTTTCTACCCCAACGACGGAAACCAGATGAAAATTCCTGCAGCATGGCTTATCGAAAAATCCGGGTGGAAAGGAAAGCGGGTGGGAAATGTGGGCACCTGGCCCGCCCAGCCCCTGGTCATCGTCAATTACGGAATCGCCAGCGGCCAGGAGATTTACGATTTCTCAGAAAACATCATAGGAGATGTGGAGCGGGTATTTGGAGTATCACTCGAACGAGAGGTCAATGTAATTTAGCAGATCCCGGTCTATTTGTAAATTCTTCGTTTGTTTAATTCACGCTGATAGGCTCTTGCATTTTTCAAGTGTTGTGAATAACTACGTGCAAATGCATGGTTACCGCTGAAGTCAGCTTTAGCACACATGAAAAGATAGTGATGCTTTTCATAATTGAGCACACCATCGATGGCTGAGACAGAAGGAATGGAAATGGGTCCCGGTGGAAGCCCTTTGAATTTATAGGTATTGTAGGGAGAATCTATTTCTTTGTCCTCATTCAGCATCCTCTGCCTGGCAAAATCCCCCAGTGCAAATTTCAGGGTGGGATCGGCCTGAAGAGCAATTCCCTCTTCCAGACGGTTCATATATAAGCCTGCCACCCGGCTGTTCTCATCATCGTAAAGCGTTTCTTCGTCCACGATAGAAGCAAGTGTTACCACTTCTGCCCGGGTCAGTTCCAGCTTCTTTGCCTTCCGGTCCCTCTCCCCGTCCCAGAACTTCTCATACTCCTCATTCATTCGCTCCGCAAATTCTTCAGGTGTTGTTGTCCAGAAAAACTCATAGGTTTCCGGAATAAACATGGAAGTAAAAGTGGAGGCATCAAATCCATACAAGGATGGTAATTCCTTTTGTGCAAAATAGTCAGCAAATTCGGAAGAATCGGCCTGAAGATACTGCGACACCTTTCCTGAAAGCTGATCCAGTGAACGCATATTGTTAAAGACAACCATCACCGGATCCTGGTTGCCTGAACGCAGCATATTTACCAGCTCATTATTGGTGATGCCATTTCGGATCTTGTATCTTCCAGGTTTCACATTCCCATCGTAGCCCTTCCTATGAGCCACCCATCGAAAAGATTTAGGGTCTTCAATAATCCCTTCCTCCTCCAGGCTTCCTACCACATAAGCAAATTCTGCTCCTCTTGGAATATAGATGATTTCCTGTTCCGTTTCCAGTACAACATTGGGCACAAAAACCCTGGAATAGAGCTTATATACAACCAGCACCATCACCACCAGTCCAAGTGCCACTGCCAGCATGGAGATCCTTACGATTTTACTCATTCCACGGGTCCGCCTTCTTTCAATCTTAGCCATAAATAATCATTTACTATATGTACAAATGTAACAGAAATCAGCAACTGGAGCTATCTTTGCACCATGGATAGCGTGAAGACTGTGGCCCTGGTGGCACACGACAAGCGGTAAACGAAGATCCAGAAGGATTACAGCCAGTATATTCACAGGGATCTGGGATGAGGCCGACAAACAAAACTCAGGTTTCAGGGTTATAAGTAGCAGTTTCTTAAGCAAAAGACTGTGAATCTCAAAAAGTACATAGCTGAACTCAGAAAGCGACATGTTTTTAAAGCAGGACTGGCATATTTAATTGGTGCCTGGGTTTTCACCGAAGTCTCTGCTCTCGTGCTGGATACTTTTGCAGTACCACCCACTGTGATGAAAACCATCCTGATTGTGCTCGTGATTGGATTCCCAGTCTGGCTGATTTTTTCCTGGGTGTATGATCTATCTCCCGAGGGCATTACGAAAACCAAAAATACGGATGCTGAAGCATCAAAGTCCCCTAAGATCAACCTCAGACTCAACCGGGCAATCATTGGATTTTTATCAATCGCTGTCGTCCTGCTGGCAGTAAATCAATTCCGGTCTGCAACAGTCAAAAGAATTGCAGAAGCTGAAAAAAATGAAGCGCTCGATATAGCCGGGCCCCAGAAAAAATCAATTGCTGTTCTGCCATTTACAAATGTAAGTGGAGATGAAGAGCAGGACTATTTTTGTTATGGCATCGCCGAAGATATTCTTAACGATCTGGCTCATATAGGAGATATACGTGTTGCGGCAAGGACTTCAAGTTTTTCATTTAAGGATGAGAACCAGGATATCCGTGAAATAGGTGTAAAGCTTGGTGTACAAACAATATTGGAAGGTAGTGTCAGAAAGGCCGGAGATAAAGTACGAATCACAGCTCAGCTCATCAATGTCAACGATGGGTTTAGTCTTTGGTCGGAGCATTACGATCGTGATCTTACAGATGTGTTCGCCATTCAAAATGAAATAGCAAAGAGTATTGTACAAGCCCTGGAGATCAATCTTCTGTTACGAGAAAAGCATGATTTAGATAAGGTAAAGACCAAAAATGTTCTTGCATACGATTTTTACATCAAGGCGCGCTCATATTTTCATCAATCACATCACAGATCAATAACACATGCGATTGACCTTTTTTCTAAAGCAATTCAAATAGATACAAGCTACACTTTGGCCTATTGTGCAAATAGTTACTCCAACTTATATACTTATTACGACAGAAGCAAGGAAAATTTGGATCAAGCTCTTGCTGTAAGTCAAAGAGCTTTGGAGTTGGATCCAGAGCTGGCAGAAGCACATACTTCGCGCGGTATGGCGCTGGTTCAACTTAAACAATACCAAGCAGCTGAAAAGCAATTCGAAATTGCTATTCAACTTGATCCTCAACTATTTGAGGCTTACTACGAATATGCACGCACTTGCAGAATGCAGGGCCATTTTGAAAAAACCGTCGAATTATTCAAAAAAGCAACCAAGATTCGGCCTGAAGAATATGATGTTGCACTTTTTCTTTCCTCTGCATACAATGACCTCCATATGGAAGAAGAATGGAAAAAAGCTAACGAAAATGCACTAAAAGTTACCCGAACACATCTTGAATTGAATCCAGATGATGCCCGTGCACTCTACCTTGGTGCCGGGAATCTTGTTCAGAAAGGTGAGCATGAAGAGGCATTGCGATGGGTGGAAAAAGCAGTTTCAATCGATCCAAATGAAACAGCCGTATTATACAATGCCACATG
>RCND010006130.1_pt1 | contig 10276 bp, 11 predicted proteins | sample 2041351 | NCBI WGS metagenome assembly RCND01 (sample SAMN09708230, study PRJNA481090) | Marine sediment metagenome, whole genome shotgun sequencing project. | biome: marine sediment; feature: ocean; material: sediment; isolation source: Sewage treatment plant 12B marine sediment (STP12B) ...
ATACGCTTGGGTTTTTTATCAATATTGGCAAAAATAATGTCGTTAGAATCCAGTGTTAAATCCAGCCAGGATCCCTTCTGGGGAATAACTCTGGCTGTACAGATTCTACGGCCCCTCTGCTGCGTTTTCTCTTCGAAGAAAACACCGGGGCTTCTGTGAAGCTGACTTACTATTACTCGTTCAGCTCCGTTAATAATAAATGATCCGTTTTCTGTCATCTGAGGAAGTTCACCGAGGAAGGTTCCCTGGTCAACAGCCATCTTCATGACAAGCGTCTCGGGATCTCTGGTTACAAGTCGCATTGTAGCATTCAAAGGTGCGGAAAAAGTTACGCCTCGCTCTACTGCCTCGCGTTTCGAGTGTCGCGGACGACCTATATCGTAACCAACATACTCCAGAGAGAATTCTTTTGTGGAACTCTCAATGGGAAAAGTGTCTATTAATATTTTATGAAGCCCCTGGGGGAGCCTCTCCTCGGGCTTTACATCAGCCTGAAGAAAATTGTCGAACGATTCCTTCTGTACTCTCAATAAGTCAGGAACTCTAATCGCAGGTTTAACCCGAGAAAAGTTCCTCATAGGTCTCGCTTTTTTCACTGCCACTCCTCTACACTGCTCCTGTACCGAAATAAGCTAATTAGCGGTATATCACGAATTTCTCACCAGTACTCAATGAACCCGGCAAGAAGTCCGGGAATAAGGGGCTGAAGGCGGGAGGAGTAGTACTCCCCTCCCGCCGTCAGTATAGGTAATCTGGTATCTATTTAAGAACAGCTGTTCCGCCGGCCTCTTCAAGCTGCTTCTTTACCTCTTCTGCCTCGGCCTTCTCAACACCCTCTTTGATCTTGGACGGTACATTGTCTACAAGATCCTTGGCTTCTTTGAGACCAAGACCTGTAAGCTCACGAACGACCTTGATAACGGCGATTTTCTTGGCGCCGAAGCTTTCAAGAACAACGTCGAACTCGCTCTGCTCTTCAACTGCTTCTCCGGCAGGACCCGCTGCTGCTACTGCTGCTACAGGTGCTGCTGCTGATACACCGAACTTGTCTTCCATTTCCTTAACAAGCTCAGCGAGCTCAAGGACGGTCATGTTCGAAATAGCCTCGATGACCGCGGCCTTTCTGTCTTCACTCATCGTATTTCCTCCGTACTTCGCGGAATTCCTAAGAATCCCGTGTTGCTATTGTTCAAGTTATTCTTTGCTTTCGCCGATGGCATTAACAGCATAAAGGAACTTTCTGATAACACCGCTGGTAACCATTACGAAGCCCTGCAGAGGTGAGTTCATTGCTCTAACTACACGTGCAAGAAGCTCTTCCTTACTTGGCATGTCAGCAAGACTGATAACCTCGTCTGCGCTGAATGATTTTCCGGAAACAAATCCACCCTTAGCTACAAGCAATCCTTTGTGTGCTTTCGAAAAAGCCTTAATGATTCTTGCAGGTGCAACCTCGTCTTCACTGTATGCTATTGCAGTAGGACCGTTGAGAATACCAAAGATATCCTCTTCGGGTTTGATACCCACTTCTTCAAAGGCACGCTTGAGAAGAGTGTTTTTGACAACGGTGAAAACGATTCCAGCTTCACGCATCTGTATACGCAATTCAGTCATTGCCTCAACATTGATACCTGTGAAATCTGCCAGTATAACTGACCCGGATTCACCGATTCCGCCGTTAAGATCAGAGACTACGACTTCTTTGTCTTTTCTCGTAATACTCATAGTCGTAACTCCTTTCTACCTGAGCAATGCGCGGATATCATTGATGTCCACACGAATGCCGGGGCCCATTGTCGAGGAAACAGACATGTTATTAATGTAACGCCCTTTAACCGAAGACGGCTTAAGCTGTATTACCTTTTCCATGAATGTAAGAATGTTTTCCATAAGAGCTTTGCCTTCAAAGCTTGCTTTGCCAACCGGAACATGAACATTACCGGTTTTATCAACTCTGAAGCTTATTTTTCCCGCTTTTGAATCCCTGACTGCAGCTCCAACTTCCATTGTAACTGTACCAGTCTTGGGATTCGGCATAAGGCCCCTGGGACCGAGAACACGACCGAGTTTACCAACAACTCCCATCATATCCGGGGAGGCGATAACAACATCAAAGTCGAGCCAGCCTTCAGTAATTTTCTTGGCTGTGTCCTCGTCTCCAATGTAATCCGCGCCTGCTTCCTTAGCTTCCTCTGCCTTGTCGCCTCTGGCAAATGCAAGAACTCGTACAACTTTACCTGTTCCGTTAGGAAGCATGCATGTTCCGCGGACAACCTGATCACTGTACTTGGGATCTACACCAAGATTGCATGCGACTTCGATCGTCTCGTTGAACTTAGCTGTAGCAAGATCTTTAATAGTAGCTACAGTCTCTTCGAGAGTATAGCTTTTATCTCTGTCAACGGTTTCCAGGGCTTTTGCAAATCTTTTGCTTTTAGCCATCCACCACCTCCAGGCCCATGCTGCGGGCGGTACCTGCTATCATGCTGATAGCCGATTCCTCTGACGCTGCATTAAGGTCTTTGATTTTTAGCTTAGCAATCTCCCGACACTGCTCAACTGTGACTGTTCCAACCTTTTCACGATGAGATTCGGCAGATCCCTTAGCTAACCCAGCTGCCCGTTTCAGCAGTACTGAAGCAGGAGGGGACTTGAGTATGAAGGTAAAGCTTCTGTCTTTGAAGACAGTTACCACTGCAGGAACAATAAGACCTTCTTTACCCTGGGTGCGGGCGTTGAAGTCCTTACAGAACCCAGCCAGATTTATACCGTACTGGCCGAGGGCCGGGCCTACCGGAGGAGCCGGTGTAGCCTTGCCTGCAGGAAGCTGAAGCTTTACCACGCCCAAGATTTTCTTGGCCATGGTTACTCCTTTCTGCTGCTTATCCCTCCCCTTACTGGGATGAGCAGTAGTTTACCGGATAGAATAAAAGATACTGAAAGTTCCGGTGTACCCTCAGATCATCCTGACTTGTTTGTAATCTATCTCAACCGGCGCTTTGCGCCCGAAAATTGTAAAAATAATTTTAACTTTGCCCCGCTCGGCGTTGATGCTTTCAACAACACCGGTAAAGTTTCTGAAAGGTCCATCAGTTACCCTGACAGTCTGTCCGACTTTGAACTGAATCCTGACAATCTTCTTATCGGTTGCACCGGTAGTCTGTCCAAGAATTCTTTTCATATCAGGACCGGTGAGCGGAACAGGTTTCCCCCGATTCATAGGAGGAAATCCGCTGACATTACCCATGGCACGGATGTCCATAATAATTTCGTCCGTTATTTCCAGTTGTACAAAAACATAACCTGGGTAAAGTTTCTTTTCCCGGGTGTATTCCTTACCGTTTTTCCTGTGTGTGATCTCCTCTGTCGGAACCAGAGTTTTACCAATATGACCGGGATACCTCCGAAGAAGCTGGCCCTCCATATACTTTGCCACCTTCTGCTCATACCCCGAAAAAGAGTGGACCACATACCACTTGTAATTCTTATTTTCCTCTTCAGATTCAGCCACGACTTCGGCTTTATCGCTATTTACATTCTCCAACGGTTCAACTGTCATCGTGTGCCTTTCTCTGAAATTCCTTCTTTTAGCCCAGCAGTCTTACAAGACCAGCCATGCCTATCGCTGTAATTTTATCAACTACGAATATCCAAAGGGCAACAACGACAACAGCGCCAAGTACTACCCAGGTTGAAGAAATAGCTTCATCACGACTGGGCCATGCCACTTTGAGCATTTCGGCTTTTACCTCTCCGACAAAAACAGCGACAATCTGCCACCATCTCACAAGCAGATTCCCACTTTTTGCGGCTTTTGCAGCCATTTCTACGTCCTTTCGGCAATACTGCCTATACCGTTAATGAAGAGAGGCTGGCAGGGCAGGAAGGACTTGAACCCTCAACCTTCGGATTTGGAGTCCGATGCACTGCCAATTGTGCTACTGCCCTACCAGTCAGTACTGTTTATTTGCCTTCTCTATGCAGAGTATGTTTTCTGCAAAAGCGACAGTACTTCTTGAGTTCCATCCGCTCAGGATGGGTTCTCTTATTCTTAGTAGTAGTGTAGTTTCTACGCTTGCACTCTGTGCAGGCGAGTGTTGCTATTATTCGCACCGCTAACCTACTTAATTATCTTTGTAACAACTCCGGCGCCAACAGTGCGTCCACCTTCGCGAATAGCGAAACGGAGGCCCTCTTCCATGGCGATGGGAGTAATGAGTTCAACATTCATTTTCACATTATCACCGGGCATGATCATTTCCATACCCTCAGGGAGACTGATTGCTCCGGTAACATCAGTTGTACGGAAGTAGAACTGAGGTCTGTAACCGTTGAAGAATGGTTTGTGACGTCCACCCTCCTTCTGGCTGAGAATGTAAACTTCGCCCTCAAATGTTGTATGAGGATTAATTGAACCCGGTTTGGCAATAACCTGACCGCGCTCGATCTCATCTTTGGCAACACCCCTGAGCAGCAGACCGACATTATCGCCGGCACGGCCCTCGTCAAGAATCTTGCGGAACATTTCCACACCTGTGCAAACAGTAGGACGTGTGTCACGAATTCCAACAAGTTCAATCTTGTCCTGTGTGTTAACTATACCGCGCTCAATACGACCGGTTGCAACTGTACCGCGACCGGGAATAGAGAACACATCTTCAACAGGCATAAGGAAAGGCAATTCTGTATCGCGCTTCGGTGTGGGAATCCAGGTATCAACGGCTTCCATAAGCTCGTAGATGCACTTGGCATCCTCGTCGTCAGGTGTACCTGAACTGTTGAGGGCCTTAAGGGCAGAACCGCGAATGATTGGACTGTCTTCTTCGAACTGGTACTTTTCAAGAAGTTCCTGAACTTCCATCTCTACGAGTTCAACAAGCTCGTCATCATCAACCATGTCAACCTTGTTAAGGAAAACAACCATTCTTGGAACGTTAACCTGGCGTGCAAGAAGAACGTGTTCCTGTGTCTGAGCCATAACACCATCGTTAGCGCCGATAACAAGAATAGCACCATCCATCTGGGCAGCACCTGTAATCATGTTCTTGATGTAATCAGCGTGACCGGGACAGTCAACGTGGGCATAATGCCTGTTCCCTGTCTCGTACTCCTGGTGTGATGTGGCAATTGTTATACCACGCGCTTTCTCTTCCGGCGCGTTATCAATCTGGTCGAATGCAACGTATTTTACGTTTGCATTCTGAGTTGCGAGGCACTTAGTGATTGCCGCGGTAAGAGTGGTCTTACCGTGATCAATGTGACCAATAGTACCCACATTCACATGCGGTTTAGTCCTCTCAAATTTTTCTTTGGCCATGAGCTACTCCTACTCTCGGCAAGGGTTTCAGTAATCCACCTGTCAATTAACTGCTAAAATTGTACCGAATATCAGGCTCGTGGAGCCCACGAGCAGGATTGAACTGCTGACCTCGTCCTTACCAAGGACGCGCTCTACCGACTGAGCTACGTGGGCACCTCAAACCTTTTAACGGACTCCTACAGCTCTGGAGCGGGAGACGAGCCTCGAACTCGCGACCCTCAGCTTGGAAGGCTGATGCTCTGCCAACTGAGCTACTCCCGCTCGGAATCGTGGTGGCGAGGGGTGGATTTGAACCACCGAAGGCATACGCCAACAGATTTACAGTCTGCCCCCTTTGACCACTCGGGAACCTCGCCACTATTCCTTTATGTACTAACACTTTACGTGTTCTCAGTTCCTATGGAGCTGGCGATGGGACTTGAACCCGCAACCTGCTGATTACAAATCAGCTGCTCTACCAATTGAGCTACGCCAGCACAGGACAGCGATAATACTACCCAGAGAATTAACCGTCAAGTCTCATATGGGGGATTCCAGCGCACCTGTTGACGAGACTATTTTTTATTCATAATTAGGAAGCATATTCTAAAACTTGTATTTGATTGGAGGCTGTTCTGAAAATGTGTAAAAAAGCCTATCTAGCAGTAGTTCTTCTGTCAGGAACACTGCTTTTTACTTCCTGCAACAAGAGTGATCCAATACCCGAATTGAATCTTGTTCCGGCTACTTCGCTTCTTCACATACATATTGAACCCGGAATCAATTCCAGTCTAACATCTTTTGCAGGGGAAAATATCGACAGTTTTATCCTCGCCGATTCACTTCTCAAAAAAGGACCTATAGGTATTTCGCTTGTAGGAGTCGATATATCAACCCTGGAACCCCAGCTTCTTATTCTAACCCGCTACGCATCAGAGGAATACACAACAGCTCTGGCAGCCAGAGTTCTCGACCTTGATCCCCGGCAGGAGTCCAACAGAATTGATCTTGTATCAGAACAGGGTTATGCAAGAGCTTCAGTTTCAGGCAGGGATGGCTGGACAGCTATTTACATAGGTCCTGCTCCTCATATAACGCTCGGTAACTGGCTTGATCTTGAAGATGACAATTCACTGAGCGCAGATACGGCACTTGCCTGCGTAATTCCCGAAGACAGGCAATTAACAATCCTTTTCCCTGGAAACCTGTTTGGGTTCGTATCTCTGCTCCCGCTGGAAAGACAGATCCCGTGGTGGACGGAATACAAAAGTTTAGCTGAAACGATAAAACCTGCGGCTCTATCCCTTTCTGTCAGCTGGCCGGAACCAGACACGCAGGAACCTCTTCAAGCCGGAGTTATACTTGCCCGGAGGGGCGGTGGAGTGAGCCGCGCAGATCTTTCTTTTAGCGATACGCAGATAGACACAGACAGCTGTTTCACCCTGCTTCTAAATATTCTGGAAGGGGGGAATCCCCTGTGAGTAAACCTCTTATCAATGCCAGCTCTATAGTTAAGAACTTTGATGAACTCAGAGTTCTTGATGAAGCCAGCTTTGTCTTGAATGAAGGGGAATTTGTTGCAGTTACAGGGAAAAGCGGTGTGGGGAAATCCACACTGCTGGGCATTCTGGGAACACTTGACCCTGATTTTAACGGAGAGCTGATTATTAATGGAATCAACATCCCCGGAGCTTCTTCAAGGGAGCTGGCCGATTTGCGCAGGGAATTCATGGGTTTCATTTTTCAGGACTTTCACCTCCTGCCCAACCTGAATGCTCTCGATAACATTCTTCTGCCGGCAGTTTTCAGCGGTACGGACTCTCTGGAAGTCAGAAATGATGCCGCTACAATACTTTCAAGACTTGATCTCAGAAATGACGACACTCCTACCCGATTTTTATCCAGAGGCGAAAGACAGAGAGTCGCTTCTGCGCGGGCACTGGTAAACAATCCGAAGGTACTTCTTGCCGATGAGCCCACAGCAAGTCTCGACGAAGACAGTGAGGGAAACCTCTTCGATCTGCTTGATACGCTCCGCAAGGAACGGGGATTTGCTATTATTGCCGTTCTGCACTCAAAGAGAATACTATCCAGGGCAGACAGGGTCCTAACGCTCAAGGGGGGAGTTCTTCATGAAAAACACGCGTAAAGCAATAGCCCTCTGGAACAGGGGACACTGGAAAGATTATGTTTTCAGCCAGGGAATGCTTCTAATCGCTTCTCTGCTACTGGTTTTCTTTATTTCCATAGGTCTGGGAGTAGGAAATATTCTGCAGAGATTCCTCTCTTCTGATCTGCCGGAGGAACAGGTTCGTATTACTCCTCAGGGAGTTCAGGCAGGGTTTTTTCAAACAGAACGGGGCGGTACCGAGATAACTGCAGATGTGATGGACTCACTGCTTGCACTGCCTCAGGTGGAAAGAATTGATCCTCAGGTTTATGCCCATGTACCGGCATATCTGAGAGGGCTTCTAGGTGGAAGAAACTACTACACCGATATAACGCTTGAGGGTGTCAGCACAGCCTTTGTACCAGATTCTATGCTGGAGTATATCGACTGGAACTACACACTGGCGGACAGCGCTTCAAAACCGCTTCCAATAATCCTGAGTGAAAATCTTCTTATTCTTTATAATGCCGGTTTTGCCGAATCCAACGGGCTGATGGGTCTTACTCCGGAGGGAGTAATCGGCCTGGAAGTTCAGGTAAACGTCGGCAGCAGCTCGATTGCTTCACTGCAGGCACCGCCAATCAATCTTCGAGCAGAGATAGTGGGCACTTCAAGAAGCATGGCGCTCTTCGCTCTAGCTGTTCCAATCGAGTTCGTGGAGGAGGTTAATACACTATATCTGCCGAATGACAGACACACATACAGCGCCCTGATGGTAACAGCCCTCGAGGCAGAGGATGTACCCGCAATAGTTCGATTCGCCGAAAGCATGGGACTTGCAGCAGAAACCCGCAGGGGGATAGCTCAGAAGGCCGAGATTCTAGTCGGTGTGGTTACGGCAGCTCTCGGTGCGCTGGCTGCAGCAATCCTCTTTTCAGCAGTCGCAAGCGCTATTCATACACTTGTAGCCGATCTTAAAAACCGATCCTATGCACTGGGTGTGCTGGTTGCTCTGGGAACCAAGAGAGAAAGACTGGTGTACATCTTCGCCTTCCAGATATTCTTTATGTCTCTTATCAGCACTGTATTCGGGGGTCTGCTGGGATGCGCACTCTCTTTCATTGTCAGTTCCACACTACTCAATCTGCTTCCCGTCCTGAAAATTGCTGTGGAATCACTTGCGGTCTTCCCTGTTGGCTGGCTCTCGGCCGGACTTGGGCTTGTACTCGCTGTTTCGACGGTTTCCGCCTGGTTCTTCTTTCGGAAGATACTCTCGACACCGGTCACTGAATTGCTGAGAAGATAAATAACGGAGGATCTGATGAGATTAACATTACTGATTTTAGTGGTAGTTTTTGCTGCAAATGCACAATTCCCTGATACATTTCTTGGCTCTGTATCGGTTGGTCAGAATCCTTCTGATGTCTGTTTCTCACCGGATGGCAACAGGGCATACGTTGCGGTAAAATTTGGTTTTGTTGCTGTAATTGATGTTTCCGGTTACTCAGAATTTGCTCTTGAAGAGCTTGTGTCCATTGACGGAGAGCCTGTAACCCTGCAGTGCGGTCCTACGGGAGAGTACCTGTATGTGGCTGATCAGGAACACAACCTTCTGCATATTATCAATACGGAAACCCTTTCAGTCGAGAGTACTCAGGCAATCATGGCTTCTCCCACAGACATGGTTCTATACACGTCAGGTAACAGGATATACATGTCTCATCAAAGTGGAATGATTACCGTAATAAATACCGAATCGAGGCTGGTTGAAGACAGTTTCTGGGCGGGAGAGGAAATTCACTCTCTCTCTATCACTCCAACAGAGAATCTCGTTTTCGCCGCAGACAACGCCAGTCCGGAAGAAGGTTCCATTGATACAGGTACAGAAATTATCCATCACATAACCAGTGGAATGGACAGTTACAGCTGTGCTGTTTCGGGTGACGGTTCAAGACTATTCCTCTCCTGTCCCTCCTGGAATACACTGGGTGTAGTGGATATAGCATCCTCAACAGTGGAATACTCAATAGCCTGCCCGGCCTATTCTCCGGATAAGATGGCTGCCCTGCCATTCCTCCCCTACCTTTACGGTGTCTCTCAGGATCAGAACAGCGTTGTTGTATTCGGAACAGACGACCTGGTTCAAAAGGGTGAGATTTCTCTGCCCGGAGGGCCTGTAAACATCGCCGTACACCCGGACGGGGAAAGACTCTTTGTTGTGTGCGAAGGAGACAACAAAATTAAAATTATCGGTTTTGACCCATCAGGAGTAAGTCAGCTTTCTGAAACACCAATGCTGAGCGCAGTTGTTTCACCCTCCGTGCAACCGGTAGTTCAAATCACAGGTGGCAATTCCGGACATGTTTCACTGAAGGCTTTCGATCTTTCCGGAAGAACAGTGTGGAGTAATGAAGCAGAGATAACAGCAAATGAAACAAAGCAGTTTACCCTGAGCGACATACCACCGGGAATTCTTACTGTCACTGCAAGAACCGGAGAAGCATTCAGTTCTGTAAGGGTGACGGTTCTGGAGTTCTAGAACCTTAATCTGATGTAAACCTCAGAATCCAGATTCTCCCAACTCTCAACAACCGGTGTACGGGTGTAATCCAGAGAACTGCCCAGTATAAGAGAAACACGACCCGGTAGATCGAATTCAAGTTCACCCACTGCGTCAGCTACCAGATTGTCTCTGTCCCGTGGAACGTATATGCTTCCGGAAAGCCAGAGAGAAGGCAGCCAGGAGGCAGAGCTTGAAGCCCACGTGCTGAAAGAAAAATAAGTTGTTAACTCGTTTGTTCTTTCCTGGTCGATACTCCATCTCGTGTTTACCAGTCCGGCACCGATCTCGGGGGCAACCCATATCC
>RCND010002438.1_pt1 | contig 10272 bp, 9 predicted proteins | sample 2041351 | NCBI WGS metagenome assembly RCND01 (sample SAMN09708230, study PRJNA481090) | Marine sediment metagenome, whole genome shotgun sequencing project. | biome: marine sediment; feature: ocean; material: sediment; isolation source: Sewage treatment plant 12B marine sediment (STP12B) ...
CAGTTCAGGCTCAAAATGTTGCTCATATTGATAGCGAACAACTTTTGATGGCTATGCCAGAAACAAAAGCGATGGAGACAGAATTAAAGAAGGTTCAACAAACTTATGCAGATGAGTATAATGCTCAAGCTACAGCACTTCAAGCAAAATTACAAAAATATGATGCTGAAGCGCCAACTCAAACAGATGCAAAAAATGAAGAAAGAAGAGTTGAAGTAGAAGGTCTTAAGCAAAAGATTCAAAAATATGCTCAAACTGCAGATCAGGAAATTCAAAAGAAAAGATTTGACCTTTTGAAGCCTATCGTTGAAAAAGCTCAGAAAGCTGTAAGTGATGTTGCTTCAGAAAAGAGTTTAAAATATGTATTGGATTCATCTCCTGGGAAAGGACTTATCGTTTTTGAGGGTGAAGATCTAATGCCTACTGTTAAAACTAAACTTGGAATTCAATAAAAAGAATTTACTTAAAAAAAAACATCCTTGCTTCTAGGATGTTTTTTTTTGCCCTTTATTAAAGGTCTCATTGGTTTACCTTCTTTATTTATACCAACTCGCGTATTTAATATAATTATTCGCGATTCGATCTATCTCTCCCGATATTAGTTCCTGATTAATGTCTTTTATTTTTTTTGCTGGCATTCCAGCAAATACAGAGCCGGAAGGCACCAAACTACCTTTGGTAACTACAGCACCAGCGGCTATGATACTGTTACTTTCAATAATGCAATCATCCATAATAATAGCACCCATACCTATAAGTACATTGTCGTGAATTGTACAACCATGAACTAAGGCATTGTGTCCGATAGAAACATTATTTCCAATGGTTGTCGGCGATTTCTTATAAGTCGCATGAATCACTGCTCCATCCTGCACATTTACTTTATTTCCCATTTTAATAAAATGAACGTCTCCTCTTATAACTGCATTATACCAAACACTGCATTGGTCGCCCATTATAACTTCACCCACAACGACTGAATTTTCTGCAAAAAAACAATCTTTGCCTGTGACTGGCTTCTTTCCATTGACTTCCCGTAAAATCATATTTCTTTTTTTGATCGATTTAACATATACATCAAAAGTAAGAAAAAATACTTTCGTAAATTTGCAATTAGATTCAAAATAGATATGTCAAAAATTAAAGTAGAATACACATCCAATCCTGCAATCATTAAGTTTATTGCAAATAAAATGCTAACTGAAAGCAGTTACGAATACAATTCAATTGATGATGCTAAGAACTCGGCTTTGGTACAACAGTTATTTCATTTACCTTTTGTAAAAAAGGTTTTTATAACTGCTAATTTTATTGCCTTAGAAAAGTTTGAGATCCTTGAATGGAAAGAAGTAGAAAAAGAACTAAAAGAGATTCTTGAAATATATTTAGAACAAAACGACTCGCTGTTTTCAGAGGATAAATCTGAACAACTTGTAGAGGTCTATGCTGAAAGTACGCCTAACCCAAACGTTCAAAAATTTGTTACTAATAAGTTATTGAGTAATCAACATATTGAATTAAGCGACCAGGCAGATGCACATGATGTTCCTCTTGCCTATGAACTATTTGGATTTCCATTTGTAAAAGAAGTTTTTATTTCAGATAATTATGTTTCGATTCAAAAGTCAAGCGATATGGAATGGTTTGAAGTGAACAATAGCCTTAGAGATTTTCTAAAAGAATATCTTCAAAGTGATAGGCGAATCGTATCTGAAGGATATGCCCCAAAAGTTAAAGAGGAGCAACAAAATGATGTGAAATTTACAGCTACTGATGACGACATTTCTAAAGAAATTATTGCTGTTTTAGAAGAATATATCAAACCTGCAGTTGCTGGAGATGGAGGAAATATTCAATTCCTTTCTTATGTACCAGATACTAAAGAAGTAAATGTTTTATTACAAGGAGCCTGTAATGGTTGCCCTTCATCAACCATTACTTTGAAAAATGGAATCGAAGCGACCTTAAAACAATTACTCCCTGGGAAAATTGGTGCGGTCAATGCGGTAAATTAAAATCTTCTGATATTTCTTTAGTTGATCAATAGAATTCCATTAATCTCATGTATTTCGATGGCTATATCCATTGGCAATTTACATGCTTAGCAAACCAGTACACCTGTGACTTATCCAGAAACTACCAAGGGAAAAACCATTGATAATTATTTTGGAAACGATGTTCCGGATCCCTATAGATGGCTTGAAGATGATCGTTCAGAAGAGACTGAAAATTGGGTGAAATCTCAAAATTCAGTCACCCAAAATTATATGAGTCAAATCCCTTATCGAGATCAGATTAAAGAAAGGATGACCAAGTTATGGAATTATGAAAAATATAGTGCGCCTACCAGTCATGGCGAATTTGATTATTTCTATAAAAATAATGGCTTACAAAATCAATATGTACTATACAGACAAAAGGAGAACCAGGAAGCTGAAGTATTTCTTGACCCCAACACTTTTTCAAAAGATGGTACTACATCTTTAAGTGCTGTATCATTTACCAAGGACGGAAGTAAGCTTGCCTATTCTATTTCTGAAGGCGGATCAGATTGGAGAAAAGTTATTGTTATAGATTCACTTAGTAAAGAGATTATAGAAGATACGATTCAAGATGTGAAATTTAGTGGTCTTTCATGGTATAAAAATGAAGGGTTTTATTATTCAAGTTACGACAAACCTGATGGCAGTGAATTATCTGCCAAAACCGACCAGCACAAACTTTATTACCACAAGCTTGGAACATCACAAGCTGATGATCAAGTGGTTTTTGGGCTCGATTCTAAACGAAGGTATGTATTTGGGTATGTGACTGAAGACGAAATGTATCTTGTTATCAACGCCGCGAATTCCACTTCGGGAAACGAGCTTTATATCAAAGACTTAGGTAATTCAAAAAATGAATTAATTAGTGTCATAGCTAATTTTGAAAATGATCATTCTGTGATTCATAGTAAAGGGGAAACAATCTATGTCTCGACAAATCTTAATGCACCCAATAAAAAAGTAGTTAGCTTCCTTTTAAAAGAATCTCAAATTGAAAAATGGAAAGATTTTATTCCTGAAACAAAAAATGTATTGAGCATATCAAATGGAGCTGGTTATTTCTTTGCCGAATATATGATTGATGCCATTTCAAAGGTGTATCAATATGACCTCAAAGGAAAGCAGGTTAGAGAAATTGAGTTGCCTGGCATAGGTAGCAGCGCTGGTTTCAGCGGAAAAATGAAGGATAAAAAGCTCTATTATTCTTTTACAAACTATGTGAGTCCTTCGTCTATTTTTGAATTTGATCCATCGAATGGGGCCTCAAAATTGTTCAAAAAACCAAAAGTTGGATTTGACTCAAATAATTATGAATCAAAACAAGTTTTCTATACTTCCAAAGACGGAACCAAAGTGCCTATGATAATCACCTATAAGAAGGGAACGACTTTGGATGGAAACAATCCTACAATTTTATATGGTTATGGAGGTTTCAACATCAGTCTTACGCCATCTTTCAGCATCGTAAATGCAACCTGGCTTGAAATGGGTGGTGTTTATGCAGTGGCTAATCTAAGAGGTGGAGGTGAATATGGCAAAGACTGGCACGATGCAGGAACTCAGTTAAAAAAGCAAAATGTATTTGATGATTTTATCGCTGCGGCAGAATACCTTATTCAAGAAAAATATACTTCAAGTAAATATCTTGCTATCAGAGGCGGATCTAATGGAGGTCTTCTGGTAGGAGCAACAATGACTCAAAGACCAGATCTTATGCGAGTGGCACTTCCAGCGGTGAGTGTTTTGGACATGCTTAGATACCACACTTTTACAGCAGGGGCTGGTTGGGCGTATGACTATGGAACATCAGAGCAGAGTGAGGATATGTTTAAATATTTATATAATTACTCTCCAGTGCACAATGTAAAAAAACGAACCTCATACCCAGCAACATTGATTACCACGGGAGATCATGATGATAGAGTTGTTCCTGCGCATTCATTTAAATTTGCTGCAGAGTTACAAGACAAACAGCAAGGAGAAAAGCCAGTATTGATAAGGATAGAAATGCAAGCAGGTCATGGTGCCGGAACTCCAGTTTCAAAAACTATCGATCAATATGCAGATATCTTTAGTTTTACTCTTTTTAATATGGATATTATGGACCCCAATTCGGCTGTAAAGAATTAGTACTTTATACGCGCAAATTGAATCTATTCTATAGAAAGAATAGTTATCATTTTATCACCCAGCATCATTTGAGAACCTTTGGTTTTTCCTAATAATAAAGCGCCTATTGGCGAAGAAGAAGACACTGCAAAGTACTGCTTATCGTCTATATTGACTTGTCCCGCGCTGATAGAAAGAAAATAACAACCTTGATTTGTGTTAACAAGACTGCCTAATCTGGCATGGTCTGAAGTCGTTTTAAGATTGATTCTCTTCAGAACATCTTTCATACTAGTTACCACCTCGAATTGTTGAGAGGCTTTTTCCATTTCAAGGTGCAACATGGCTCTTCCTGTTTCGTGCTTATCACCTGCTGAACTTTTTGATTCATTTTCAAGTGCTATTTGATTTGCCTGCATGATCTCTTCGATATTCATCAGTTTCTTATTTACAAATACAATACAGGCTTCAAATAAATCCTTTTTTAGATTTCTCATTAAAACAATTTGATCAAAAATAAGAGAAAATAATTTCGTTTACCCGATTTTAACGAAAAGCATTTATCTTAGTTCTTTATAAAATAATTATATGGATAAATCAAGATGTGATTGGTGTGGAGATGATGCTCTATATATGAGTTATCATGACAATGAATGGGGAGTTCCTGTGTTTGACGACAAGCTATTATTTGAGTTCTTAGTACTCGAAACTTTTCAAGCTGGTTTGAGCTGGATTACTATTTTAAGAAAACGTGAAAATTTCAGAATGGCTTTTGATAATTTTGATTATGAAAAAATTGCTGAATATGATGATGATAAATACGAAGAATTATTGTTGGATAAAGGTATCATAAGGAATAAATTAAAAATTAAAGCCACTATCAATAATGCAAAACTATTCATGCTCCTTCAAAAAGAGTATGGAAGTTTCTCAACCTATTTCTGGAATTTCACCAATGGGAATCCAATTCAAAATAAACGAGAGCAAATGAACCAAGTTCCTGCGACAACTAATTTATCTGATACCATATCAAAAGAGCTCAAAAAACAAGGTTTCAAGTTCGTTGGATCTACAGTTATTTATGCCTACATGCAAGCCATTGGCATGGTCAACGACCATATAAAAACATGTTTTAGATATGATCAAATCAGTTCGTAAAATAGAATGTTGTTAATTTAATTTTTATCTAGAGGACTCAAAAACTTAGAATTATCATTAACTGATTTTACAGGCAAATAAATTTCTGTAAGCAAATCAGCAGGATTCGGCGTGTCAATTGGATTGTTGATATAGATTTCAAAAGGTTCATTGTTTTCCAAAAAGACATATTCCTTTAAGGCTGATGCATCAAACCTTGCCTTTTCCCAGGCTTGCTTTGAATTGGTATAAGAACCCTTCAGTACTGTTTTTGAATAGGTTCCCCTTTCCATATATCCAGTAAGAATATCTGAACCATTTGTTATAATACGTTCAGCAATTGGGTATCCTACTGAAAACATAGTTGTACCATTGTTCTCATCGAATTTATGATAAACTGTAAACGGACTACCAGTTATCCGAATGTTGTTTTTCGAAACATACTGTCCTATTTCAATCTTCATTTCCTTCAATTTCGGGTCCATATTATTAATCTTGGCAGAAGTTGATAAATAGAGATAAAAGCCACCACTATAGTCAACAACTCCTAATGAATCAATTGTGAATATTTTTAATTTTCGCTGAATATTTTCATTAAACAAATCCAGACCAGTTTCTTCCATCGGTCCAAGTTGCTCCTCCATACCACTTGCCATAAATCTTGAAAAGAAAGGCATTTCGCCTTTTATTCCCCATGTCAAATCTGTACCATCACTAGTCTTCTTCAAAATCCAATAAACGTCAGACTTCATATCTCCAAAAGGAGTCTCAAATATAATTTCCTGGTCCAGTCTTTCATGTTCTTTAACAGAAATAGTTTTCATACTTCCGCCGCCTTCAACATCTGAAGTCCAAGTATATGCGCCTCCAACTCCTGTGGTAATGTCAGCGTATTGCACCCTGATTGTAGAGTCTTTTTCATACCAAGGCCCCCAATCCTTCCAGTTTTTATAATCGTTCAAATCATTAAAAACAACAAGAGGATCAGCCTTTATTGATTTGGTTCTGACTATGTCATAGCTTCCATCCAAGGTGGATAAATAAATCGATGCAACAACAATAATGGCCAATAAAAGAAGAAAAATATTTTTTAAAAATCTCATTTAGAAGAAGTTTGGTAATACCTGATCTCAAATATAATAATTAATTCTTAATATATTATATATGAGGAAGTTAATAAACTTTTTTGATTTGGAAAAACCTTGACTTTTGTATAAATTTGAATTGCTCATATCTAAAATATTTTTCTTATGAAATTCAAATATATATTAAGTTTTTTGCTGGCTTCCACACTATTATTTTCATGCCAACCAAAACAAGATGAAAAACAAGTAACAGAATCGATTCAGACAGAACAGGCCTTTAGCTTTTTTTCTGAACAGTTTGCTGACATCAAAATACTAAGATATCAGATTCCTGGTTTTGAGAAACTTAGTCTCCAACAGAAAAAATATGTATACTATCTAACTCAAGCAGGTCTAGCAGGGAGAGACATAATGTATGACCAAAATTACAGGCATAACCTAAAAATCAGAAGAGCACTTGAAGTTGTTTATGTTAAATTTGATGGAGATAAAAATACTGATGACTGGAAAAATTTTGAAATTTATCTCAAGAGAATATGGTTCGCAAATGGCATTCACCATCACTACTCTAACGACAAGTTTATTCCTAAATTTTCAAAAGAATACTTGAGTGAATTAATGGATAAAACACTTGTCATATTAGACGATGAGGCCCTAGAGATTATGTTTAATGAAAAGGATATTAAAAAAGTCAACCTCAATGCAGATGTTGGATTGATTAAGGGTTCAGCTATAAATTTCTATGGGGAAAACGTAACAGCCAAGGAAGTTGATGAGTTTTATGCTAAAATTGAAACAGATAAAAGCCAACCCATAGAAAAGGGATTAAATTCTAAATTGGTTAAGGAGAATGGCGAATTGATGGAGAAGGTTTGGCAAATAAGTGGTATGTACGGAGCTTCAATTGAAAAAATCATTTATTGGCTTGCTAAAGCGAAGGAGGTAGCTGAAAATGAAACTCAGGCGAAAGGACTTGAATTACTCATAAAATACTACAAAACGGGAGATTTAAAAATTTGGGATGAATACAATATTGTTTGGGCCAAATCAATTGATGGAGACATCGACTATATCAATGGATTCATTGAAGTATATAATGACCCGAAAGGGTATAAAGGTTCCTATGAATCAGTTGTTCAAATCAAAGATTTTGAAATGTCAAAAAAAATGGCAGCCTTGGCTGAAAATGCCCAATGGTTTGAAGACAATTCTACTCTTGACGCCTCACATAAAAAAGAAAATGTTGTTGGTGTTTCATATAAAACTGTGAATGTAGCCGGTGAAGGAGGCGATTCTTCTCCCTCTACTCCAATCGGCATCAATTTACCTAATAACAATTGGATTAGAGAACAGCACGGTTCAAAGTCAGTTTCTTTAGGAAATATTATACATGCTTATGCTAACGCTGGAAGTAGTGGAAGGTTAAAAGAATTTGCCTTTGATGAGGAAGAGATAAAATATGAAGAAGAATACGGGCAGCTTGCTGACAAATTACACACTGCATTACATGAAGTTATTGGTCATGCCAGCGGAAAATTAAACCCTGGGGTTGGAACTCCTAAGGAGACGTTGAAAAATTATGCATCTACCCTTGAAGAGGCAAGAGCGGATCTGGTTGGTCTCTATTATTTACCTGATGAGAAGCTGGTAGAAATTGGAATTTCCCCTAATGCCAAAGGAATTGGTAAAGCGGCTTTTGATGGTTATATCCGTAACGGATTAATAACGCAGCTTATCAGATTAAACCTTGGTGATGATATAGAAGAGGCACACATGAGAAACAGACAATTAGTTGCTGCATGGGTTATGGAAAAAGGAGCCTCTGACAAGGTGATTGAAAAAGTTAAAAAAGACGGTAAAACCTATTTTAAAATAAATGACTATGAAAAACTAAGGGAATTGTTTGGAGCACTTCTTAAAGAAATTCAGAGAATAAAGTCAGAGGGAGATTTTGAATCAGGCAAAAGTCTGGTTGAAACATATGGAGTTAAAGTAGATCAGGAAATCCACAAAGAAATCTTAGAAAGGAATAGTCAGTTTAAATCTGCGCCTTACTCTGGATTTATAAACCCTGTTTTATCTCCTAAATTAGATGAGAATGATGAAATCATTGATGTTGAAGTAGTGCAACCAGAAAGTTTTGCAGCCCAAATGCTTCAATATGCTAAGGACTTCACTACCTTACCTGATAATAATTAAACCATCTAAAAGCAAAGAAATTTAAAAGACCGTAATACAGGATTACGGTCTTTTAGATATCTAAAATGAATAATTGAATCTATGACAGGTGTTATTGTTAAATCAACAGGAAGTTGGTATTGGGTAAGAACCGATTCACATTCCCAAATACAATGCCGCATCAGAGGTAAATTCAGGATCAAAGGTATTAAGAGTACCAATCCTTTGACTGTTGGTGATCATGTTGATTTTGAAATGGAATTGAATGCGAATACAGGTGTCATCACGAACATTCATGACAGAAAGAATTACATCGTTCGCAAGTCAGTAAATCTATCAAAACAAACACATATCATAGCGGCCAATATAGATCTTGCCTTCTTACTTGTTACACTTGACAACCCTCCTACTTTCACTTCCTTTATCGATCGATTTCTCGCTACTGCGGAGGCCTATCATATAGAAGCAATACTTCTGTTCAATAAAATGGATCTAAACGATGACGTGCTAGAGAATAAAAAAAATGCACTCATCAAGATCTATAAGGACATTGGTTATACTTGTTTAGAAATATCGGCAACTGAAAATATAAATATAGATAAGGTCAAGGCACTAATGTTGGGTAATATTAGCATGTTCTCGGGGCATTCCGGAGTTGGAAAATCTACCTTGATTAATGCAATAGATCACAAACTTCAATTAAAAACCGCTTCCGTTTCAACACAACACAAACAGGGTCAACATACCACTACCTTTGCTGAAATGTTTGCCTTACCAACAGATCCTGAAAGTTATATTATAGACACACCGGGCATTAAAGGCTTTGGCGTTGTGGATTTTGAAAACCATGAAATTGGTGATTATTTTCCTGAGTTTTTTGCCCTTAAACATCTTTGTAAATTTAATAATTGTCTTCATGTAAATGAACCAAAATGCGCGATAAAAGAAGCCTTGGAGAAAGGTGATATCGCAAATTCAAGATATAGAAGTTACCTCCAGATTCTTGAAGGAGAGGAAGAAAATTATCGTACCAATACTTATGATTTCTAAACTGATAAATTATGAAAGCAGTCATACAACGGGTGAATTATGCTTCAGTTACTATTGATAATAAAGTAGTAAGTAAAATAGATCAAGGCTTATTGGTATTGCTTGGAATTACTAGCCAAGATAATCAGGAAGATATCCAATGGTTATCAAATAAAATTGTCAATTTAAGAATCTTTAATGATGCCTCTGGTGTTATGAACAAGTCTGTAAATGATGTTGACGGTGATTTAATTATTGTAAGTCAATTTACTTTAATGGCCAACACCAAAAAAGGCAATCGACCATCACACATTAGAGCGGCTAATTCAGAAATTGCCATACCCTTATATGAAGATTTTATTGCTAAAACGGAGACCCTTCTTGGAAAAAAAGTGGGTACTGGAATCTTTGGAGCTGACATGAAAATTGATCTTCAAAATGATGGACCTGTTACCATCATAATTGATACGGAAAATAAACAATAGACTAATGTTTTTACCTTTCATTAATGCAATTTATTTTACATGAATAAGGCCCAATTAGCCACTATTCTCCTCCTATTTCATTGTTCAATTATTTATTCAACGATCAAAGAATTATACAAAAAACATTGAAAAGAAAACAGTACAAATCAAAAAAGCTGAACAATGAGGTCATTGTTCAGCTTTAATTAATAAATTTAATCCTTT
>RCND010002439.1_pt1 | contig 10272 bp, 7 predicted proteins | sample 2041351 | NCBI WGS metagenome assembly RCND01 (sample SAMN09708230, study PRJNA481090) | Marine sediment metagenome, whole genome shotgun sequencing project. | biome: marine sediment; feature: ocean; material: sediment; isolation source: Sewage treatment plant 12B marine sediment (STP12B) ...
GGTCTTCCGACCCTCCTCACCATCAGGCCGGCGAGACCCCCGCCCCACAATGGATCTCCGGCCTTTGTAGTGCTGGCGTCTCGCCGGCACAGAGACCACTCACCATCAAAAGACGACGGTTTTGCAAGAGTCTCAATTCTTAATGACATCGCACATGGTGTGTTGTGATGGCAATTCATAATTCATAATTCAAAATTCATAATTCCTAATTCCTAGCCTGCTTTTCCATCCGGCCTCGGCGTGACCAGGTATTTCGCGTTGACGACCACGTAGATCAAAAACGCGACCGCCCAGAGACCCGCAGACACGGTGAGCATGGTCGCCGTCAGATCGGCCCTGAACCACGGACCGAAAACCCTGATGATCGCACTCGCAGTGATGGCGACAAATCCCAGAACCATGAACGGCGAGACCTCGAGCTTGCGGCCGGTGTGACCCAGGGTCACCCGCGCCATCATCCCCAGGGTCAGGGTCCCGATGGCCCCGGCGGTCAGGGCATGAGTCGCGGCGCTGGGTGGGATCATGAAACCCGCCGCCGACGCGGCCTTGAGCAAGAGACCGATCCAGATCCAGGCATAGCCGAGATGGAGCACCCCGAGGATCGGTTTCGTGATGGTCCGGAGAGAACCCCAGGTGAACGACCGAGCAAGAACCAGCAGCCCAGCCAACCCGGCCGCAACCGCCATGGCCATCGATGTCGGCGCCACCACCTCGACAACCACGACGAGGAAGGCGGCCACCGTCGCGGCGATGTTGAGCCCGGGGATGGCACGCACGCGATCGTCTTCGAGGGCGTTGCGTGTAAAGAGCGGCACGATGCGTCCGGTGATGATGATCAGAACCACGACGATCAGGTCGACAGCCACGAGATCGCTCCGCAGATACGATTGTGGCAACAGCCCAGACGCCCGCAGGTGGTGGTGGGCGTCGCAGAGCCATAGCAACGGCAGCAGGGCGAGAAGCTGGTAGTTCCGCTTGCTCGAACTCAGGATGAGCGGAATCGCCAGAACCACCGTCAGTACCGGCAGGAAGCTGAGTTCAGCCATCCCGGCGATGGTCGCGGTGACGCCCCCCACCCCGACCAGGCGTCCGAACGCCCAGAGTCCGACAAGCACGGCCAGCAGGGCACCCTTCGCCGTTGTTTTGCCGGTCCAGTTCTCGACCGCTGTGAGGAGAAACCCGGCGAGGATGGCGCAGGTGAATCCGAAGATCATTTCGTGGCTGTGCCAGCCGATGCCTTCGAGTCCGGGCTCACCGGTCAACTCGGCGTCGTAGTGAAATGCCCACCACGGGATCAGACCCGCACCGAGAAGACCACCGAGGAGGAAGAACGGACGAAAGCCCTTTTGAAAGAAAACGTGTTTCATGGGTTGATTCTACACCTGAGAAACGATCTCGATCCTTGACGCCGATCAACCCGTCTGCCGACAATCACAATGATCTACCCTTTCTCGAGATCTCGACTCAGCCCGTTCGGTCGATCTTCTCCACCCATATCCGGGTCGGGCGAAGTACCATAAACCCACCATGCTTGATATCGTCCTCGTGCTCTCCACCCTCGTGGTTGCCTTCCTGCTCCGGCTGGAGCCCTTGCGCAGGCTGCGGCCCTTGACCGCTCCGTTGCTGTTTGTCTCGGCGGCGGCCCTCGCTCGGTTTGTCACCGGTGCACTCGATCTCGACCCCGCCATCCTGCGCGCCACCAACGTCGTATTGGTGCTTGCGATCGGTTTTCTGTTCGTCCGCGGTTGCCTGATGCTGGTCTTCGACTGGATTCTGGTTCGGCGCATGGGAATCGCGCCTCCGCGACTGATGCGCGAGGTGGTGACCCTCGGGGTGTACCTGGCCCTCGGGGCCATCCTCTTGCGCAGCTTCGGGATCGAGGTGACCGGAATCGTGGCGACCTCGGCGGTCATCACCGTGGTCGTCGGCCTCGCCCTCCAACAAACCCTGGGCAACCTCTTGGCCGGTCTGGCGCTCGCGTGGGAGCAGCGTCTGTCCATGGGAACCTGGGTCGAAATCGACGGCCGGGTCGGGATGATCGAACAGACCGGCTGGCGCTCACTGTTGATCCGAACCCGCCTCGGTGAACGCCTTCTCGTACCAAACGCCGATGTCGGCGCCGCCAGGATCACCCTTCTCGGGTCAGAGCAGCGTCCGGCGGCGGTCGCCATTCGCCTGGGGCTGGCCTACGGCGTCCCACCCGATGCCGCGAAGAAGGTCTTCGCCACGGTGGCAAGAGGCATCCCCGGTGTCCTGACCGAACCGCGCCCGAGGATCCTCACGACGGAGTGGGCCGACAGCGCCATTGTCTACGAGTGCCGTCTCTGGACCAGGACACCCTGGGCCCGGGAGGATTTGACTGATCAGTTTCTGACCCGGGCGCATCAGGCCCTGGCCCGCGCGGGGATGGAGATTCCATTCCCGCAGCGCACCCTCCATCGGGCGCCCCGTCGGGTCTCGACCGACACCGCGGATCAACGGCTCCGAGCCATTGAAAGATCGTCGATATTCGGCGAAATCCCTGTTGAAAAGCTCGCGGCGATGGCGGATTCCTCCCGCATTCTTCGGTTTGCGCCAGGCGAGGCCGTGGTCACCGCCGGCGAAGAATCCACCGCCATTTACCTGGTCAAGACCGGCAACGCGACGATCGAATTGAACCAGCGGGAAGTGGCCCGTATGCAACCGGGCGATGTTTTCGGTGAAATCGCTTTTCTCACCGGGAGCATACGCACCGCCACCGTGCGCGCAGCCGATTCGGCCCTCGAAGTGGTCGAACTGGACGAGGAAAGCCTGCGCAGCTTGCTCGAGAATGAAACGGAACTTGCTGAGGAGCTCGCCGAGAGGATGGTGGCCCACCGCCGCCACGGCGAATCGCTGCTCGACGAAAGCGGTGCGTTTGTGAACCCTGCCGGGATGGTGGCGCAGTTCAGAAAACACCTGCTCCGCTTTGTCGGTCGCTGAGGTGAAACGCACCGACGCAGAATGGTCCCGCGGTGTACATTGGTAGGACGAGGAATTGAAGGGGGAATGATGTTGGATCGACTTCAAAGCGGCCGGGGCGCCTGCCACCGAACTTGTGTCGGCACATACGTCATTCTCGCTGCAATGATCCTGGTCTCCGTGGCGGGCGATCTCGCTGCCGGCGACACCATCACGATCACCCCCACCTACCGTGTGGGGGAACAACTCGAATACTCCTGGCACCTCGAGAACGAGCTGAGTTGGTCACCCGCCGTCAAGGGTTCGGACTGGGTGAAGATGAGCACGGACTTTGATTTCGTGCTCGATGCCACGCGCCTCACCCACGATGGCGGCTGTCTCTTCGATCTCGATGGCACGAGCCTCGAGAGCATCGGTGAGAGCTCCAAGGGGAAACTGGGAATCCGCGCCACTGAGACCGAGGTGAGCTATCTACTGGGCAAGCACTGGACCAAACCGGGTCCGAACACGCCGTTCGCCAAACCCATGACCGTGACCCTCGGCCCGCAGTTCCAGCCGACGGCGTCCACCGGCGTCGACGCCATCGCCCTCTTCCTCCTCCCGGGGGTCGATCCCAGAGTGTGGTTTGTCGTAACAACAGCCCCTGCCGTTCCAATGACGATCGGCAGCAATTGGACCCAGGACTTCGACATCGAGATCCCGGGCGCCACCGGAGACCCGCTGCATGTGGTCATCGGAATCAACGTCGTCGGAACCGAGAAGATCGACGGCGCGGACGTCCTCGTCATCGAGGCAAAGGGGGAACTCAACCTCGTCGACAGCGATATCCGGATGCAGGACGGAAGGCTCCTGCACATCGTCCACGGTCGATACGAAGTGACCGGCACCGCGAAATGGGATATCGACCGAGGTTTCCTCCGCTTCGCAACCGCCGAGCAAACCCTCAAGGCCACCGCCGACAGACCCGAGACCCATCGCCTGGCGAGCAGGGCCGTCAGTCGTCTGTCGCTCCTGAAGACTGACTCGAACCCCGGCCTGTCAAATAGCGATTGAGATCGTCGAGGAAGGACTCCGCCGACGGGTAGCGATCTTCCTTCCGCTTGGCGGTTAGGCGGCGGACCATCGCCTCCGCAGGCGCCGGTATTCCGAGATCGGCGGCCAGTGGGGGCAGCGGCGCAGTCCGATGCAGCTCCACCACCTTGAGCGGGCTCGGAGCCTCGAAGGGAACCCGGTTGGAGAGCATGCGGTAGAGCACGATCCCAAGGCTGTAGAGATCACTGTGCGGACCGACCTGTCCCGGATCGATCGCCTCGGGGGCACTGTAAAGCGGCGTTCCGAGATAGGTGTGGGTCGCTGTGAGCCCCGGCGCCGCATCCACCCGCGCGATCCCAAAGTCCATCACCTTGACCGAACCGTCGGCGAGCAGCATCACGTTGTCGGGTTTGATGTCTCTGTGGACAACGCCCTTGACATGAGCGTAGTCGAGGGCGAGCGCGATACCGCGAGCGATCTCCAACGCTTCGGGGGCCGGCAACGCGCCCTCGCGGGCCAACCGGGACTCGAGGGTTTCCCCTTCGACCAGCTCCATGGCGATGAAGGGCGTCCGCTCGTGGGTTCCCGCCTCGAAAATGCGAATGATGTTGGGGTGATGGATCGTGGCGCCGAGGGAACCCTCGCGAAGAAAACGCTCGACGAACTCATGGTCATCCAAGAGGTGTTCGTGGGGAATCTTCAAGACGACAACTTGGCGGTCCCGTGTTTGTTCGGCCCGATAGGCGGTCGCCATTCCTCCACGGCCCAACCGGCCGAGCACGCGATAACCGCCGATCAGGGGGAGCCCGGCCGCCGACGAGGCATTGGAGTCCGGATTCGCGCCGGTCCCCGTATCGACCCGCTGGGTCGGGGTTGTGTCGTATTCGGATTTCTCGACCGCCGAACGACCCGAGCGACGGCGTCGAAGCACGAGAAACACCGCAACCACGACGATCACGGCAAGAAGGAGGATGCCCGCCCCTCGATTTTCCTCGGGTGGGTCGTCGACGGCCGTGACGGGAGGCTCGGGTTCCACGCCTTTCTCACCCCCGGCGGCGACCTCTTCTGCCGGTGTCGCGGTCGGGCGAACCGCTCCCAAGATCTCCTCACTCGCGACCGGCGATTCTGATCGCGGAATCGGTGATCTTGTCGGTTCGGCCTCGACCACTCGCGTCGGTGTCACCGGAACGGCCGTTGCCGCATCTTCAACGACGGAACCCTCACCGAGTCTGGCGACCAGCGCTTCGATCTCCGAACGCGGACTGACTCCGGCAGATCGAGCGGCCTCCAGGTGCGATGAAGCCTCCACGTTTCGGCCCAACTCGATCTCGACCCTCGCCAGATGAAGAGAGGGATCATAGACCGAGAGCGTGTCTCGGCCGAAGGTCGGCACATCCCGGCCGGACTCAGGCCGCAGTCGCGCCGCGGTTTCGAAGGCCTCCAACGCCGCCGACCATCTGCCGGCCCGCTCGTGGGCCAGCCCGAGTTCATAGGCATCGTAGAAGGTACTCTGGGCGGCCAACGGTCCACCGAGCAGCATGAAACAGAGCAAACCCACCAGCACCGGTCGGGAAGCTCCCGTCGATTCCCATCGACTGTGGTCAAGACGAGAACCCATGATCAAAGGCGCCGTTCCATCCCTCCGATTGTACGCCGGGATCTCAGTCTCCCTGCCGGAGGACCGCCAAGGGTCTGACCGCCAACGCCCGGGCGCTTGCTGCCAGGCCAGCGACAACGCTCAAAACCACCGTCGCAGCGAGCGCCACCATGAGCGCGCCGGGGTGCCAGGCCCACGCGATCTGGAAACCGAAACGAATGACCGACCAGGCCATGACCACCGCCCCGACGGTGCCGAGGACGCCGGACACCAGGCCGACGAGGGCGTACTCGACCGCGAAGACCGCGACCACCTGCGCTCGGGTCATCCCAAGAGTCTTGAAAAGCGCCACCTGCCGACCGCGTCGAATGGCGCCCGCGCTCACTGCACCGGCGAGGATGGCGATCCCGGCGAGGACGGTGAAGGCACCGAGAAAACGAATCCCGTTGCCCAGCTGTTCGAGGATTCCGACGACCTTCTCGAGCACGTCTCTGATCCGCAACACCGTCACGTTGGGAAATGCTGCGGCGAGCCGGTCCTGGAGCGGAAGTTCCTCCGCGGCATCCAGACGGGCGGTGGCAATGCGGAAGCGCGGCGCACGATCGAGGACGCCAGGCTCCACAACCAGGAAGAAGTTGATCGAGAAACTTTCCCACTCGACGGTGCGGATGCTGCTGACGAGCAGCTCCACCAGGACTCCCTGGATGTCGAAGACGATGCTGTCGCCGACTCCGACACCGAGATCACGAGCAAAATCCTCTTCGATGGAGACCTCGGCGCGATCCGGGTGGCTCCACAGAGCGCCGTCGACGACGACGTTGTCATCCGGCAGCGTCGCCATCGAGGTCAGGCGCTGCTCCCGGGTGAGCACCCACCGGCGGTCGCTCGAACGGTCATTCTCGACCACCGCGAGCTCGGCGACCGGAACCCCATTGATGGACGCGAGACGCCCCATCACCACTTCCACCGAGTCGATGTTCCGGGCGCCCGCCGCGGCGAGGTTCTCCTCGACACCCGCCCACTGATCGGGTTGGATGTCGACCAGAAACACCGTCGGTGCCTGATCCGGTAGATCCGCCCTGAGCTGCGCCGAAATTCGATCCTGTATGAGCCACATCCCGACCACGGTCAGCACCCCGAGACCGAGGGCGACGATGGCTCCGAGAGTCCCCGATCCGGGCCGAGCGAGGGCGGCGAGGCCGTGTCGCAGGGTGACCGAACCGTGGTCGCGCGGGGCTCTGCCGGTGATGCGAACGACGAGATACGCCGAACCCGCGAGGACCGCAACGGCGACGACGAGGCCGGCAGCGAACTGCAATCCCCGGAGCAACGATCCTGACTGGATCGAGGCGGTCGCGGTGATACCCACCAGGAGAACCGACGACAACAACACCCCCACGATCCGACTCACCGGTAGTGGATCGGCATCGCGTCGGAGGACCCGGATCGGCGGCACCCGCATGGCGTCAACCAGCGGTCTGAGACCAAAGAGGAGCGCAACACCGAGGCCCAGGGCAACCCCCCGCACCATGGCGATGGGCTGCCAACCGACCACCACCTCGACCGGGAGGAGACCCGAGACCATCGTCGGCACGGCCCGCGCCACCAGGGTCCCGGCCAGCGCTCCAACGATGCTCCCGAGAAGTGCGAGCAGCGCGGTCTGGCCGAGATAGAGACCGAAGACCTCGCGCGGACGCACCCCAAGAGCGCGTAAAACGGCGATTGCATCCAGCCGCCCCGCCAGCCACGCCCGAACGGCTTGGGCGACCCCGATGCCGCCGATGAGCAACGAAAGCAGCGCGACCAGACCGAGGAAGCGCTCGACCCGGCCGAGACCCGAGCGGAGTGTCGGCTGCGCTTCCGACGCGGTCTCGAGATCGACGAACTCGGGATCGGCGATGGCGCCTCTGATGGCCCCGGCTGCTGCCGCGAGCCTATCGGGAGTGGTGCCATCGGGCAACCGAACCAGGACCGTGTATTTCACCCTGCTGCCGAGACCAGCCAACCCGGTCCGCTCGAGCGCCGCAAGAGACAGCAGCACCCGCGGCCCAAAAGAAAAGGACGCTCCCATTCGATCCGGTTCCGCGGAGACAGTGCCCGCGATGGTGAAGTGTTCGCCGCCGATCCTCAATCCATCTCCGACATCAAGTCCGAGTCTCACCAGTAGTTCAGGAGCGACCACGACGTGATGTTGGTCAAGGAGCTCATCGAGCGGCCTCGCAGGCTGGGTCACAAGCTCGCCATAGAAGGGATAGCCATCCCCCACCGCCTTGAGTTCGCTCAGAACCGAGGCGCCGGGCGCACCATCACCGTCGTTGCCCGGCGCTCCCGTGACGACGCTCGGCAACTCACACACCTCGACGCGATGCGCGCCCGCCAGCCCGTCAATGGCGGCGAGAATCTCAACCGCAATGGGTCGCCGGCTCCCGACCGCGAGATCCGCAGCAAGGAGCTGCCGAGCCTGTGCCCGGATCGTCTGGTCGAGGGCGCTCGACAGTCCGGAAACCGCCACCACCGCAGCAACCCCGACCGCGAGGCAGGCGGCAAAAAAGACGATTCGTCCGGTTGATCCCCGGAACTCGCGCCCAGCCAGGGTCAACCACCTCATTCAGTTGGTCTCTTCGTGCTCGATACGACCATCACGGAGGTGGATCCGGCGATCGGCGAGGGCCGCCACCGCGGGATCGTGAGTCACGAGAACCAGGGTCGCTCCTTCGCTTGCCCGCATCTCGGCGAGGAGATCGAGAACCACCCGGCCGGTCGCGCCATCGAGATTGCCCGTGGGTTCATCGGCGAGCAGCAGCGCCGGTTTGGGAGCGAAAGCGCGGGCGAGAGCGACCCGCTGCTGCTCCCCACCCGAAAGCTGCGTCGGGTAGTGGTGGCCCCGTTCGGCCAGCCCGACGGATTCGAGCAGCTCGTCGGCCCGTTTTCGCGCATCCGATCGTCCGAGGAGTTCCATGGGGAGCATGACGTTCTCCCGTGCGGTGAAGTTGCCCAGCAGCTGGAACGACTGGAAAACAAAACCGATGGTGTGGCGCCGCATCAGAGCGAGCCGGTCTTCGGACAGACGGTCGATGCGCTCACCCCTGATCGAGATCTCGCCGGTGCTCGGACGGTCGAGCCCGGCCATGAGGGCGAGCAGGGTCGATTTTCCGCTGCCCGATGGACCGAGCACGGCGACAAACTCACCCTCGGCGATATCGAGATCGATGGCGTCGAGAATCGTCAGCATCTTCCCGCCCGAGGGCAGCTGGCGCCCGACGCCGCTCAGCGAGAGCAATTTGGTTTCATCCATCGTTGAGGCCACTCCGTTCCTTCATCACAACGCTACAATTACCTCATGATGCAAATCATTTCATCCCGGCATCGATTGGCGTTGTTGGCCACCCTATCAGTGCTCATCATCGGCTGCGGTACTCCCCCACCCTCTGCGCCGCAACCCGCGTCACCGACAGTCGTCCCGATTGTTCAGGTCGAATCCGAATTCCGCATCGTCGTACTCGGCGACAGCCTGGCCGCGGGGCTCGGTCTCGCCGAGGCCGAAGCCTTCCCCGCGGTCGCGGAATCCCTCCTTCGGGCCGAGGGTTTCGATGTCACCATCGTCAATGCCGGAGTCAGCGGCGACACCACAGCCGGTGGCCTGTCCCGAATCGATTGGGTCCTCCAGCGACCGGCCGAGATCCTCGTTGTCGAACTCGGCGGCAACGACGCGCTCCGCGGCCAGCCACTGGACAACACCGAGAATAATCTCCGCGAGATCGTCCGTCGAGGCCGCGAGTCCGGCGCTGAGGTCGTGCTCCTCGGGATGGATGTCCCCACCAACTACGGGCCCGACTATGCATCGGGTTTTGCCGACCTCTATCTTCGAGTCGCCGATGAGGAGGGTGCGTTGCTGATCCCAGGCTTTGTCCGCGAAGTCGGCGCCGACCCGACCCTCCTCCAGCCCGACGGACTCCATCCCACCGTGGAGGGACAACGTCTACTCGCACGGACACTCCACCCGTTCCTGCTCGAAATACTCGAGTCTCGAGTCAGCTCGTCAAAACCGCTCTGAGCCGCCTCGATTCGGCGAGCATCTCCCGGGCAACGGCCAGCAGTTCATTTGAATCAGCACTCGCTGTCGGGGCTGCTGCGGGCGCCGCATCCGGCTCGTCGGGGTCGCCCAATCCCGAGTCACGCATACCGCGCATCTGCGCCAGGATGAGGTCGCGGATCTCTTCGGCGTTGTCGACGCCGCGGAAATAACCGAGGTGCATGTTGTCGGCCTCGGAATGGCCCTTCTTGGACTCTTCAGAACTCTCGGCACCACCGCCGCCGGCGGTGCGTACCTGAAGATCCGAGATTCCGAAGATCCGTTGGACCGGCCCCTGCTTGAGCGACAGGTTCTGGATGTTGGCGTATGTCATGGTGCGTTCGCGAACCGTGGTGATGCCCTCTCGGATCCGCAGACTCGTGTCGGTGGTCATATACCACCGGTAACGGTAGTCGAGCCTCACCATCAGAAACGACAACGGGAGCTGGACAAGAAAGAAACCAATGCCGACCACCTCAATGAGCGTCGCCAGTTCGCGGCTCAGTGGAAACGACGCGAACTCGATCCCTCCAGCAACAAACGCGAGACCAACCACGAGGCCGATCACCGCCCCGGCCTGACGGATGCCCCACAGCACGAGGCGATACTGGTAGTAACCCGGGGCCGCGTT
>RCND010002441.1_pt1 | contig 10268 bp, 2 predicted proteins | sample 2041351 | NCBI WGS metagenome assembly RCND01 (sample SAMN09708230, study PRJNA481090) | Marine sediment metagenome, whole genome shotgun sequencing project. | biome: marine sediment; feature: ocean; material: sediment; isolation source: Sewage treatment plant 12B marine sediment (STP12B) ...
TTCTCCAGCCATAACATTTATTACAGAGGCTTTTGTAACAATATCGATATTATCATAGACACCCTCATCTACTCCGTTATACCATTCGTCCTGGAAATCTGTATAAATTGTATTCGAATAGATATACGAGCTGATATTGCCAGGACGTAAGTTATAGCCGAAAACATCTCCATCGAGAGGCTGGATATATATCCAGTAGGATTCTGGTCCGTTGTTATCAACAGGTACCGGAACAGTATATAATCCATCAGCGTCAGTATAGGTATGTATCCATTCTTTTGTTAGAGTATCTTTAGCTAATATCAGAGCACCTGCCACGGGAGGGTGACTGGCAGGATCAAGCGGATCACCAAGATCACCATATGTAACACTACCCGAAATAGATCCAAAATTGCTAGAATAATCCAGCCCGGGATATCTATAACTTACCCAGGCAATATCGTCCTTTTCAAGACTTCTTAATTCGGTATCTATGCCAATCATAAAGAACATTGTTGAAAGAGGTGCTCCGGTATGAATTAATCCCAGCATATGGCCTATTTCATGGGCCGTAACACTCTCAATGTCGAAATGCATAGTGTCGTTTTCATCTTCAACCACACCAAAAGAATATTCAGCACCATTTACAAATGCAGGATTAAATACAATATCTGCATCCAGAATCTCAGCTACCTCGCTGATAGTGTCTATTCTCAGCGTCTTTGCAGATACAGCAAGTATTCCCGGTGCGAATGGGAATTCTTCATCCCTGAAGGTAACAAGGTTTATTCCATCTGTTGCAGAAGCTTTGTATTCAGTAGTTTCGCCTGCACTAATGAATTCAATATCAGAAGTTGAGACATCTGACCATGACTGAAAGGCATTTTTTACTGCTTCAATATCACTGTCGTCAGAAATTTTCGGACTTCCATCTTCATTAATATAAAAATGGAATGGCCTGTTTATTTCTGCCAGGATATGACTTTTAACACCACCTATCGACCTGGAAAATTCAGATGTGTTACCTTCTGGATCCGTAGCAGTAGCAGTTATAACCTGTCCGCTGGTGCCCAGAATTGAGTATGAATATTCAAATGAATAGTTTCCTTCAACATCGCTTGTTATCGACTCAGTGCCAAGAAGGGTCTGACCCTCACCAAAAGTCGAATGGTCACCTACTTTTGATGCAAAAAACTGCAAGATATATTCTGTCGATGGCAAACTATTAAGAGATCCTCTGATGGATACCGATCCCGGACTGAATCCAAGTGAATCAAGCAAGGGGAAATTTTGCAGATTATTTGGACTGGAATCTATATCTCCATCATCATTAGCTGTAACACCATCATAACCCAGGTCAATTCCAAGACCACCATTACTGTGGATAATGTTTGAAAGAATCATATTTCCACTTGTTGGGTCGGTATTACCTTCATCATTATAGATAAGTACACCCTCTTCAATATTATGAGCAATAATGTTCCCGTCATCAGCTTCCATTCCTCCAATCTGATTGTCAGACGCGCCATTATAGATACGAACACCAACCCTGTTTCCAAATCCTTCTTCCCCTTTATAGTTAATACCAATTAAGTTTCCCTTAATTTGATTACTATCGGTCCCGATTCTGTCTATTGTTATACCTGCCCAACCTCTGCTGCCTGTTATGTAATTCCCTGACCCAGAAGCTACATCGCCAATAATATTACCTGAAGCTCCAAGACCCAGGTATATACCACTTCCCCCGGTTCCAATATTCCTTAGACCTGTAGCATCAAGGCCAATATAGTTACCAAGGATACTATTGTCATTAGCTGCGCCGTAAATTGCGATCCCGGTTGCTGTGTTCCCGGAAATAATATTTCTTTCTCCGGAGCCTGAACCTCCGACAATATTTCCGGAAGCACCATTTATTATTTGTACTCCATCACCTGCATTACCCAGGGCCTTTTTGCCGGTAATATCGACGCCTATATAATTACCCTGTATTTTATTCCCAACTGTTTCAGGATCTGATATGATAAGGCCATGTGAATGTGGATCATTCCCGTTGCCGGAAATGATGTTTCGTTTGCTGGAGGTTCCCCCTCCAATAGTATTATTAGAGGCTCCTTCGTTTATAACAATTCCGTGTGTAGTATTTGGCACCTCCTCAATTCCATTAATATCTGTGCCAATCAGGTTACCAATGATAATATTTAAGTCTGCAGAATCTTTCAGTCTTATTCCGGTTTGATTTCCGGAAACCAGATTACCATAGCCCTGCTGATCGCCACCAATAATATTATCGGGACCATTGAGTAAAATACCCTCTGATCCGTTACCAATAGATTGGGTACCATCAATATTTGTCCCAATATAATTACCCAGCACCCTGTTATCGGTTGCACCCATCCAGCCGATATAAAGACCCTGTGCATCATTCCCGGATATTATGTTACGATGTGCAGCTGTTGGCCCACCAATAGTATTTGATGGTGAATTAACAATCATAAGTCCGACACCATTTCCAAGAGGTGCTGACCCCGTAGCATCAAGTCCGATAATGTTTCCTAAAACCTGATTATCGCTTGCAAACTTGCCAAAGTCTGGATTACTTATTATATCCAGGCCCTGATTTATATTACCAGAAATAACGTTACCTGCATCCGGTTCGATTCCTCCTATGGTATTGGAAGGCCCATAGACATACACTCCCCATCCATTACCAATTGCTGATGTGCCAGTAATATCAGTACCGATATAATTACCGATTATACTGTTCAGATAAGAACTGTCAGCTAGTGAAATTCCAAAATTGATATTACCAGATATCAGGTTTCTCTCAGATTCCGATGAACCACCAATTGTATTATTAAATGAACCTTGGAGTCTTATCCCACCTCCATTTCCAAGAGATGAAGTTCCGTCAGCATTTGTTCCAATAAAGTTGCCAACTATTAAGTTATCATGCGGATTTCCAACAGCTATATTAATCCCCGCCATATTGTGACCGGAGATAACATTACCAGGCCCAACAATGTTATGATGTGCACCTTCGCTAATCTGAACACCAACCTCTGTGCTACCCAACCTGGTATCTCCATCAGGACCTATTCCAAGATAGTTCCCTTTGATTATATTATTTGATGCATCCGGTAAGAGTACCTGGATAATATGGCTGCGACTGCTGGCCATCACATTTCTATGTTCGAACAGGTCTCCTCCAATTATATTATCAGAACTGTTCCATATCCTGAGCGCACCATCGTAGTTCCCTTTTGTTTGACCACCTGCATCAACACCGATGTAATTACCTTCAATTATGTTTCCTCCAAGATCTGCAATATGAATACCATCATCCCCAAATCGATTTATCATTAAACCTCTTATTGTACTATTTCCTCCATGAATAGTTAAACCTGAATTGAAATGATCATCATATAGATTAATTCCATCAAGTTCAATAAATAGTGTTGCAGCTGAAGTGTTTGATGCTTTCTCACTTAATGGTTGAGTATACCCATCTATTACAAGCGAATCCGAAATAATCGGTAATGGGGTCATTGGAAGAATTGTATGTAAACCTACCCCCGGAATATTAAATATTATACTATCCCTTCCCTCATTCGTATTCCCAAATTGAATGGCATTGCGTAAGCTACCGGGGCCTGAATCATCGGTATTAGATACCAGAATAGCATTTATAACCTGTAATGTGGCCGGATCGGATGATAAAGTAAGATCAGGAGCCAGCAGGTTTGTAGCCTCACAGGTATATACCCCTGCATCATCAAGATTGACAGGACTTATCGTCAGGATACTGTCAGTACTTTCTCCACCTAATGGATCTCCGTCCTTATACCACTGGAACCTGCTGTTTGTACCTCCTGCTGAAACCATAAGATACATCTCTGAACCCAGGTACAGAGTAGAGTCCTTCTCTGTTGTAATATTTGCCTGGGGACTGTATCTGTATGAAACGCTCGCTACTCCAATATTCGATTCTATATCTTTGAATGTAAGCATGTTGTTCTGAATATGCAAACTATCAAGATTGGGGATTGAAGATATATTCGGTAAACTACTAAACTGGTTGTCGTGCATGTCCAGTGCTCTTAGTTCCGTAAAATCAGCAATCCCTGCCGGTATCGGCCCTGTTAAATTATTGGATGAAAGATTTAGATAAACCAGGTCAGTAAGATTTTCAATGGCCTGTGGAATCACACCACTAAACTGATTTGAATTTAACTGTAGATAAACCAGATTTGTAAAACCCCAGATTTCTTCAGGTATAGTACCGGTGAAATTATTGGAGTAGAGCTGAAGAGCCAGCAGATTTGTAAGGCTTCCAATTTCATGAGGGATTGTACCTGAAAGGTCATTGATGCCTACATGAAATTGTGTTAAACTGGTAAGATCCCATATTTGTGCAGGTATAGTTCCTGTTAACAGGTTATCTTTTAGTACCAGTGTCTCCAGGCTTGTCAGATTGCCCAGTTCAGGAGGGATATTACCTGTTAACTGACAACTTGTGAGTTCCAGAGTGGTTAAATTCGTCAATTGCCCTAATTCCGGGGGAATCTGACCGCTATATTGGTTCATTCCTATCCAGAGCCTGGTTAAATTTAACAAATCTCCTAACTCCGAAGGGATAGGCCCTATAAGCTGATTATCTGTAAGATACAGATCGTCCAGCATAGTTAGATAACTAATTTCTATAGGAATTGTACCAGTCAGACTGTTTACTGCTAATATCAATTCTGTCAGGTCGCTAAGATCCCCAATGCTGGAAGGAATCGTTCCAACAAGATTGTTTTGATATAAATTCAACCTACTAACTCTGTCACCTGAAAGAGTTATTCCATGCCAGCTATCCATTGATCCTGTAAGCCAGTTGTCATTATTTGTCCAGCCGGGGCCATTGGTGCTGTTGTACAGGTCGACAAGTGCAAGAGAGTCTGCCTGACGATCCAAATTGATTAATAAGTTTACCGTTGAATTTGCGATAAATCCATCTGATGTATTATCTGATGCGATACAGTTAGCAATAATACTCTCGGATGTTGAAAAGCTATGGATCGACTGTGATACACCCTCATATGCTCCTAAATCAGGCGCTGCACCTAAATAGGGTAGCCCAATATCTGTTCCGGCATCTATTAGATTACTTGATGGATGTAGTTTTAAAAAGTCTAAATCAGGTAATGAACCATCAGCCTGTCTAGGATCAGAGATTCCTATCGGAGTAAGTGAAATAAAATTATCATCTGTTACAGAAATTGATAGATCCCACAAGTTATAATCATGAGTATATAAGGCACCAGATTCAACATCTACATTATCTGCGTTATCGTAAGCAACATTATTCCTATATATCCTGTTTAATTCCTGCAAGTCAGACACTGAAGTGTTATAAATACTAAAGCCATAACCTCCATTCCTATATGAAGTATTATTATAAACATTAATTTGTGAATCTTTTATTCCATAATTAAAACCGACGCCATCTCCACCATCCAGGTATCCATTATTCCATGACCAGCATACTTGAGCCTGAACCTTAGCTCTGCTTGCAAATTCGAAACCATCATCGGAGTTATGCCAGGCCCTGCAACCTTGAATTCTTACATATGAAAAAGCATCATCATCAGAGCCATCATCATCTATTAGAAATCCGTCACCTCCGGCTCCGGGAGAGACTGTTTGAAGGTTATCAGAATTATTATAGGCATCACAGTTTTTAATAGAAATTGCGTCCGAATCATATATATAAAATCCTCTTTTGCCATTATCATGTGTTACACAAGATTCGAGATTTATATTGTTACAATTGTCTATTACTATACCTGATGGATCATCACCATCAGCAAGCTGATAATTATTCCTGATAGTGAGTCCTTTAATATTGATGTACTCCTGATTATTAATGTGTATCCCATGCGACCAGACAGTTTTGCTTCCACCATCCAGTATAGGAGTTTCGCTTGGATGATTCAAAAAAACTATTGGGCTGGATGCTGTACCACTCTGGTCACAAATCACAGGGGTTAATGTATAGTAAACTCCACCCCTGAAATATACTGTATCACCTGCAGCAGCAGATGTAAAGGCTTTTTGCCATGTTAGCCATGGTTGAGCAATTGATGTCCCTATGTTTAAATCGTTGCCAGTAGTTGATACATAATAGATATCTGCAGACAAGCTGGCAGAAATTAATATAAACAGAAATATTATTATAAAACTTTTTATCGCTTTCATCATTTCATTGTTTTAAATTCACCCAGTTATTTCAAGTATCCTTCTACTTCTCTTATAAAATCCTCAAGCAGAGTTTTATCAGTGGATGCCGACTTTGCATTTGCGCCTTTGAGATTCTCACGACTTACTTTCCCCTGTGTCGATCCTGAACTTATGATTCTTTTGCCCGTTTTAGGGTCCTTAGAAATGGTCATTTTACCCTGGAAGCCTCCGGTTACAAGATTCTTTCCAGAAGGATGTTTATAGATAAAAGCCAGTACCTCCTCGTTGGCTTGAAAAACCGGCATCTCAGAAACTTCGTAAACTATATTTCCAACGCGTCCGCCGGGAATTGTTATTACCGTTTCTCCTCCAAGGTTACCTTTGATGTATCCCTCAGGAATTATAGTTATCTCAGTATAGATGATATCCTGTTCTTTGTTCCATTCACTTTTTATCTTCGAACATTTACCATATACTACTGCAGTAGATTCAATCGTCAGATCTCTGGTTGACATCTTCATATTCTGAGCCAGGCAGTCTGATGGTGTTAACATCAGAACAGTCAGGACAATCCAGAATAATAAGCATAGAAAATTTCTCAGGGTTTTCATGATTCTCTCCTGTTTTATGTGGTTAATATGTGGTTACTCTATTGTCTTTGTACTATATCGTCTGCTCAGGTATAATCCTTAACTATTTCCAGTCACCTATAAGGGTAAATGGTGCCCAGTAAAAGGGATGGGCATAATGTCCGGAATCAATCAAGGATAGTTGTGCCTGCCTTAGGGCGTCCCCTTTTGATAATCCCTTTTCAATCAGATTCCTGTAGAGCTCCTCCATAAGGGTTGCTGTTGAGGCATCTGATACGCTCCACAAGCTTACAACAATTGATGGAGTCCCAGCGTACATAAAGGCACGGGAAAGGCCTACCATTCCTTCTCCCCGTACTAATTTGCCCAGTCCTGTCTGACATGCGGAAAGCACAACAAGCTCAGCATCTGTTTTAAGATTGAATATCTCTCTTGCCTTCAAAAAACCATCTTCTGTCGGGTCATTGTCCTGTGAAAGAACAATACTGCTTTCAGCGGGATTCTTTTCATCAATTACACCATGTGTGGCAAAATGCAGGTACCTGCAATCTGATAAAAGATCATCATTCTTGAGTGCTTCTTCGCTTGCCTTTTCGCGTAGCAGTATGACTGATTTGTTTTCAGAAAAGAACCGGGAAATCCCCTCAACCTCTTTGCCGCTATTAATTAGTCGCTCCAGCCTATAGCCCTCTGGGCTGACAGAACTATTATCCAATGCATAAAAAGGGTCTCCAAATGCCACAAGATCCAGCTTTGTATCTCTGGACTTCTCTTTCTGACCTAGAGTGATCAATAGATTATGAAGTACGCTGGCAGATTGGGCATAGCTTATTGGATGTTTAAGAACCATGTATGAGAGATCCTTATATGAAGCAACTGAATTCCTGTGTTTTTTGTTTGTCACCAGCGCTTCAAACGGTAAATAATTTAATACTCCATCAGGGACAATAACCAATTTGGAGCCCTTTCTCAATTTTGATACTACCGGCTCCAAAATGAGGCTATAAAGCCTGTAGCTTGACTCGATGAAATTATCGATATTTCCGCGATCGGGATTTTGCAGTGCAAATCTTAGTAGTTCTACCTGTTCTGCCAGCACATTCTGGTCTGGCAATTTTATCAGTTGTTCGTCATCTTTGCTTATCAACCACACCCATGAACAGCTATCTCCAAGGGAGTACTCAACAAGATATGTGTTCTTATCCAGGCATGATGACTTAAATTCTTCCAGGCTAACAGGACTTGATTCCTGATGACTTGAGTTCTCAGGTCCTGATTCTGACAGAAGGTCAAGAAGAGCCCTTGATTTGCAATTTTCAGCTATCTCAAAGGCTTTATGGTCGAAGGCATTACCGGGAGACTGATTGTGCAGATCGCCAAGCATATTTATTACATCTTCAAAGACATAGCGCTCCCTGGCCAGGTAGTTAGTTTTAAATTCATCTCTACCCATACCGCTTCTAATCTCTTCTATTATGGCAAGACCTTTCTCATTATATTCGATTGCTTTATCAAAGTTTCCACGAAGCTTGTAATTTTCAGCAATTCCTACCATGGCCTTCCATTCACCCTCCTTACTTGTTAATGATGCAACCAGTTCCAGTGCAGTATGATAATTTGAGAATGCCTTATCGAATTTCCCAAGTTGGTTTTGGTCATTGGCCAGATTTATTATACAATGCATCTGATATAATGCAATATCCTCTTTACGACTCTGTTCCAAACCTTTTAAATGAAATTCCTCAGCCTTACTAAAGTCGCCCATATCATAAAACACAGTTCCAATATTATTTAAAGTACTAATTATGCTATAGGTATCCTTGAGCGCCTCATAATACTCCAGAGCATTGAAGTAATATTCTGTAGCCTTATCAAACCTCTTTGCACTTTGATATGTTATTCCCATGTTATTGTAAACTCCTGCTGTGCCCCAGTCATCTCGCCCTTTATACATTTTTAAAGCTTCTGTAAACTTCTCTATTGCAGAAGTATAATCACCAAGGTTGGTAAATACAAACCCCTGTTGTGTAAGTACATCTCCGATTCCAAGTGTATCACAAATATTACTATATATTTCCAGCGATATTTGCAGCGTTTTAAGGGCTTCAGGATAATTATTTATCTTATGTAAATTGGCACCACAAATTAACATTGCTTGAGCCATACTGGACTGGTTCCCAATCTCTTTACTAGCATCAAAAGATTTTCTGTATGATTCAATGGCTAATGGTAGATTATCTGATCTCTCATAAGCCTGGCCAATGTAAGTAAATGTCCTCCCAAGATTCTGCCAATCCTCAATCTCTCTTTGTATTATTGATGCCTGTTTAAAATATTTAATGGCTTCTGGAGAATCATTAAACTTATTAAGGTTTATGACACCAATACTTCTTAAGGTGGATGCAATTAAATATTTATCATCAACCTCTGTGCGTGCTTTCAGTGCTTCATTGTAATATTTAAGAGAAAGCTTAGTATTACTATTATAGTAAATAATGCCAAGCCCACCCAGTGCAATGGCCTGTCCATATTCATCATTAATCCTCCTATATATTTCAATGGATTCCAGAAAACACTCGGCAGCTTTCTGCCTGGTTTCGGAATCTGTTCTTAAAGCTTTGCCCTCGTTACAAAGGCTATCGGCAAGGAATTTCTCCTGCTTCTCAGGAAACGAAAGATTCTTTAAGGCATTAACTATATTGAGCAGACTTTTTTCATTGAAAATATCATAGAATTCAGTAGCTATCAGATCAGCTTTCCGGAGTTCTTCCTGGGCTTGAGATTTTTCACTTTTCAGATCGAGAGAGACATTCTCTTTTATCAGCAAAAGGACCAGGGGTTTAACAATAAACCTGTGCTCCTTAATCAGAGACTCAAGCATGTCATTATCGTCGGCTTCAATAGCAAGAAGGAGTTCTTTTTCAAAATCGGCCTGTGATAATTGGTGGCTACGATCCTGGGGGAAAACTAATGAGACTGAACCAACCAGAATAATCCAGAAGATCAGAGAGGCCTTTCTCCATAGAATATGAAGATGTCTTTTTGCCATCGAGAATAATATTTGTACCTAACTATCTATTAACTAGAATATTACTGAGTACATCCTTCAGAACTTATAACACCCACGGCAGTAAGGAGGCTGTTATTGAAACCAGGTAATTATTCTTCTTTATTTAATTGCAAAGCTTTCTGGAGTTCAGAAATTGCTTTGTCCTTTTTCCCAATATTTACGTATAACTGCCCGAGAATTTCGTGAGGCAGGGCAGCCTGAGGGTTAGTTTCTGATACAAGCTGAAATTCTTCTATTGCCTCTTCAAATAACTCAATATTTAAGTAATATGCACCTAGAAGTGTGTGGAAGCTGCTTGAGTTAAGATCACCCCGAAACATGTCCTCAATCTTTTGTTCCTCTATTTTTACTTCTTTTATCATCTCAGGGCTTAGAACAGAGAACTCCTGGTTTAATGATTTATATGA